>Ga0209536_100003619_pt1 | contig 24738 bp, 15 predicted proteins | sample DeeMarSeWOR28_12_FD_187461 | JGI IMG/M metagenome (GOLD analysis project Ga0209536, IMG submission 187461) | Marine sediment microbial communities from White Oak River estuary, North Carolina - WOR-2-8_12 (SPAdes) (version 2) | ecosystem: Environmental > Aquatic > Marine > Intertidal zone >...
ACATGCTTGGTGAGTGGGTCAACGGTGGTGGCTACGGGCTGCTGACGTGGTCCACCCACGGCTGGTATACCAGCGCCTCTGGCCTGATGGTATCCGCCGACAACGTGCATCTAAACGATTCCACCCCGGCGTTCACGTTCCAAGGCTCGTGTCTAAACGGCTATCCCGAGGTGCCAGACAACCTGGGATATTCGTTGTTGCGACAGGGGGCCATCGGCACGGTGTCGGCCTCACGCGTGTCTTACAACTTAGTGTTCAATCCCGCCTCTGATCCCAATCCGTTGTCTGGCTCGAACGCAAATCTGACCTATCACTACACCACTCGGATGATGCAGGACCGGGCGGCCGGCCATGCCCTGTACCTCACCAAGTCCAACGTAAACCCGACCTCGAGCTGGATGAACAAGATGGATTACAACCTCTATGGTGACCCATCGGCCGCACTTATGCGCACAATCGCAGGCGTAGACTTATTGTTCGACACTTCGGGAAGTATGTCTTGGAGCCATGAAGGAATACCTGGTGTCCCCCTTGCCGAGCAACGCCTGTCCCTGGCAAAAGAAGCGGCCTACCCTTTCATGCAGTTGCTCAACGACCACGCGCACACGCGTGCAAACTTCGGCATCACGGTATTCCCACCGCATCCCTGGAGCTCAGCAGTAGGTTGCAACGGCCAGGTGGTCACGCCCATGACCCGCGTGGATGCTGCGAGCACGACTACTGCGGTTAGCACCACAATTCCGGGGCTGGTGGCCGAGGGCAACACCCCGCTGCTCGCAGGTCTAGAGGCGGCTGTGACGACCTTCACCACTGAGACTCCGCGGGCAATCGTGTTGCTGAGCGACGGTTACCACAACTGTCCTTCCGTCGTGGGAGCCATGGACCCCGCGGTCGATACACTGATCGGGCAACTGAACGCTGCATCCGTCCAGGTCTACACCATCGGTTTCGGTCGTCCCACAGACATCGACCATCCGCTGTTGAACCGGCTTGCCGGAGAAACTGACGGTGAGTTCTATGACGTCACTACCGCCGCCTTCGACCCCGCGACGTGGTCGCCCGCCACTGACCTGCAGGCCACTTACAAGGCCATCCTCGTGGATGCGCTTGGATTGGAAACGGCGGTTGATCCGATGGCAGTGATCGCAGCGGGCAAGACCGACAGCCATGAAGTTAGGATTAACGAGTACGATAACCGGGTCAGTGTCTTCTTGAGCTGGAAAACGCCGCAAACTGGCCGGCTCAGCCTACGCATCAAAACCTCCGATGGCCTTGATATTCCCGCTACAGCCGCCACGCCGGGCGTGACGCCCCATCAAGGCAATACTTACCAGATTGTCACGCTAGATCGGGAATTCCTGAACCAGGCTGGCAAGGTTGGACCGACACCTTGGATCTTGGAGGTCGGCGCAGGTCAACTCGATTCAGGTGAATCCGAGCACTATCAATATAGCGTGATTGTCGACTCCGGTCTAAAGATGGATATGGGCTTCGCGCGCGACGGTTATCAAGTAGGCGATTCCATCGTCGTCGAGGCGGCCATCAAGGTCGACCGCCGGCCGCTGACCGGACTGAGTGATGTCGTGGCCAAAGTCACCGGACCTGAGGAAGGTCTTGGCAACTGGTTCGCCCTCAACGCGGTAAGTGCGGAGGCGGTGAAAAAAATTCCGGAGGAACGCAATGGCGAACGGCTCTCGCGCATCCAGCGCAAGGCGACATATCTAACCGACGTGCGTAAGATCGGCGTGCCGGCACGGCGCGCACCAAACGAGATACACCTCTTTGACGATGGTACCCATGGCGATGCGCTCGCCGGTGACGGGGTGTACTCCGGCACAGTGACCAATACCGCCAAGGAAGGTTCCTACATACTGCAGGTGCGCGCGAGCGGGCCAACCGCAGCTGGGAACGGTTTCGATCGCGACACCTCTTTACAGACATACCTGACGCCCCGAATTGTAGCGGAACACATCGGGATCATTGCTGTGCGGGTGGATAGTCAAGAATCTAAGCTGCAGCGCTTCCAGTTGACGGTCACACCCAAGGATGCGCTCGGAAACTTCCTCGGGCCTCGCTACGCGGGCGCAATCAAGCTAGCAGCCGAACCCAAAGGCCGTTTCCTGGAGATGGTCGACAATCTGGATGGTAGCTACAGTCAGGTGCTTGAGCTTCCCGAGGGCGTATCCGTACGCGACGTGAAGATTCGACTGGACGCTCAAGAAGCCACGCTTGAGTTCAATCTGAGGGATAAGCTGAAACCCAGCGGCCTGAGCCGAATCGTTTGGCTATTGCTCTTACTTGCCTTCATCATAGTGGTCGTATGGATCCTGCTGCGGCGGCGGAGTACATAAACGACTGCAACTCGACCGTGACACAAGGCCACTGTCCGGCTGGCGGTGTTAGAAACTCGCACGGGTATCATGGACCCGTCGTGTAAGCTGCAGGATTATAGGCTATAGACTATGGGGTCGGCTATGGCATCAGCCATTAGCCGTCTCCTGTCGATAGCTGCAACGAAAACAATTCCCAAAGGCAATAGTATTCTGGGCTGTAGTAAGTATTGCACCTTGTATTTTCCAACTCAAGGACTCAAGACATACCAAGCTAGCACCAGTCACCGTTTTTTGCTCCTGCATAGGCCAGTAACTCAGTAGCTACATTACCGGAAATCGTTGATGCGCCTCGGCATGCGTATCGAAAAAGGTTTTATTACACCTTTAAGCGTCAAAGATAAGTCAACAACCTCTCACCCGATTCATCATGTAATAGTAGGTACCATCCTATTCTATATGCATTGGTGTTTGCATGATGATAAACTAACTGATTTTATGGAAGATACATTTACCACGCCTACCTTTTCATCGATATATTGGTTAGTGTGGCTGGTTGAATCGAGTTCGTTTCAGTACTATCAACCAAAATATCAGTCCCAATACGGTTACAAAAAACAAGAATGGATAAACGTATAAAAGATCCACGCGAATGTTTGCGCCTATTGAGTAGCTGTAGATTTCCCATGCGGTGTAAATCAGCCAAAACACCGAGATTGTGTATAGAACCTTAGCGATGAATCTTCTTTTGTTGTTTTTTCGCGTTGTTGTAAACGCCATGATTCCCATACCCACGCCAACAACGCCACCTAGCCATGGCACTATCATGAAGACTGACATTGCATTGAAGAAACTTTCAAACAAGAATTTACGCCGTTGATAGGGTTTTGCAGCCTCCATTGCTTCCGGAGTTGCGATTTTAATAAGCGCTTCGCCTGCCGATCGCCTTACGAAGTTCAGCGGGCTGTTTGTTAGTTCTCGTAGCCTTGGTACAGCGGGATTTGACGCGGCGCCGATGGCTCCCAACGCGTCGGCCGCATACATTTGAGACGGGGCTTCAGAGCCATTAAGGATTTCCATTAGAATGGGTATCGCGGGAGCTGCATTCGGTCCTGCCGCGCCTAATCCTTGACTCGCCAAATACGTTGAAACGTTTGCCTCATCCCCCTGTAGCGCACGAATAAGGAATTCAATTTCGCCAATTTTACCCAATGCTATCGCCGCTTCGCGTGGCAACATAACTCCAGGCTTGGGTTTTTGCCGAAGCGCCTCTTTTAAAGCCGATACCGCCGCGGTAGCTGCCGGCCCAATCATCCCCAACGTAATGGCTGCACCCTCCGCCACTCTGGGACTGCGATCATTTAGGGCGTCAACGAGTAACGCAACCGCTGGCTGACCAATATGCGACAACGCTATTTTCGCTGCACCTTTATCGAAATAAAAGTAGTCACCTTCAAGACACTTAATCAGACCGGGAACACTCTGTATACCCTCGGTTTGATTCTGTTCCAGCACCGATCGAGCAAGGACGACACACTGCTGATCCGTATTAGATGCATTTGGCAACTGAAACGTTGGAGTAGCAGATTGACTATCCGCATAAGCGAACTGACTGAGAAAAAGGAGGGAAATAGAAATAAACAATGCGACTAAATATTTCTTCCTGCAGCGCATCAAAGCTTCCTTGTTAAACCAAGGATATAATAGAAACTATTATTCAGCATCCTCGTCTTTGGCCTAGTGATATACCCACTACTGAATAGATTCTTTTACAAATAAAAAAAGGGAGGATTGCCCTCCCCTTTTCCAAACTTAAGAAGACACGGCTCTTCTTCTGCGTGACTTCTTTTTAGGTTTATTTAACACTTTATCTGCTGCCGCAATACCCTTCCGATACGCAGTTGCACGTTTCAGTGCTACTCGTAGAGGACCCAATTCAGCATTATTGGCATCTTTGGCAATTTTCGCCTTATCGAACTCTTTTTTAATAGTATCCAGTTCTTTCGTTACGTCGTGCAATGCTTTTTTATTGTCTACTGAAGCCTCTTTATTAACACGGGCTGTAGCAAGTTTTTTACGTTTCATAAGCGCAGCCCTTTTTTTTGAGAGCCGAGCGACCAGTTTAGCTAATTGGCTGCCAGTTTGAGTTCTTTCCGCAACCGCCTTTGTACCAGACTCAAATGCTGCCTCAAGGTTTACAAGGGAATTTTCCAATGATTTTTCGACCATAGAACTCTTTGCAATAGGTTTTTTCTTTTTCACTGCCATAATTAGTTCCTTATAGTAAATTTGTTTTCTTAAAAAACTGCTGTGTAGCAATTACATTATAGGTGATTAATCCAGTTATTCATATGATTAACCCATTCTCTATAGCTCGTATAAGTCTAAATGGTAGTATCAGCTCACAAGATGTGTAATGTTGATGTCTAAAATACTAGGATAAAGAATACGCTAACCTTTACGCTACTCTGCATCTAAGGTCCTTGGCCTTCTTTCTAGGGGACATTGCAGCCTGATAGGAGGGTGGGCACGTTATTTGTGCCCACGCAGTGATTTATACCCCAAAGCCAATATCATCAAATGATGTCATGGATGGCACCCAATGTGAAATAAAACGTCGCGCCTTTACTGGGCATTCCTTCTGCCCAAACCTCCCCGCCATGCCGCCGTACAATACGTTCAACCGTAGCGAGGCCGATGCCGGTTCCTTCAAAATCGTTCACGTGCAATCGGTGAAAAGGTTTGAATAGTTTGTCCTTATAATTCATGTTAAATCCTACGCCATTGTCTCGCACAAAATAGATGTGTTTCCCGGCTTGCTGAATCTTTCCTACTTCAACTATTGGATGCTGCGCTTTACTGGCAAATTTACAGGCGTTTTCCAGGAGATTTTGTAAAAGGATTTTCGTTAGCGTAGCGTCTGCTTTGGCAAATAAATTATCGTGGATTCTCCACTCAGACTTTTTGTATTTGTTTTGCAAGTCGAGGTTCTTTGCAATTTCCTTCGATATTTCACTTAGATTGATTTCTTCTTTACTAATCTCTCTGCGAGTAATGCGGGATAATTCAAGTATATCGTCAATCAGGTTCGCCATATTTTTTCCTGCTTTGGTAATTCTATGCAAGGCATCCAATTCTGAATCATCTAATTTGTCGGAGGCGTCTTCAACCAATATTTGACTGAAACTAGTAATTGTGCGTAGCGGCGAGCGTAGGTCGTGGGCGATTGAATAACTGTAGGACTCGAGTTCTTGATTGCTTACCCTTAACAAAGCTGTACGTTCATCGATCATTTCTTCTAAGTGTTCTTTATATTCGGAAAGCTCTGAATGTGCCTTTTTCATACGCCGGTTGGCTCTCGTGATGAGAAAATTAGCGGAGGTGATAATAATAAATAGTAGGCACACGGCGACTATCACTTGCCAATAGCTACGCATAATAGCCAACAAGCTGGGCTGACCGATATTCATATAGGGACCAACCTTTAATTCTCGCAGCAACTCGTCAACAGGTTGGTAGTCTAATGGCAAGGTCCAACCAACATAATTACCTTCCCAAGCGGCCTCGCTGTCCTCGGGAATGCTATATAACACCGAAGCAACTCGCCGCGCCAAATCATCGGGAGTGTGTTTGGCTTTAGCAAAGGGCCATTCCGGATAAAGCCGAGTACTGTGTAAAAAATCAAAACCTTCCGTAATTTTAGGCTCAATCACTTTGAAACTACTTAACTCAATTTCTCCTTGTTTCGCCATGCGCTCCAACAAATCGGTGCGTACCGTACCGACGTCGACTTTGCGATCACGTACGGCATATACGACGTTTTGTTGTATTCCGCCGCCAAAACTTAATAAACTGAAATCTTTGAACGGATTAATACCCACGCTCTGAAATTCACGCCAAGCGATTCGCCACCCACCGAAACCTAACTCATCCGCAGCCATGAACTTTTTGCCTATTAGGTCATGGAAATGGGAAATATCGTCTCTATCTGAGCGGGTAAAAATCACCGAACCGAACTGTGTATAACCTTTGCCTTCTCGTTTATTGATTAGGGTGGCGATGGCGCTTACCCCATATCGAATCTTTTGCTCCACATGCGCAGCGGGATTGGTCAAAATGAAGCTGAATTCTTGCCTGGAAACAGCTTGATTGAGCTTACTGTTTATTTCATACGGCTGCAGTACAAAATGATGTTCGGGGATTTTCTTGTTGAGAAAATCCGCCGTTGCTTGCCACTTCTGTATTGCCCGCTCAACACCTCTATTCGCCCGTAGGCCGATCTTAATTTCGTCTGCGAGCAAATCCCCGGCAACTAGAACAGACCCAGTTGTATATGCTGTGACATAAAATATAAGATGACTAACTATTATTTGCGCATTCATTGGTCACAGCTGTATTCCATGTATATACCGAGTTGTTTCAAAGGTACGTACCGATAGGTTTTTAAATGAACATTATTAAGCATTAAATTATAAATGCAAATCAGCAAAGGACCATGCTTGCTTTATCTATAGGCCTCCTCATCATTTGAATAGAACTCAAATATTGTGGTTCGAACATTTACCCGCAAAGCTACTTTAATGTCCGGTTTCTATTGACCACTACAAATGGAATTCCAGAGCTGTGCTGCCAAATTGATCTAAGAACTACGGTTTTCAGATAAGTTGGCCTGTATAATATTTATCCACCCATTATTCGTCAGCAATCAAAACTATTTAATATATTATTAAATAATGGGAATTCATTACCATATTTTGTGTTTCTAAAACCATATTTTGGGTATATACTCCCATTTATTGTGAACGAAACAAAACTAATACTTATTCGCTCTCTCAAGACAATGCTGCGGCCATTAGTAAGAATTCTAATCCGCTATGGCCTCTCCAGCTCTGAGTTTGCCGAACTGATCAAACAACTCTATGTAGATGTGGCAGATAACGACTACCGTATTACAGGAAAGAAGCAAACTATTTCGAGGATCGCAGTGCTAACAGGACTATGCCGAAAAGAAGTCCAGAAAATTAAGAATCAGTTAGAACAAGAAAGCATTGAAACCAGCGCGCCCGTTAATCGCGCGAATAGAGTCATCATGGGTTGGTTGAAAGATGAAGATTTTTTAGACGAACTTAACAAACCCGCCTCACTTCCTATACATGGTGACATCGGCAGTTTTGATGCGTTGGTCAAGCGCTACAGCGGCGATATAACCTCAAGAGCGATATTGGACGAACTATTGAGAATAGGGGCTGTAGAGGTCCTAGGAGATAAACTGCAATTACTCTCTGAAGGGTATATACCCAAGACCGAAGAAGAAAAGATCAACGTAATGGCCAAGTGTGCGCGAGATCTTCTCAATACCATCGATTTTAACCTTACTCACCCCTCTTATGAAGCACGATTTCAAAGGCAGATTAAATATGTTGACCTGTCAAAAGAGACTATAAAGGAATTTAGAGAATACAGTAAAGAACGGTCCATAGAGCTAATGATGGAATTGAATTTATGGCTAGCAGAGCACAAACGGAACCAGCATCCCAACAACACTTCCGAAACGCTGGGTGAAGTTGGTTTTGGCCTTTATTACTTTGAAGAAGATAATGAGTTTAAACAATACCTGTAATTTAGTCGGACGAAAGTATTTTAATTGGATTGGAGATCATTGAGCGATAACGTGAACCATTCAATATCGCCAATAAAAACAATAGATGTTAGCAAAGGGGAGCTTATCACCATGTACCTTTTCCGCTGGTTGAAGTTTGGTTTGTTTTTTTTACTTTTATTAGTAGTTGGCTGCAGTGGCGATGATGAAATAGTCGGCACCGGAGTTGATCCGGACGACCAACAAACAATCAATGCCGCGGCGCATAAGGGGCCTTTCATTATCGGCTCTAATGTAACGATAAATCTGTTAAGTGACAGTGGACAGCCAACAGACAACACGATTGTCACATCGACAAAAGATGATTTGGGGAATTTTACCTTTCACTTGGAGCAACCCCAACTCGTCAAGATAAAGGTTGATGGCTACCATTTCAACGAAATCCGCGGTGTCGTCTCTAATGGCCCGATCACTTTAAGTGCGGTATTTGACACCAATGAAAGCAATTACTTGTTCGTCAATATACTTACCCATTTGATCAGTGACAGGGTGCTTTCTCTAATAGCCAATGGAAACCTTCCTAACGTCGCCATGGAGCAAGCGCAGACCGAACTTATAAATGCATTGAGCGGCGTGATTCCGGTTGGCAGCCTGCCAAGTTTCGGCCAATTAAGCGTTTTTAATCTAACAGGCACAAATCCTACTGGTAATGCATATTTATTGGCGTTATCGGCTACCTTTTATAAATACGCCGAACTCCAAGTGTCCGGCGACAGTGGAATGTTAACCGGCAAGCTAGCTGAGACACTAAACACATTGGTCAATGATTTAGGCCAAGACGGTGTTATCGATAATGCTCAAATTCTTGGTGGGCTCTCCGAAGCGGTCACTATGCTCAATCCGGATGAAATAGAGGAGAATCTTAGAAATAAAAGTTTAACGGTAACAGGCGAAGTGTTAGCTGTACCCGATATCAATCAGCTAATTGATACAGACCGCGACGGTATTGTCAACGCTAACGACAATGATGATGACAACGATACAATAGTGGATAACGACGATGCTAATCCTTATACACCAAACTATATCCCGGTCGCGAATGCAGGTGAAAATCAGAGCAATGCGTTGAAAGGCGAAACAATCACATTAGACGGTACCGCAAGCTCGGACGCTGATAACGACAATTTGACCTATAATTGGTTCCAGACCGGTGGCGAACCAATAACGCTTATTAACTCAACCTCTGCCACACCATCGTTTGTTGCCCCACATGTTTCCGGCGATATCGTTATTGCGTTGGCGGTTAGCGATGGCTATGCTGTATCCGATGAATCATCGGTAACAATCTCGGTTGCCAACCGCATGCCGATCGCAGATGCGGGACCGAATCAACTCAATGTTCCACAACAAACCAATGTTTTATTGGATGGCTCCAACAGCTACGATCCGGATGGTGAATTATTGTCATACAATTGGATTCAGATGGACGGCCCACCGGTGGTCTTAAACCACGCTAACACTGACAAACCTGATTTTACACCACCTGTGCCCGGTGACTATGTGTTCTCACTAGCAGTGTCCGATGGTGAAGATACGTCAGTAGAGAGCAATGTGACGGTGAGCGTCTACGAGGAAAGTGTCGCAATCTCCACTGCCAGCAATGAGGTTACCGAATACAAGGAAGTGGTTGATGCCACTTATCCGACCGGCTACAAAACAAAATTGAAGGCTGTTTTCGACGAAAAACTATCGACTACCATTCTGCAATTAGTGCATTATGAAGATGATGGTACTGAAATCAGCCTGCTCATATACATTAGATATGCCCAACGCGCTGATACTTTTGCCGTCAATACGCAAGCGCAGGTAAGATATACCTCAAGCATAAACGGGCTCAGTTACTTTTTTTACCGAGGAGAGTCGGGCTCAGTTACTATAGATCAATATGGTGAGGTCGGCGAAGCTATAGCAGGATCTTACAATGTAACTGCAACGTGCTCCGGCGCTGCACCAAACTGCCAAACCCCGGATGCTAAACAAATCACCGGCTCATTTGTGTTAACCCGCGAGGACAATCTTAGATTCTACTCTGTAGGGTCAGCGCTAGAACCTATCGATCTTGGCTCGGCACCTTATTTAGGCTATCAAGAATATACTAGCGAAGGCACTAGTAACAAGATAGTATCCTCCGCCCAGCCTAGCTACTACCAGGTTTCTGTGAAAACCACTGAAGAATACCGCTTTGAACTCAGGGAACCGACCGCAGGTTTGAAATTAGCTGTTTATGATTCTGCTGATTTTGATACGCCGGTGTGTGAATCGGTCAGTACCATCAGTACCATTGTACCGTGCGTGGTGACGCCTTCTTCCGATAAACTGTATTTCACTGTATCGGTCTCGGATTCCAGTTCAGAGGGCGCATGGTTTTGGATATACATTTTCTTTAATTCAACCAAGGATGAAGGCACACTATCCGAGCCATTGGATATTTCCGGGCAAACGACGTATATGGGGCAGGTTGGCGCCAATGGCAGCTACTATAAGATTGATGTTACACCAGGGAGCGTGCACCACATATCTACCAATTCTTGGTTCGAGTATTCGAATATTATGGTAACGGACGATAGCGCTTTTAGTAATGTGGTTTGTTTGACAAGAAATAATAGCTGCAATATATCGGTTGGGCCTACGACAACTTCTCTCTACCTTCACGTTCCGCCTACAAATCAAGCTAGCGATGTTTATTTTTATGAAATCGAAAATTGGGAAATTACAGAACCGCTTTATTATATCGAATTGTTCAAAACACCACAGGCAGGCGATTACTCATTGTGCGCAGGAATGGACATATTTGAGTCGGACGGTGAAACTTATGTGAGTGGATTGCATCGTGTAGAAAACGCATGTTCAGATGCTAGTTTAAACGCATCGGTACCACTGGAATCCGGCAAAACTTATTATATTGAGCTAAGAGATAATTCGGGTCACTATGCTCATCCAGTAGATTATTATGTTTTAAGGGTAGGTCTACTCCACTATTCGGGCGCATTGGCCACAATTATGCCGGATCCGTTACTAAACGAACCCGCTAACAACTTCCCCATTGGAAGCACCCAAATCGATATCGATGTGCTACATTATGATTCATTTACCTCTGATGACAGCGACCGGGATTATTTTAAAATAACAATTCCATAAGCTGCATCTGATGTTCGTATTTAGAAATCTCAATAGTGTATGTGCTGTAGATGTACACCTATTGTTTTACAGGAGATACAAGTATCGCGAGAAACATTGGATGATCAAAGCCACATTGCGGTTTGCCGAGCGTGAGACCAAAGTCGACAGCCACATGTATGTAGGCGGTAGAGTGCCGCATGAAGAATCCTTGGACCGCCTTTTATTTCGGTTCTTTTTGTTGGCGCAACACATACCTCGCGCCTAATATATTATTTGGTTTTTATCATATAAAAAGCCCTTGGTTCTCTCGCAGAAAAACGGACACCAATTCAACATGCAACCATAGGTTTCTCTCAACCGCTTAAGATTACTATTTTTTTAAGTATGCACAGTGAGCAAGCTGCTTGTGGAGTTGGCTGGGTTAGCGAAAAAAATTTAAGCGTAACAATAGCATCCCAACCTATGCACTTAGAAATATTAGATTCGCAATACAATATGACATACTGGTAATAATACATCTGTATCAATTACTATGTAAGGAGCGCTATTCTTTGGGGCTAAAATCACCACACTCAACGCGCAGCAAATGAGTCAAGACTATTAACAAATAGTAATTAGCAAGCGAACTTTTTACTACCTGGTACATCCCTTAACAAAGTAATAACTTCACTTTACTGGGCTTACCCCCTTCTCAATCTATATAGATTAAACAATTAACGCTAATTGCTTTTCGATTGGCAGTTATTAAGAATATTAGTTTTTTCTAATAATTCTTTTTCAATTATCCCGCCATTCCCTCTTTTACCTTCGCACCAGGGCAAACCAGTGACTTGCGCATACTGACACATCCGGATGTACGGCCCGTGGAACGGATTACAGTATTCAACCATCTCGTTCAAGCAAGAAAATCGGCTTTGATTCAATAACTTACCCATTGCCTGCTTCTGATTGCTCTGGACATAGTGAACCAAAAAGATCAACTTGAAAATTCAACATTATTTGGGAATAATGTCCCAAATAATCGTGTTTTCAGAATTAACCGTCAGATAATTCGAAACAGCTATATGGGGAGATTTGTGTAGGTCTATGAAAGTCCAGGAATTTTCATTACCAACACAAAACGATAAAAATTAATTTTCACCAAATTGGAAAGCAAAAATGTTTTCACTATTTACAAAATCAAATACCGCTATGGACTTAACCGGTCGATCCAAATTAAGAAACCGGGATTTACCCTTGCAACTGCAACAACCCCCGCTGTTGCAACGCCTCAAACGAACAATGTTTAACATTTTAAAAATATTAATCATATCTGGCATTTTCTTATATGTGGTAGTCATGTCATTCGGGGACGGCACACACACCAAGCGGGCACTGGAGAATTTTTCAATTGGAGATACTTGGCAAGCTACTGCTGCCCTTATGAAAAAAAATTTTAATGACAAAGCGAATGAAGGAACCAATAACGAAACATTTGACAATCGATAAAAAGAACCACATTCAAGCCAAATATTAAATGATGTGGACACGTAGCCCTACGACCCCGAATGAAGTTTTATTAATACAATAATACAAGTCTGACACTTGCTTTAAGAAGCCAATTTCTGTTTACTGGCTAAATACCTTTTTGAGTGTTTCCGTGGTTCTTGCGGCCGGATCTTTGCGAATTAGTGCTTCTTCTTTTGCAATCTTATAAAAAAGACCATCCATGGTTTTTTCGGTGACATAGTCATCGATATTAGGCATGGATTCGGCCAGCGACGGATGTAGCTTACGAACCTTGCTGGCTATTTTTTTGTAATTGGAAGTTACGCCGGTTTCTTGCGTGGCCTTTTTTACGATGGGATGAATGGTTTGCTGAATTTCTCCACCCTTGGTTCTACGAAAGTAGCGGGTTGCTTCGTCGTCGCTTCCTTTGTAGATTTCTACGGCATCTTTTAATGTCATTTGCTTTATTGCGCTGACAAAAATATTAAACGTGGATGTTACGGATTTTTCCGCCGCGCGGTTCATGGTTTTGATAAACCCGTCTGCCAGGCTGTCCTGCCCTATCCTGCGCAACAGCTTATCAACCTGTTTCAGTTGTTCGGGCATGGGTATTCTGACAGCGTTATCTTTATAAAAGCCGTCGGTATTTCCCAGGATGTCGATTGATTTTTTACTGCCAACTGTTAGCGCCTCTTTCAATCCTTCGGCTACTTCACTGCTGGACAATCCACTCTTTGTCGATGATGTTAATTTTGTTTTAACTTCATCAACCAGATCACGCCAGCCGGCGCTGGCCACCCCCATAGTGGCACTCGTGGTGAGAATTCCAAGGAACAATACGTAAGCGAGTGAACGTAGCTTCGTTGAATTTTTTGTTTTTTGATCAGGCATCTTAATGAGTATTAGGGTTGTTTAAAATGAACAGGGTATTAACAGTGCCGACAAAAGTTGCATATTTGTTGCCAAATATGACGGAAAGAAAAGATGTATTTGCATTTACTTCCAGCTGTGCCGAAACGAAAGGTAACTGCCGCCGACATCAACACTGCCATTGGTAAACTGGCCAAAATTTGCTTCAAGATAGCTTGTAGGGTGGATTAGGAGAGCTTTTTGTTCCGTAATCCGAAATTGTTGATAATATATTTAGGTTCCGTACCTACCTACCATCATTAAGACTTAACGCCTTTTATGGCGGAATACGCTGAAGCGATTCTGCTCAACGGCCATGGAAGAAGTTTTATTAATACACTACTAATACAAGCCTGAGCTTGGTCCATGACCCCGGTCCACTTAGTCGTAAGCTCCTACGAATTCTATGCGTAGAGGTCTTGGCATGGTGAGAAACTAACTGATTTTATGGAAGATGCAAATATTCCGATCCTTTTCTTTTTTACTGCATATTATTAGACTTGCCCCTTTTTCCCTCTCCCCTTGGTTGAGATGTATGAAGAACAACAAAGGTTTTATATTTCAAACACGCAGTAATAGCCGCGCCAAACCTAGTGATACGACATCACATTTTCGTCGCTGGCATTTGTTTTATGTGTAATGGTAAAACTATAGTCGCGCAAGTCAGCAATCAATATTGCTACACACTCCTCATGAGTCCAGGTTAAGTGCAATCGGTGTTCATCCGTATTATCTACCGCCAACACACCTTCAAAAGCAGGCGATGTGTTTCGCAGTTTCATAATTTCCAGTTGTTCTCGCACGATATTTGTTTTAAGGCCTTGCTCAATATCGTTCATGGTGAGCGTTGTGCGATTAATTTCCTTGTGTCCGCCTGCACCACCATTGTCTGCGGCGGCGTAATCATTCTTACCGGCAAATAGATCCAAATACCACACTTGCGGCATACCGGGCATAAACATTTGAATGGCTCGGGCCAGACGTAACTTTCGCTCATCTTCCCCCAAAGCACTGAAGAATGTCGCATTGACTTGGTAATACGATATTTTTTTGCCATCGGGACCATAGAGGTTTTTTACTCTCCCGCCTCTATCCAAAATAGTATCGACAACTGTATTGATCTCCTCATCACTTAATAATTCCTCAGTGGCGCGTTCATGCTTTCCTCTCAAATCGAGAACAGGGATTCCATCATGACAACCAAGCATGTTCACTGTTTTGATATTTTTCTCCACTACTTCCTTAATCCAGCGCAGCAGATGTTTATTGGTCCCCTGATCCAGAGCATGAATAACCAAACCAGGGAAAAAGAAGTCATATATCGGAAAACCCTTAGCAGCCACTCTTTCATGCATGCCTTCACCATATTCAGCATGTATTTCAGGCAGGAGAATCAATTCATGTTTTTCTGCGATGCGTTGCAGCCTTGCGAGGTGCTCCCACGTGCCGGGTTCATTGAAAAAATTTCTCTGGCCCGGTTCCTTGTGCACATAGGCAAAGGCATCGAGCCTGATAAACTTCCCGCCGTGTTCGCTTAACTTCTTTAAGGTCTCGTCGTAAAACGCCCACACCTCTTCCGATTGCACATTGAGATCCATTTGTCCCAGATATTTACGATTTTCTTCAACAAGGGAGACAATATCTTCCTTGTGATGAGAATACTCGCCAAAATCTTCTGCATGAATTTCCCGCTTTGCACTCAATACATCATTAACAATTGCAGCAATATTCTCCGCATCCTCGTGTGACAGTTCTTCGATCTCCAATTCCTGGAGTATCTTATGGGCGGTGATCTCGTGATAAACCACCTCCTGATAAAATGTGTTCCAATACGGCCTGTCAGTACCATCCGGAAAACGTATTTTCAGTATTGGAAGACCAGGCTTTCTCATGAACAGTTTTTCGAGATGTTCTTGATGCGGTATTACATAGCCGTCAGGGCCCATCTCTCCGTGTGAATGCCAAAACTTATTCCAATCAATAAAGAAGTCTTTATATTTTGATTGATCCCCTTTTTGTAATAGATCCTGAAACTGGGGAGAGGCTACGGAGAGATGGTTCAACACAAGATCAAATTTGAACAAAACGTTGAGCTCATGAAGCTGATCCAGATCTTCTTTGGAAACAAGCTCGTCATTAAGCTCGTAATCTATAATAGAAAACCCGCGATCCAAGTCACTGTTGAAGATCGTAGGAAGGATATAGAACAAAGAAAAAACATCTTTGAATTCCGGTTTCCTAAGCATTTTAACCGCATCTGCCAGTTTTTCGCCAATGCTGTCAGGGTAAGCGTTAAATATTACACCGTTAGGATAATCAAATTCTGCCGCCATAACTTCTCAATAATACTCAATTACTTATATACACAGGGACAGAGAATGCTTTTTATTATCGTCGTAAGTAACCTTACCTTTAAATCGGCCACGCTATCGATAAAACACGCGTCTGAACCTTGCCCGACTTCAAATTATAAATAAATTCATTTGCATTTCAAACATCAACCGAAATACGTACCAGAGAGGAATGACACTTAATTAAGAGTTTATCCGCCATTCCGGCAGTTTTTAAGCCGGAATCCAGTGGCAAGTGCATTATAGATTCCGGCTAAATACATGCCGGAATGACGGACAACGCTTAGCTGTTTTGCTCTACATATCTTAAGTAAGTGCCATTCGTACCAGAGAGCAATATTCCCTAATATTAAAATCAATTGTTCTTTGATTTGGATTTACAGATGACTGCAGAAAATCACTGATGCGCCTCGGCAAGCGTGCTTAGAAAGGTTTAATAATACCTTTGATCGAATAATTGAAGTCGGTGACCTCTCCCCCCGATTAATTACTTGATAGTAAGCACTGTCGTATTCTATGCGTAGTGGTCTGGGCGTGGTGATAATCTAAATGAGCTAATGGTTGATATAATCAACTCACCCTTTTTTCCCTAGAAATATATAGTAACCTAGTTCCATATTGGCCATTGTCACAAATCAATAACTATATATTACTTGAATTGACTCCGTACTTCTCTACAGCCCTGAATGTAGTTTTACTATTACATTAATATAATCCTGATTCTATTCGTGCGACTTTATGCTTCAGCTAATTAAAAATATAATAGCCCGCAGGGTGGATTAGGAACGCTTTTTGTTCCGTAATCCGCCGTTGTTGACAATATATTTTAATTTTGCACCTTATTTTCTCTTCCATCACTAAGAGTTGAATCATGGTTGTGTCGCACTGCCTTTTAAGCTGTGGTTCACTAAACGTATCAAGTACTCGAGAAACGGTGGCGTGAAGATCATCCCGTGGTTAGGTAGTATTCGTTGGTCGACCTCGATCACCTTCGTCGCATTGTCCGATCCACAAGTCTGTGGCACTTTTTCCTTTAGGACCATCGAGTACCAAACATCGTCGGCTGTCGGGAAACCATGCGTCGGCTGGCGGTACACGTTTACTGTTTCGTAGTTATAGAACTCGGTACGCGCACTTGCCTGTGGTACGCGTTTGAAACCCCTGGTAACGGTGTGTTCTCCATCTGGGTCTGGCGGCTCTGTCCCGTTCATGATGATCATGTCTAGGCGATGTGTTACGAACTCCGGAAAGTTTGCCGCAGTATAGACATACTCGAGAAACGGTGGTGGCTTCGTTCTGCCTAACGGATATGTGACGGTCTGACCAGCTGGAAACATTGCACGAGTAACGACATCATGCTCTGATGAAAACAAGAACAACGGCATAAGGTTGCTGTCGCACAACAATCGAGATTTGTGGACTTGACGAAAAATGCTTGCGGACAAGGCCGGATTGATTAGTACTGCGAGGTCGGCGACATAGCCACCTGACTCCGAATCTGACGCAAGCGGCTCACTCAAACTGTGATAAACCGCACGTGCCCCCATGCTGTGACCGGCCAATACGAGGGCGCTACGGCGGTCGGCGCGCATGTCGCTCCTGTCGCTGGCCTCAACTCGTTCGGATAGGCCTGCGATCAGCGTGTGTGCTGCTCCTGAGGATTTACCGAGAGCGTCTGCGCTGCGCAACCGGTTCCAAAACGTTGTGGTCTGGTTGAGCAATTCACTGTCGTACAACCGTCCCGGCCAGCCAACGTACACACCGATTACGTCGCGTCTTGGCCGATTGGTCGAGTGCTTACTCTCCATGTCGCTTACCGTGTCGAGAATCGCTGAGAAACCACACACGTAACTATCGTACTTGGCTGCGGAGTGATTCCAGCCATGCACGAATACCGCGATCAACGCGCCATCATCTCGCAGGGATGCATCGACCGTATCGAAAACCCGCTGAAGTTGAGATGGATCCAATGCGTCGCCGTAGTCATTAGCCTCGACGAACAGGAGGGTGGGCCGATTCGCGTCCACGTACCGGTTACATTCAAGCACATCATCGTGATGACGTACTAGAGCTTGTGGAATGCGCGAAACTGTCTCGCAGTTCACGATCGCCTGGCCGCTATCGTGGTCCAGAGTCCACTCAATCCTCCCGCGACAATCGTCAGGTGACACTTCTTGATCTGCAAGGAACGCACGAAATTCTTCTGGCAGTTTGGAAGTCAGCCCTGCCGGTGCTCTCCCACTGAGCACAATCCCGGGCGACCCAGATGGTTCCGCGCGACGCGTCGCAAGATGCAGATCAACATCTCCTTCAGTTGCTGACAGGGTTATTGTGTGCCGGGTAGACATTGCATTCAAGATACTCCGAGGCAGGCTAAGTAGCGGTTCCTCCTGAGTGGGGGAATCCGCCAATTCAAGCTCAGCGATCAGGTCCCCGTCGAACGTGCTATCAATGTGAATCCCGATAGGCGCCGACATTGGCAGGGACATGCCACAAATCCGATTTTCGGTAATCGTCGCGGCGACGTCAGCCTGGAACATCTCTCCGAACTTCCATTCGAGTTGAGCTTCGTCCAAGCCAACCATACATGCACCCGACTCGATCGTGACGCCGACAACGCTGGCATACAGGCCATCGGTCGACACATCCACACAAGTTTTTGGTATCGCCAGCGATGCAGCTCCAAGTTGTGCCGAGAATGGCTCTAGCCTGAGAGTCCCACCCACCGACCAGCCATCGCGGCACCCATCCCTGAACAGCAACGAATCGACACGGCCGTGGATGGTCGCGATGCCGAAACCGGAGTTCGGGTTGATTTCCAAAGTTCCACCGCCGAATTCCATGTTGACTTCGCAGTCGGCGAAAGGCTTGAGTCGGAGGCACAACTCCTCCCTGATTCTGGTGTCTACGTAGATCTGCGCGATTAGCGCAACCACGATTGACCCTGCAAACACCAACGTTACCTGTAGTATACGTTTCAACTCGAGTTCCTCTCATCTCGCTGCCCATCTCTCTCGAGCCACATTATGGCTACCTCGCTAATCGGGGGAGACAGTTCGTGCTCGGGTAGATTCACGAATCAGCCTACCAGGTCCCGGGCCAGTACGATCATCACCCCGAGGAGACCGAGAGTTGTTCCTAACGAGCGCAAAAGAGACGACCAGGCTTCTTCTTTTGAGAGTGCCTGCTGAAGTACAGCAAGTTCTTTCTGTGACATCGTGAACTCGCTGCGCCAGGCTCCAACATAGTCTGAATCCACTTCAAGCAGCTGTTCGTACTTTGCTACTTTTCCTTGGGGAATTTTGAGGAAATCCTCTAAAGTCTGATCATGGTCTTCGCAGTCAACAATGTCCAGCTCGGGTGGATCGGTCATAGTCCCATGCAATGCACTTATCGCCTCGTACTTAAAGCATAAGGCGGCTTTGATTGCCTGCTTGCACGTCTTAATCATGTGTGTGCGGGCACCACTTTCCAGGCTCGGCGCCTGAGCAAGCGCAAACAATAAGCTGGCCGTGTCGATTTTAGCGACGGACTCCGTCATCCCTGTTTGCGCTGCCGCGCGAACATCGCGAATCTGCGTGATCTTTTCCATCAACTGGGTGCGCTCGCCTTCGCTCTCATGGATGAATACGCTGCTCAGGAGCATGGAGACCAGCGTGACGAGAAAACCAAGCACCGCCAACAGCGTGCGTTTATGAGGCATCATAGGTACCTACCCTCAACTGACATATTGGAAATTATAATTCTAATTCGCCTTCTTCGCTCTAGCGATAAAACTATTAATGTACAGATTTGAGCGTTTACCCAATTCCTGATTGACACGTTGTAAGGCTTCCAGCACGACGATACCGGTGTTGGAATCGAGGGCGCCGGCGGATTCGTCGCAAAGCAACACGTTAGGATTCTTAGCGATAGCGCGGGCGATGGCGCCCCGTTGTTGTTCTCCTCCGGAAAGTTGTGCCGGGAAGTGATCTATGCGATCACTTAAGCCAACCAGATGCAAGGCCTCTTCCGCTTGCATAGGCGCGCGAGCAATCTCGGTCACCACCGCGACATTTTCCCTAGCGGTAAGACTGGGTATGAGATTATAAAATTGAAACACAAAGCCGACGTGATACCGTCGATATTCGGTAAGTTCTTTTTCCGTTGCGCGGGTTAAATCACGTTCGCCATACATCACATACCCTGTGGTTGGCGTATCCAAGCCGCCCAGGATATTTAACAGAGTGGACTTGCCACTGCCCGAGGCCCCGAGCAACACGGTAAATTCTCCGCGATATAAATCTAAATCTATACCGCGTAAGGCATGCACCTGCACTTCTCCCATTTGGTACACCTTGGTAATCCCATGCACATGAAACACTGTACCTTCATCCAAGGAAGCGTGGCGAGTAGTTTCTTGATTAGACATTATCCATTATCTCCGCATATAAAAAGTATAACACGCTACATTTAGAAATAATGTTTAGATGTCTTAGACGAATGGCATTGAGTTAGGGGCCTGTCATTGCGAGGCGTAGCCGAAGCAAACTCGTATCCGGCGATTTCGTGAAAGCAACAGTTCCTGACCTTTATGCTTAGAATTTACTGTATGCTTGAACTGCCATAAAGCGGGTGCTTAAATTTAAAGAACAATCAATATGCAGACTTTGTCGCCGCAATGCTAAGAGGTGATATCGTTGTGCAAGCGCAGTTGGGTTAAAACAGATATTCAGGGTTTCCGAAGGGGGATTATTTGCCGAGCAAGAATACCTGAGTAGCCATTTGCGCAATCAGTTCAAATGACTGCTTGGTGTATCCGCCACTGGTCATGATGACCGTTGGTATATTTCTTTTAGCCAGTTCGTCCAATACATACTTATCTCGTTCTACAACGCCACTGTACTCAACATTTAATCCCCCCAGTGGATCATTGCTCAATATATCGGTGCCGGCATTGTAAAATGCCAACTTGGGACTACTTACGCTGCTTAAGAATTTCGGTAGTTCATTGGTTAATGTGTTCAGGTATCTATCCGTATTACATTTTGCCTTTAAGGGAATGATAAAGGGAAATTCGTCCGGATCACCATTATGCAACCCGGGATAAACCTGAAAATTGTACATGTCAAACATATGCACACTGGCATCGTTGGCGAATATATATTCGAAACCATTGCCTCTGTGTGCATCCAGGTCGATCATTACGATGTTGTCTTCCTTGCTTAATATCTTTTCTTTGCGGCAACAAACGATACTTAAAGCGGCATCAGCAAAAAAGCTAAATCCTTCCCCATGGTCTGGAAATGCATGGTGAAAGCCACCGCCGACATTCATGGCCATACAGTTGCCGCTTATTGCCGCTTTGGTCGCTTCCACTGTACCTGTAACTGCACATCGAGCGGGATTAACAAATCGTTTCTGTAAAATGCTACTAGGTAAAAATTTTGCGGCAGAAATTTCCAAAATCTGCGCGATAATTTTTGACGAAGACAACGAGCTTAAATACTGCTGCTGGTGGACAATGAGCAACTCTTCATCACTAATAGGAGAGCGAGGTCTAATCCATGCATTGTTCAACTCCGTTCCAATTTCATTGGATAGCATTTGCCAGGCTTTGCTGTATTTTTTTCCATCGAACGGATGCAGCTTCTCAATCCCAAACAATGAGAAATCGTACTCAGGCGCGTAAATAAATTTACTTTTCATAAATTTTAAGGCATGTTTTGTTCTATGTGTAAAGCGTACTGCCAAACGGTGTTTGGAGTCCACATGTCAATATAGTTTCCCAAGTAACGCAGTTTGAATAAAAACTTAAATGGAAAATGATTTTCCTCTATATTTAGCGTGGGTGTTGATGGTGGCGGTATATTTGATCCAATCTCAAGCATAGTAGCGATGACAGTGGAACAATTATGTTTTACCATGTTGTACTTTGGCGCGTCATTTTTAAATTTCTGCCATTGTTTTTCTAATTCGACTTCGTTTAGACCAGATAAATATACCTTGTGATCACATTCTTTACCTTCCAATCGCCAGTCAGTTCTGTAGCTGGATGGGAATGCTGCTTCGTGTGTTTGACCGATCTTGAAATCTTTTTTATTCGCTGGTGTCGATGGCCAGTAGCTTATGTAAGCGTTTGATGTCTCCAGTGAAGCATGCCCGGGTTCAGTTGGTGTATTTTCCCATATGTATACGAAAGCCATTTCGATGTCCTTTCTATTTGACGACATTCTTTAGAAGATTATCAGCTAAAGCCAAATCCATGATCTTAACAAATAGGAAGAATGGGTCAAATGTGAATTTTCACATCTATGGTGGCACGATGATTGTTTTTGTCAAACCAATTTATGGAATCGGCAGGAATTCAGGATTCATGGCGGGAACAGCTCCATGTTAAGCCAGTGACTGAATGGATATTATAATTCCACATCCCCATCAACGTAATACTCCCTTTACATAATACAACAATGCAAGCCTGACACGAATGGTACGCAGCCGACTAAAATAATACAAAATGCTAGCATGTCCCGAATGGCACTTACTTAAGGGCTTTGCAGTCATTCCGGCTTAGCCTGTGCCGGACAAGATCCGGTATTTTTAGCCGGAATCTAGCGGATAAGGTAATGTGGATTCCGGCTAAGACAATGTCGGAATGACAATCGAATTTCAATAAATTTTGCGTTTGAACGTTAAGTAAGTGCCATTCGTTCCAGTGAGCAATGACGCTTACTTAAGGCCCTTTTGTCATTCCGGCACGTTTTTAGCCGGAATCTAGCTAATAAAGTAATGTGGATTCCGGCTAAGACAATGCCGGAATGACAATGGGATTTCGATATATTTTACTTTTAAACATTAAGTAAGCGCCATTCGTTCCAGAGAGCAATTATTGCAAATATTCGAACCGTCTCTATTTGAAACAGTTACTCTTTGGCACGGTTTTTTGTACCCCCTCTTAAAGAGTTAACGCCTTTTATGGCGGAATACGCTGAAGCTATTCCGCCATGCGGCCTTTATTACTATATATTACTAGCCCCGTTTTCCCCAAAGAATACAAGCCCGACACGGCTATAATACAAGCCTCACACTTGCCCCCTACATAGCACTCACCGAGTTAAACATATTACTTTTTTCTATGACATAGTTGGTTATTTAAGAGAATGGAAGTACATTTCAGAACTGCTATACTGACAGAAAGTAGCTATGTAAATATAAGAATTTACATTGAAGTATATTAGAAATTTCTAATCCTTGTTGTGCTGACGCACCAGTCAGTCCATTTATAGCTGCAATCATAGGGGATTAACATGGGCAAATCTAAATATTGTTGTTTGGCTATATCAATATTTTGTTTCTTCAACTTTAGTTCTGTAGTAGCGGACGACTTACAACAATCAAAAACATCCGTGTTAAATGAAGTGGCTCAAACTTTAGGAGAGCTTGGAGAATCATTAGCAAAACTGACCGACGGCGTGAAACGCCAAGTCGCCTCGGGGAATAATACTCTCGATAACTTATTCGTTCAGAGGACCAAGAACACATTAACGGATTTAAGCATAAGAAGCACACAGCTTCGCAACAATCAAAACACAATGGCAACCGGAATTAGAAACGACTATTTTTTAGACCCAAGGCCGCACGTTTGGTACGAGTCAAAAACAAATTTAGGAATTATTATTAAAAGCGGATCCGATACGCTTCAAGAGTGGGCGGCGGAACACAGTGATTTTGCGCAGGAAGAATCGTATAAAAATCTTCTATCAACATTGAGCATTTTGGAAAAGCTGGAAAAAATGGAGCCACCAGCAACTGACGAAGAATTATCAGCGTTAATTCAGGTTAACCAAAATTATAGGAAGTTAATCGATCAATTAAACGCAGCAACTCTCGAATTAAATACCTATATTAAGAAAAATGAAACATAACCGGGTAAGGGCTGGTATTTCTCCAGCCCTCACTCGACGAACCAGGGTCTGTACTTTTTTAGTTTCTCAATCTCCTTAACTATCTCAGACGTCCTCTTAAACTATTAACGTACAGACTGCCCCGTACATCTCAATTTAGGTCAGGGCTTTATGTAGGTAAATCCCTGTGTTTGCAGATGCGAAAGCTCAGCCACACCGCTTGGCACGATGTCATCTTTTTGAACGTCATACATATCTTTTTCAAAATTAACTTCTTTACCTTTCAGGGTATTAGCACACACATTGAATTTTACCCCTAAATCTTTAAGGCCAGCGACTTTGGCGGCCATTACCTGATCAGCGTTACCTTTTGGAATTTTGGTTTTTGCTTCAGGCGTAAGTAGCAGGCTTAAACCGCTGCCATGTAGCACAACTCTAACATCCATGTTTTCGGCACCGACCGCATTGATATGATTCTTAATATTACCTAGCGCACCGGCTTGCGTTTGAGGATCATCATAATTTATATGATAAACAACTTTCTGCTTTCCATAACCTTCCGCAAAAGCATTGTTTACGCCAAATAATACCAAACTTATAAATATTAGAATGACAAATTGAATAGTTTTCATACTTCACCCCATAGGTTAGCATTCAGAGAAATTCCCCCTGGCACGGCAAAGGGTCGACTTCCAAAAGGTAATATGATCCCCATTTAAAACGGGTAACCACGCCGGGCTGGAGTAGAATATATTCCGACGCTGTTGGAGAACGTAACTAGGGTAAACCCTAGTTCGATATTGTATTTTTTTGGGGAGCATAAGCACGTTTTGTTTTATTTCAAAGTACGCTGCTTAAGGGTGAGAATAGAATAATCTCGGTTTGAAATGAGAACACTTTTCTTGCCTAACTTCGTTGCCGCAACAACAGCGACATGGAGCATGAACTGCGATAACTCTAACGAATGGTCGCCGATGATGATGGTAAACAACATGGGG
>Ga0209536_100003620_pt1 | contig 24735 bp, 29 predicted proteins | sample DeeMarSeWOR28_12_FD_187461 | JGI IMG/M metagenome (GOLD analysis project Ga0209536, IMG submission 187461) | Marine sediment microbial communities from White Oak River estuary, North Carolina - WOR-2-8_12 (SPAdes) (version 2) | ecosystem: Environmental > Aquatic > Marine > Intertidal zone >...
CGCCCTTGAGCGTCGGTATGGCCCTGGGGATGACCTACAACGGGGCGGCTGGCAGCACGCAGGCTGCGATGCAGGAGGCGCTGGAGCTGCAGGGCATGAGTCTGCAGGAAGTCAACGAAGCCTACCGCAGTCTGATCGATCTGTTGCGCGACCTCGATCCACGGGTCGAGTTCCTGCTGGCGAATTCCATCTGGTACCGGGATGGCTATACGTTCGAGCAGGAGTTTCTGGACTTGAATCGGCAGTTCTTCGACGCCGATGTGACTGCTCTCGATTTCAGCGATCGCTCGGCTGCCCAGACCATAAACGGTTGGGTGAGCGACAACACGATGGGCCGGATCCCTGAGATCGTAGACAGTCCTATCGATCCGGCGATCATCATGTTTCTGATCAATGCCATCTACTTCAAGGCCGACTGGACGTATCAGTTCGATAAGAACAGGACGGGAGATGCGCCGTTCCATCTGATCGACGGTTCCGATGTCACGGTGGACATGATGGCGCACGAGAGCGACGTGTCGGTACGGTACCTATGGAACCAGGATCTCATGGTAGTCGAGCTTCCCTACGGTGGAGAGGCGTATGTGATGACGCTGCTGCTGCCGGCTGACCCGGTCGGTCTTGCAGCCCTGCTGGATTCGTTTACCCAGGACAACTGGTCGACGTGGCTGGATCAGCTGCGTGAAGGCGAAGTGTACGTACGACTGCCGAAGTTCACGCTCGAATACGAACTTCTGATGAACGAGGTTCTCAAAGCCTTAGGGATGGAGGAGGCATTCTCCGAGACGGCTGACTTGACGAGGATGTACGCGCCCGGCGGCATCTGGATCGACAAAGTGAAGCACAAGACGTTCGTCAAAGTGGATGAGGAGGGCACCGAGGCGGCGGCGGTGACTTCGGTGAGCATGGCGGCAAGTGCGATGCCGATGTTTGTGGCGGATCGCCCATTCGTGTTCGCGATCCGCGAGAAGTACTCGGGCACTATCCTGTTCATGGGCAAGGTGATGGATCCGACGGGGTGAGGTGGTCTGGCGCTTTGATGTGTCGCGGGTACGGAGCCCGCGCTCGGCTATCCGAGGGAAGAAGTGCGTCCTCTAAGGACGCGATTCTTGGCCGAGCGCGCCCTCTCAGGGCGGGACCGAAGGAAACCGCCCTGTGTAGGTGATCACAGGATATGAGCCATGAAGCACATAGCCGTTTCCACCACGATTGTTCTGGCCCTACTCGGTTGTGAAGATCCCCCTGCTCGAGACGCGATAAGTGATGACACCGAGTCGGACGGTGAGCGCCGGCCGATCCTGGAGATCCCCGGCACCGCACCGAATGGCGACCTCCGGTTCGCGTCCGCCGTTGGTGCAACCCGTCTGTCAGACGGGACCATCGTAATCGGCGACCGCCTGGACAGAATGGTTCGGTTCGTCGATCGACAGGGGAATCCTCGCAGAACCGTCGGACGAGAGGGTGAAGGACCCGGGGAGTTCGACGACATAGACTGGTTGGGACAGTGCGGGCCGGACTCGGTCTTCGTGTGGGACGCCGATCTCAAACGAATGACTGTGATCGACGCTGCCGGCAATGTCGTGGCCACGTTTCCGCTTCCCAGTGATCCATCCGCCGCTCCACCCTCGATCGTCAGCTGTGCACGTGAGGGTGTCGTTGCGTTCATCGGTATACCGGTAGATCTGGGAGATATCTGGAAGCACTACCGTGCGCCGCTTTTCCTGGCCGATACAAGAGGTGCAATCGCTCGCGAGATCGGAGAAGTCGCCGCTTTCGAGGGGCGCCCTCTGGGGAAGATCATCAGTCTTGCGTTGACCTGGGATCGTATTTACGTAGGCACCAAGGATTCCGCCTTCGTAGATGTCTATTCACTGAACGGAAGCCATCTAGGAGTAGTTGCCGTCGGTGCCTCGGCACGGGCACCGACTCCAGAACACTACGAGAGTGCGATCGATATCCAGGTGATGGGGCTGGGTTCGGTGTCGGACCGTGAGGCACTGAAGGAACTAATGCTTGGCTGGCCGATGCCGGATTATCTGCCGCCGTACGCGGCGCTGCTGGCCGACCCGAAGGGTTTGCTGTGGGTCCAGATCTCGCTGCCCGGTGATGCGGAGACGTGGTTGAGTGCCATCGATAGGGAGGGTCGCATCGTGGCGGACGTGCGCCTACCGCGGTTCGTGAGCGTCTTCGAAGTAGGTGACGATTACCTGCTCGCCACGTACGTGGACGAAGGGGGTGAGCCCTTTGTGGTGATGTATGAGATACGAGCCGGCGCCGCCGCGTTCGGAAGCTGAAGCTTCGGCTCGGCGCTGAGCGATCCGTCCTGAACGACGGCATGTGAGCAAACTGACAGGGCATACCGTCACCTGCGCCAACTGACTGTTGGGTTGCCGCGAGAGGAAATCCAAGGGGCGAGACACCATCGGCAGCAAGGAGCAGTGACGTGAATCCTGTAACGTGGCTCAGAATCAGCTATTGGGCGGGTGCTGTAGCAGATACCGTGATCGGGGTGCTGACGTTGGTCCCAAGCAGAATGGGCGAGACGGAGTTCAGGTACCCGATGGGTCTGGCGGCTGCCTTGATGTTTGCCTGGGCCGCGCTGCTCCTCTGGGCGGACCGCAAACCGGTAGAGCGCAAAGGCGTCCTGTTGATTACCGTCTTCCCGGCAATCGTCGGGCTGATGCTCTCCGGTACGTGGGCCGTTGCCAGGGGACTGCTACCATTGGCCCGCACGATACCATCGGCGATCCTCGGCGTGGGCCTCATCGCGCTCATGCTGTACAGCTACGTGAATGCGAGGCATTTATCGACTAGTGACGAGGCTGAACCATGATCAAACGAGACGGCGACAGGGTATGGCTCGACCTGGATGAGTTCTACCCTCCGCCAAAGCAACACCCCAATACGGTCTTCAAGTCGCTGGCGATAGCGTTCCAGGCCTGCGGTGCCACGACGACGTATGCAGAGCTAATGGGGGTCTCCGCTGCCGCCTTCCGCTTACAAGTTGGCGGTTATCTCTGTCCCAGCTCTCCCCATCCGCACCTGGGCTTCCCCTGCGCAAAACTGGCGCGGCAGGCGCTCGGCTATGAGCTGCATCAGCACGAGTGGGATGGGCGCAAGCCGCGTAAGGTGAAAAAGGCAAAGCAAGCCGTGGTTCGGAGCATCGACAGCGGCAGACCCGCGATAACGGTCGACGAGGAGGAGGGGCTGGCTGTCGGTTACCTCGACGGTGGCGAGCGCCTTCTGGTGCGCGACCCGTACAGCGGCAAAGGTGACGCGCCCGAGGAGTTGCCGCAGGACTGGCAGGGCTGGGGGATGACGACCATAAGCAAGCTGGCATCGGCTCCCACCCGTGACGCCGTGGTCGCGTCGCTGAGAACCGCAGCCAAGTTGGCGACCACTACCGAGCTACTGGGTAAGTCGTACGCTTCTGGGTATGCGGCCTATGACCGTTGGATGGCGGCGCTGCGGGATCCGGCGTTTCTGGAGTCCGCAGACACCGGCGCGGAGGCTGTTGTACTCGGCAACGCGCACATCTACTACAGTCTGGTTGACGCACGGCACTGTGCCGCGGAGTATCTGCGAAACACTGCGACGAGGCTCGTGCCCGAGACCGAGGAGCCGTTGCGGTCTCTCGCCGAGCTGTACGACAGAATGGTGCAGGTACTGGATGAGGGTTGGCAGCACGTGCCGTGGCCCTGGCAGCTGAAGGCCTTGTCAGAGTGGTCGGAAGACCACCGGAGCCGTCAGGCTGGCGTGCTGAGTGCGGCTTTGGAGCTGGAGCGGGAGGCCATTGCGAAGCTGGATCAGGGCCTTGCGTTGTTGGAGTGAGGCGATTGAGTAGTGGGACGGTGGCGATGCGGTAGGCAACCTTTGGGTTCGGGAATACCATCCCATCAGAGATACGCCCCAGCAATGGCTCGTATTCGATGACAGAGGCGTTTGGCTCGGGCGTATGGCATTTCCATCTAGGCACCGGGTCACCGAGATCCTGGACGATAGAGTCGTGGGTGTGGAGACCGACGAGCTTGACGTGGAGACGGTGGTGGTTTACGAGCTTCGCAAGTAGTGGGTTGCCAATGTGACCGGCCAATGTCCCCTAGGAACTGACAACACTCCACGTCGACACTGTCTCGTTTGGAGGCTGTGAAGAGAGGAGACGAAGCTCTCACACTGATCCTCACGGCACTCGCCGTAACGGGTTGTGGCGAGGCCATCTCCGACCGCAACTCGATGCAGGTTTACGACAGCGCTGGAGCCCGGATCGTCTCGCTCCGCGATTCCGATCCGCCGGCGTGGACCGTCGACTCGATTCCGTTCGTCGACATCGGAACGTTCGGGGGGAAGATGGCCAGCTTGATTGAGGCAACCATGCAACCTGCTACGTGCCGCCCCATCTGTGCCTCTGCCGCGGTTCCCCCAACCCAACATTCCGGCCCCCCGGAGTATCCTCCACTTATGGAGGGAATCGTCTCGCATGCATGCAAGGATGTCGCGATTGGCCAAGCGCTCATCACGCCGCCAGAACATGACACTTGATCCCGACGCGCCCGATGTGACGCTGGCGCAGGCCGGTGATCTGGCGGCGTTCGAGCGGCTGTATGACGGCCATGTCGGGCGCATCAACAGCCTCGCAGAGTGGATGCTGGGTAGCAACGATACGGAAGACGTGATTCAGGACATCTTCGTGAGAGCATGGGAGAAGCTGGATACGTTTCGCGGGGACGCGCCGTTTGGCGCGTGGCTTCACAAGCTCGGTGTGAACGTCCTGCTCAGGTATCGTGAGCGGCTGCGCATGCGCCAAGACCGTTTCTTGAACGATGACGCAGCCCTCCATTCGGCGCCCGCACCGGCAGACGGCCTGCAGCTCTATGCCGAAGTTGAATCGGCCATCTGGAGGCTGCCACGGCGCGTGCGCGAGGTGCTGGTGCTGCACGACATGGAGGGCTATCGCCACAGCGAGATCGCCGAGCTGTTGGGAATCTCGGCGGCGACGTCACGCTGGCACGCTCACGCGGGTCGACTGATGCTACAGGAGTATTTCGAGTAACACCGAGGGATTGGAATGTCACGCGAATCGACAATTGACCGGCTTTCAGCATATCTGGACGACGAGTTGGCTCCGGAGGAGCGCGCCGAGCTGGAGGCGCGGCTGGCGGCCTCCGAGTCGCTGCGCGACCAGCTCGAGAAGCTACGCAAAGTGCGCGACTGGTTTCGGGAGTATCCGGGCCGCAAGCCGGAGCAGCGTGTCTGGTCGCAGATCGCGGCGCGCGTGAGCGAGCCAGGCCAAACGGACTGGGATGCGCAACGCGAGGATCGCCGGACACAGCGGAGCAGGGTGCCGGGCGTGCTCTTCCTGCCGGCTTTCGCATGGGCGGGGATGTCGACGGCCCTGAAGCGGGTCGGGATCGCGGCGCTCGTGGTTGTCGCCCTCGGCGGTATGGGCCGGCAGTTCGTACTGGAGCGCCGAGCACAGAACCTGGAGCAGTCAAGCGTGCTGCGGGATGGGCAGCTGTTCCGATTGGCCAACTCCGTCAAATGGAGTGCCAATGCCGTCGGGTTCCGCGGCCGCGACGGACACCGCTTCGCACTGGCGTGCCCGCCCAAAGGGCAGGTGGGCACGATATGGGGAACCGGAATCTACACCGATGATTCCTCCGTCTGTACTGCGGCGGTACACAGCGGTGCAATCACACTGGAACAGGGCGGTGTGGTCTCGTTTGAGATTCAGCCCGGGCTCCCGGCGTACCGGGGAAGCGTCCAGAATGGGGTGGAAAGCCGCAGCTTTGGAGACTGGTCGGGCAGTTTCGTCATCGTTTCCGGTGGTCGTACCGGGGCTGTTCCCGAACTTGACGGTGGAACCATTTCGTGGGATGCATCCGCAGTAGATCTCCGTGGCTTGAACGGCACACTGGTGAGTTTCACCTGCCCGATGGCCGGGGAGAACCGCGGTCCCATTTGGGGGACCGGCACTTACACCGATGACTCCTCCATCTGCACCGCAGCGGTGCATGCCGGCCTCATCACCTACCAGGATGGCGGCGACGTGGCCATTCAGGTGATGCCCGGACTGCCTGAATACGACGGGTCAATGAGAAACGATGTCGAGAGCCTCGATTTTGGCGAATGGTCCGGTAGCTACCGGTTCGTGACGCTCGGATCGCTACGTCCGCAGGCGCGGCCGCGGCCCAACCCACAACCGCGGCCCAACCCACAACCGCGGCCCAATCCGCAACCGCGGCCCAATCCGCAACCGCGGCCCAATCCGCAACCGCGGCCCGACCCGCAACCGCAGGTGAGTGTTGACGTGAATCCCAGCGTGATCGTGGGAACGAATCCGGAACGCAGGTTGGTTAGGAACCTCTCCTTGGGCCCAACCGAGATCAGCTGGCGAACGAACGCGTTGGAGATGCGTAGTCTGATCGGATTCCGAGCCGACGTCATCTGCCCGCCAGGTGGCGTGGCGGTGTCCGTTTGGGGTACCGATACCTACTCCAACAACTCCTCGATCTGCACGGCCGCGGTTCATGCCGGGCTCATCACGTTCCAAGACGGCGGTTCGGTGACCGTCGAAATCCTCCTTGGAATGTTGCAGTACGAAGGAACAGAGCGGAACGGCGTGAGCAGCAAGGATGCGTCGAACGCTTGGCGGGAGGGCGGCTTCAGGTTCGTGAGCCGTTGATTGGCGCGTATGAGGTCGGATGATCGCGGATCGCTCTTGACCCTCCGAGGCCGCAGCGCGGCGGGGCTCCCTGATTGGCACGTATGAGGTCGAATGACCGCGGACGCTGAGCGCCAGCACGTGCTGCCGCAAACTCCCATTTCAATCGCAGGCGCTCGTGAAACCAGACTCCTACGGTTTCCGTAATATCCGGAAACCGGAGGAGCTTGCACAATGGCGCGCAGTACCGAGGTATCGGCACATGTACCGCTGACCCCCAGGGTCCTGCTGATCCTGTGGGCCCTGGCCGACGGACCGCAGCATGGATACTGTCTGATCAGCCGCGCCGAGGAGCTGGGCCGCGGCCAGGTCTCGATCGGGCCGGCGTCACTCTATGAGTCACTGAACACACTGCGTCGGCGCGGTCTCATCGAGAACGCAAAGGCGCCGCCCGATGCGGACCGTGACGACAAACGCCGCCGCTACTTCCGGCTCACCCAGCGCGGGCGTGCCGTGCTCAAGGCAGAGGCCAGCCGCCTTGCCTGGCTGACCACCGATATGCGTACGGCCGGCCTGATCGACGCAGGGAACCGGTCATGAAACGGTTGGGAGGCCAACCGGAGCAATGAAAAGACCTCTTCCTCCAACCTACTTTCTGGCGGCACTGGTTCTCATCACGCTGCTTCATGTCGCGTTCCCAGTGTATCGGTTCTGGGCGTTCCCGCTTTTGCTGCTAGGTATCGTGCCGCTCGCGCTCGGCATCGCACTGAACCTGATCGCTGACGGACACTTCAGGCGGACGGAGACGACGGTCAAACCGTTCGAGCAACCGACCGCCCTGGTGACCGAGTTTCCCTTCTCGATCAGCCGCAATCCGATGTACGTCGGGCTGACACTGATGCTACTCGGCGTGGTGCTGCTGCTCGGATCCGTATCGTCTATGATACCGGTAGCGGTGTTTCCGTTCGTGATGGACCGTGTGTTCATACGGAGCGAGGAACAGCAGTTGGCTGTGACCTTCGGCGCCGATTGGGAGCGATACCGGTCGAGAGTCAGACGCTGGGTGTAGTCCTGAGGAACAAGAATGCAGCACGAACCAAAGCCAGGCTTTGGAGGGCACCATGGAGCGCGACTACATCCTCCGCCTCATCGAGCAGGCGGGAACCGTGCTCAAGCACGTGCTGGGTCGCATCCTGGCCGGGTCAGCTGATCGCGCCGCGCTCGACCGCGACTTGCAACGCGCTGCTCAGCTGGGCGGGCTAGACCTCGACCTACTGCGCATCTGTGATGCCGAAGGGCTGCTCCAAATGGTGGCCTTCACTGGCGCGCCCGATCCGTCCCGTACCTGGTTGGCCGCGGAAACACTCTACCTAGACGCGATCGCGGCCGCTGACGACGGCGACGCCCAGGCGGCGCGCCGCGGACATGAGAAGGCGGCCTTCCTATTTCGACTAATGGAACCCACCTGGGTACTTCCGACCGGTTTTCCCGAGGCCTCGATCCGGCTGGCGGAGATCGATCAACGTCTTGCAGCGCTCGGAGTCGCAGACGACGGGTCTGGCACTGCCGCGCAGTGATGCTCACCGGGGCGAGGCCCGTCTAAGTACCTGTACGACATGTATTTATGGCGTAGATACGTAATGTGAGCCTACGTTGGAGTTCCGCAAGCTACGATAGTAGACAGCACTGCGTGGGTCCGCCGCTATGCCGCTGCGACCTTCCTCAGCTTCGCGCAGTCTTCCAGGAGTACCCGCTTTCCCTTCTCGATCTCCCAGTAGCGCTCCTGCTGCCGCAGGCTGAAGACTGTCGGCGCCATGTGTCGGATCTGGGATAGCAAGGCGGCAATCTGCGTCGTCTTCGGCGCCAGCCGCTGGATCTCCCGCAGCTGCTGATCGACTTGAGGTAGCGGGTCCTCGTCGAGCGACCCGGTGGTGTAGTCGTTCACTGCCTGCTCGATGGCAGCGATGGCGTTTTCGATTTCACTCATCGCAGTTAAGCTAGCGCGCCGCGACCGTCGAAGCCAGGTGCCACCTCGGGCCAAGACCGCCAGTCGGCTTTGTCGCTGGTCTACCGCTGCTAGCCCGGCACACGCTACACACCTGGTACCTGGACCGGTACGGAATGTGGCGTGCTCTTTGCGTGAATTACTAGGTGAGCTTTCAGGCTCCTCGTCGCCGTGTTGAGCGGGCATGAGGAGGGCAGCACGAAGATGCGCCACAGCCAACGCGAGCGAATTCTGTGCAGCGCCAGGGTAGCCAACGGGCGGCGCATGCGACGTCTACAGCGGTGGCCACTCGAACTGGCCCGGAACAGTGAGGCCGGATATTTGGCTAAAACGCAACCACAACTCGACAAGGTGCTGCAAAGACAGCCCGCGTCTCGTATCAGCCACCGCTGACTGCATTTCTTCCAACAGCATGACATTCATGAGACTCGCTGCTTCCCGGACGCGGGGTTCAAGGCACTACAACTGTGTCTCCACCAGCTGCCGCAGGGTCAACGCGATCTCGAAGATCAGCAGAGTGACTGCCCAACCGAGTATTTGGTTGGGGTAGACGTCGACGATCGGGATCCCCATGCCCACCAAGTTGAGTAGCTTCTCGATTATTGCGATGCCAAACAGCAGGAACGCCATGCCGAGAAACACAGGTGCAGTGTACATGGCCGGCTTCTTCTTTTCCATTGCCCACCCCCGAGGCTGAATGCGATGTTACACGGTTTGTTCTCAGTCGAGCAGCGTGACTGCGGTCAGTTAGCCGTCGCGCTTACGTCCACTTCGGATAGGCCAAGAATGTAGTCGCAAAGGTCCGAGTCGGATACCAATCCGGCCGACCCAACCGCCTCACAGGGCCGGCGCGAACTTCTCACCCGAACTCAACCTGATGAAATCCCTGACGTCTTCCGAGACGGGTATCTTGCCCTCGCCGGTACTGTGCGTGGCATAGTCGAATTCCCTTGCGGGATCGTCGGTCAGGATATGGCTCCTGTCAACTCCACGCCACACCTCCCAAGTCGCCGACGATCCTTCGACGTTTATCAGGGCGACCAATTCACTCGCCGAGTCCCACAGCATCATGCTGTGACGGTCAGGCCGCAGTCTGACCTGCCAGGTGGTGGCCACGGTCTCACAAACGCCGGATTTTGCCACGCGTTGGAGATCCGCGATCTGCTGGTACGAACTGTACAGATCCTTGGTACCGATTTCGACCCAACATTCGGCCTGCTGCTGCGGCGCGTGCAACAGAGCAACGATCAAGAAGACTGCAATCATTCGCGCGACACCTCCGTCTGGGTTTGCGGGCTACATATTGCAGAATGAGACTCTCGAACCGCGGGTGCGCAGCGCCAACCTCGTCGTGGAGTCGCTGTAATCGATCTGCAATCCGAATCCCACACTCTGCGTTCTGCATTCTGCATTCTACGTTCGTCATGGCCGATTGTTCATTGCCAGCTCCGGATCGCGAAACCCGACAATTCTAGTGCGGTCTGGCATGTGCAATCCATGTGGTGGCGCGCGTCACAATTCTCCGGCCTCTTGTTGCCTCTCTGTAGAGTGACGGATTTCACAGAATTGTGGAACCTGCAAAGGCACATTCCAGAGCGGTAGGGGAGGGGTTTGGCTGACTTCAATCATAGGGGTCTCACGCCAAGTGAATCACGGATACCACGCCCTGCGGGTCACCGCGCTGACGCCGGAAGAAGAGGCGCGGCTACAGAGACTGACACAGATGGAACACGACCTCGTGACCAGGTTGTGCCAGGCCGAACTCACGTGGCGCGATTTCGAGCGGCGGGTTGCGCGTGGTGAGGTGGCCGCGAACGGCACTGCGGGCTTGCCCCTCAGAGCGTTGTGGCCGGCGCGATGGCAACTGGGCACCAACGGGGGCACACAATCGTGCGCCCTCTGCCTCGACGATATTCCCGAACCCTACACGCTGTGCGACGTTTGCGGGATCAAGTTCACGGCGGTGTTCAAGGAAAGACACGGAATCGATTTGGAGACTGATACTCCGGACTAGCTCTGGTCGGCCACCAACAACACCGGTCCAAAAAAGTCCCTGACGACTCCCTCTACCACGTGGTCTGTCAGGACCAGGCTGCGGGCCGGGATCACGATCATGTTGGCCCCGTTGAACCGGGCCAGCCGGGCTAGATCACGGGCATCAGTCAGCGTACACTGGCGGCAGCGGATGCCGTAGCCTGCCCGCGTTGCGGTGCTGCTCACGTGTGCCGCGAGTTCACCTGCCTCAGCCCGAGTCGCCGCCACGCACAGGGCCGTCACGGGCGTATTGAGTCTGCGGCCCAGGTCTGAAGCCACCGCAAACGCTCGCTCGCCCGCTGGCGATCCATCGTGCAGCAGCGCAATCGGTCCGCTGACTCGCGATACATGCGACAACAACAACACGTGTCCGCTTGCGCTCGCCGCGATGGCCCGGGCAGTGGACCCCAATCCCAGCCGGGCTGCCAGGGTCCTGCCCCCTTTGCCCAGGCTCAAAAGGTCCGATTGGGACAGCGCCGCCAGCAATTCCTCGTTCACCCTGCCGCGGGCAACTCGGAATGAAGCGGTGACGCGGCGACGAACGGCCGCGCGAGTGAGCGATTCGCGCGCGCGCCCCGCTTGGGACCGCAACTGGCGTCTGACGTTTTCCGGATCGATGCGGCGGAACGCGCCCGAATGGGAGCCAACTTCACCCGCAAAAGGCAGCGACGCCGCCTTGATGAGATTCACGTCCTCGACGAAGATGCCGAGCACCTCCGCATCCCAGGCCGCCGCCAACTCCACGGTCGCTTCGAGCGCCGCCATGCTGGTAGGAGACGCGTCAACTGCTATCGCGATGCGTCTGATCCGGATGGTCTCAGTCGTGTGATCCTTCCTTTTCGTTACCCGCTTTGCCGTTGGAACTAAAGGCTCGCTTCTGCTCGGCATACTCCCTCAAACGCTGCTCCACGAGATGGTTGAGGCTGCCCTCGGGATATCGACCAGTGTCGTCTCGCTGGGCCGTCTCCCTGTCCGTCAGCAGCTCAATCCCTTCGTCGACGGTAGCTATGGGATAAACATGGAATCGGCCGGCCGTTACCGCTTCCACAACGTCTCGTCGCAACATCAGATGCCTAACGTTGGTGGCTGGAATCATCACCCCTTGTTCGCCGGAGAGGCCCCGCGCCAGGCACACGTCGAAGAACCCCTCGATCTTCTCGTTCACGCCGCCGATGGCCTGGATCTCTCCGTGCTGGTTCACCGATCCCGTCACCGCGACGTCTTGCCGGATGGGCACCGCTGCGATGGCCGAAAGCAGCGCAAACAGTTCTGCGGCCGAGGCGCTGTCACCATCGACCCCGGAGTACGATTGCTCGAATACCAGGCTGGCAGACAACGACAGCGGGAAGTCGCTCGCGTAGTGCGCGCCCAGGTAAGCTGCCAGGATCAGGACGCCCTTGGAGTGCAGCGGACCGCCGAGCTCGACCTCTCGTTCGATGTCGACCACGTTGCCGCTACCGATTCTTACTCGTGCGGTGAGCCGGTGGGGGCGTCCGAACGCGAAGTTACCCAGTGATATCACGGCGAGACCGTTTATCTGACCGACCTTGGCACCGGCGACATCGATCATGATCGTGCCGTGCTCGATCTGTTCGTGGATGCGCTCGCGCAGTCTGTCGGCGCGGTGGATCTGGGCCTCGATTGCCCGTTCCACGTGCTCCGCTCCCACTACCCCTGCTCCCGCGGTCCCCGCCCAATAGTCGGCTTCGCGCAGCACATCGTGCACCAGGCCTACTCGCGCCGTCAGCTTGTCGCGATCGCCCGCGAGGCGCGCGCTGTGTTCGAGCAAGCGCGCCATGGCAGCGCGATCGAACGGCTTGAGCCCGTCGCTACGCGCCAGCATGGCGAGCAGCCGCAGGTAGGCAGCTATGTTGTCACCTGTGGCATCCATCAACTCGGCGAAGTCGGACGCCACCTTGAACAGCTCTTCGAAGTCCGGATCGTGGGCGCAAAGCATGTAGTACAGCATGGGCTCGCCCAGCAGCACCACCTGCACATTAAGCTCGAGCGGTTCCGGCTGCAGCGACACTGTGTTCAGCAGGCTCAGCGATTGTCCCAACGGTTCGATCCGCAGCCGGCGCGCCTGCAGCGCGCGTTTGAGCGCATCCCACGCGTACGGTACTCGCAGCAGTTTGTGCGCGTCTACCATCAAATAACCGCCGTTGGCTCGGTGTAGCGCGCCCGCTTTGATGTGGTTGAAATCGGTAGTCAGCGCGCCGAACTGCGCGCTGTGTTCGATGCGCCCCACGAGGTTGTCATACGTGGGGTTGTCCTCGTAGACGACAGGTGCTCCGCTTACGCCGCGGTTGTCGACGATGAGGTTGACGTGGTAGCGGAACAGCGGTCCTCTGCGGGGCTGTCCTTGCGACGGGTCCATTCCCATGGCGGCGGCAGCGGCAGCCCCAGAGGGACTCTCTGGCTCAACCAGCTCTCGCGCCCGATCGACGACGTCGGCTCGCACCGCTTGGAGGTGATCGAGCACTTCCGCCACATCGTGGTATTTCCTGTGCAGTTCGTCCAACAGGTTGGCGATCGCGTTCTCGGTCACCTCCCGCTCCAGTTGATCTACGCGTTCCTGTCGCTCGCGCTCCCAGCTCGGCATTTGGCGCAGCGCCTGCTGTGCTTCCTCCTGGAAACTCTCGACCTTCGCCTCGATCGCATTCTGTTCTTCCTGGGGCAGGCTGCGGAACTCCTCGCCCGACATCACCTCGCCGTTCCGCAGGGGGGCGAACGCCATCCCGACCGGGCTGCGCAGCAATACCAGGCCCTCATCCTTGGCTCGCTTCTCTATGTCGCCTAGCTCCTCGCGTGGCCGCTCCTTGAACTCCTCCTCGATGACCTGGCGCCGGTTCTGGTATTCCTCGCTCTCGAATGCAGCGGTGAGGCCGGTTTGGAGCCGCTCGGCCAGAGTCGTCATGTCGCGCCGGAAATCCGCACCGCGTGCTGCGGGTAGCTCGAGCAGACGCGGCTCGCTGGGATCGTCGAAGTTGTGTACGTAGCAGAGGTCGGGCGGAACCGGCCGTGAGGCCGCGTGACGCTCGAGATAGTGCCGCACCAGAGAGTGCTTGCCGGTGCCGGGCGCGCCCAGCGCGAAGATGTTATAGCCGTCGCAGGCTATGCCTGCAGCGAACTCCACGGCGGCTACAGCCCGAGGTTGACCCACGGTCCCGGCCAAATCCTCGAGTTCCTTGCTGGTCTGGAATTCGAAGTCGGCAGGGTCGTATGTGCGATAGAGTGCTGCCGGACCCAACTCTCTCACTGTACCCACTAGTGCTCCGTTCTATGTTATGGCCCCTCGTGCCGTCGCCCGCGCCTCCCATGACCACGGCCACGAGGATGCCGGTCGAGTTCCGAGATACGCGCTTCTCGTGCCGACTTCGGGTTGGAACGGGCGCTCGTGAATCGTGTCGCCACCGCGGAATCGGTTCTCGTGCACCGCGGCTCGACTGAAATGTAACCGCGCAGGCTAGCAGCATCGACAAGGTCTAGTGCCGTTCCAACCGGCCGCCCCGAACCGCGGCAGGCGCGGAAGCCTCGCTAGAGTGGTGCGCTCGGCTCTACTTCTCCTGGCGAAACAAGTTGGAACGGCACTAGCTTTCACTTCGCAGCGTCACTGTCAGGCGCAACGTCACGGACCGATAGCGGACCCAAACCGAAAGGGACTGGTGAACCAGACGTGTGATGTGATCGTCGTCGGTGCGGGAATAATGGGCTGTAGCGCCGCTTTCCACCTGGCCCAACGAGGCCTCGACGTGATGGTTCTGGAGAGGGACACCGTGGGTGCCGGCGGGACAGGCCGGTCGTCCGCCATCATCCGCCAGCATTACTCCAACGAACTCACGGCCCGCATGGCGCTATACAGCCTGCGGGTGTTCCAGGAGTTCGACGAGCGGGTGGGTGGCGTGTGCGGGTTCCAGCAGACGGGCTGGGTGGCAATAGCGGCGGCACGCGATCAAGCAGGTCTGCAGGCGAATCTTGCTCTGCAACGGACCTTCGGGATCAACACCGGAACCATCACGGCGGCCGAGTTGGAGTCGATGATGCCAGGCGTGGCCACTGGAGACCTCGTGGTGGCCGCGTACGAGCCCGAGAGCGGCTACGCCGATCCGCACATGACGGTAAATGCGTACGCCGACGCCGCCCGGCGCCACGGCGCCAAGATCATGGTGAACGCCGTAGTGACTGGGGTCCGCTTCGCGGGCGACCAGGTCGTCGGTGTCGACTCGGCGGCGGGTAGCTTCGACGCGCCCGCCGTGCTGAACTGCGCGGGGCCCTGGGGAGCGCTGGTAGCCCAGCTGTGCGGTGTCTCGGTCCCGATTCAGTCCAGCCGGGTGCAGGTGGCGGTGTTCCGACGCCCAGCGGAGTATGCCGGACACCCGGTTGTAATGGACTTCGTCAACGGGGTCTACCTGCGTCCCGAGACGGGCAACCTCACGCTGGTCGGCTCGATCGACCCGGCGGAAGCCAATGACGTTGTCGATCCCGACGATTTCCCCGAGCACGCCGACACCGAGTTCATCGAGAGCATGGGTGAGCAGATGCTGCGGCGTTACCCGCCCATGGAGACGAGTCAGAGTATGGGAGGCTACGCCAGCCTGTACGGCGTGACGCCCGACTGGCATCCGATCATCGATGAACTGCCACGCGGCAGCGGCTGTTACATCTGCTCCGGCTTCAGCGGTCACGGTTACAAGCTCGCTCCCGCGGTAGGACTCATGGTCGCGGATTTGATCACGGGCCAGGATAATCCGGAGTTTGCCACGCAGCTGTTTCGCTACGACCGGTTCGCGGAAGACGAACTGGTGCGGGGAGCGTACGAGTACAGCATTGCAGGGTGAGGCCCGGAGGACGCGTCGACCCGACGGGCCCGACGGTCCCACTGCTACCGGCGGCACCGATCGCGCAAGCGCAGTGAAGATAGATCGTAGATGAACCACCTCGAGAAACGAATCGTCGTCGTGGGCGGCGGGGTCATCGGCGTCTGCTGCGCCTACTACCTGGCCAAGCGTGGCGCGCCGGTAACGCTGCTGGAGCGCGACGAGATTGGGAAGGGCGCTTCGTTCGGCAACGCCGGGACGATCGCGCCGGGCCACGGCCCGATAAACAAACCGGGACGGGTGCTGCAGGCCGTGAAATCTCTGCGCGACCAGTTGAGCCCGCTATACGTGGCGCCCCGGTTGGATCCCGCTCTGGCATGGTGGCTATGGCAATTCGCCCGCAAGTGCACCGGGGGTCATGTCGAGCATTGCCTCAGCGTGCTCGGCCCTATGGGACATACTACCTGTGAGCTGTTCCGGCGGTTGGTCGACGAGGAGTCGCTCGACTGCGGCTACCGGCAGTCGGGATACTACGAGGTGTTCCGCGACCAGGCGGCTTTGGAAGGAGCGAACCGGGAGGCGGCTCTGCTACGTGCGCAGGGTTACCGTCCCGAGACGCTTGCCGGTCCTGCGATACGGGAGCGGGAAGCGGCGATCAACCAGACCGTCGTCGGAGCGGTCTTCTTTCCCGAGGCGGGCACGGTGGATCCCTACCGTTTCGTTTGCGAGCTAGCGGTACGGGCCGTCAACCATGGCGCGACCGTCGTCACTGGGACCGAGGTTGCCGAGGTGTTGTGCGCGCGGGGCGCGGTGAGCGGCGTGCGGACTGCCGCCGGCGACGAGGTCGCGGGAGACGTAGTGCTACTGGCCGCCGGGGCTTACACGCCGAGGCTCACCCGCGGGCTCGGCATTTCCTTGCCACTGCAGCCAGCCAAGGGGTACCACAGCGATCGCGATCTTAAGGCCGGGTGCACGCCGCGGCTCGGCAACACGATCATGCTGGGAGAGAAGTCGGTTTTCTGCACTCCCATGGAAGGGTTCGTTCGCTTTGCCGGGACGCTCGAATTCTCGGGCGAGAATCACGAGATCCGCCGACCGCGTCTGGAGCAGCTCACCGATGCCGCCAAGTTGTATCTCGACGGCATGGCAGAGGATAAGGCGCTGTCGGAATGGTGCGGTCTCAGACCATGCGTGGCGGACGGCTTGCCGGTAATCGGGCCGGTGCCCGGACTCGACGGTGTGTTCCTGGCCACCGGTCACGGGATGCTGGGGCTCACGTTGGCCCCCGTGACCGGGCAGCTCGTGGCGGACTACATACTCGACGGCCAACCCGGCATGGATCTCAGCGCTGTCAGAGTCGATCGGTTCTGACGTCTCGGTGCTATCGCTCGCCTTCGTCTGCCACGCCCGCGTCCGCATAGCTGGCCGGCCCGGCTAGGCGCTCCGCATCGCCCTGGTCCTCCTGCGGATTGGTGTAACCGGCGGACGCCCTGATGTGCCCCACCAGCTCGTGGAGGCGGCTCTCGACGGCGTCCAGGTCTTTCCGGGCCTCCTCTTCAGTGCGAAAACCCCGCTGTGCACCGGCGGCCGCCCAGTTGAGCCTGCGGACCTCGTCGAGGAACTGATCGACGGTTGCGCGCAGCTTGATGAACTGCCTCCTCTTGTAGCCTCTGCTGAGCGACTGGGCGATCCGGGAGACGACTCCCAGCCTGGCCGAAAGCCACATGATCACGGCTAGCAGGAGCAGGCCGACGCCCAAGCGGGTCGCCGGGTTGGGACCATAGTAGAGGACTGCCGCGTTGCCGAGCAGAGCCACGCCCAGCGCGGCGGCCAGAACCACCATCTGAGTGGTATGACGTTGTGCTGGCATCTCAGATTCCCTTTGTGAAGAGCCGGTCCCAGGGACAGCTAGCGCTGTGACCCTGCTAACCTAGGCAAAACCGCCCAAGCATGCCATACGACCTGACGATACTAGAATTTGGGTGCCGAGGTTTGTGACCTTCACCACATATGTGGCGGAGCCAATAGGGCATCTTACATAGCGGTGGGCCGGTCCCCGTGATGTGGGCCGGATGATGAGGGGTCTCACGGGATAGTCGCTACCAGGGGTGGGCAATTGGACTCTGTCGCGATAAAGCGCAAGGAGCGCGGATACACTCTGTTCGAGCTGCTCGTGGTGGTCACGCTCATCGGTGCCGTGGCGGCACTGGCGATCCCGCGGGTCAAGGGACCGATGTTGCGGGAGTCCGTACGCAGCGCGCGGAGAGCGGTGGTGACGCATCTTGCCATGGCGCGAGGAGCGGCCGCGAGCCGCGGCTGTCGCAGTGTGGTCCACATGGTCGACGGGGCTGATGCCCGAACCTGGGTCACGGTCTGCACCACCGCCGGCGTGGGGGTCGACACCGTGGGCACCGTGGAGCAGTTGAGCGATCGCTACGGGGTCTCGGTTACCTGCTCCGTGGACTCGCTGACGTTTGCACCCAACGGCCTCTCAATGAACGCCGGCTGGGCCAGCATCGAATTCGGCCGCACGGGATACTCAGACACTTTGGCGGTTTCGCCTTTGGGCAAGGCTTATTGGTAGTGATATGATGATGCGCGCAAGTGATCCCCAGTCCGGCTTCACGCTGGTCGAGCTGATGGTCGCCATGCTGGTGCTGGCGGTGGGGTTGTTGGGGCTGCTGGGTGCGGCCGCCAATACCATTCGCGTCGTCGGTGAGGGAGACCGGACAGTTGCCGCGGCCTACTACGTCGGCAGCCGGATCGACCAATTGACGGCGCTGGGCTGCGACAACGTTGCCAGCGGGGCCGACACGGTGGACGGTGCGTATAGCCTCGCCTGGACGGTGACAGGCGATACGGCGAGTGACGTGAGGCCGGTCATGGTCACGGCCCAGTACCCAGGGGTGCGGGGTGCAGTGCGCGTGGACACGTTCGAGACAGGCATCCCATGCGGACGTTGAATCGTCATGGCTTCACGTTGGTCGAGCTGATCGTCGCGTTGGCTCTGGGAGCGTTGGTCGCCTCAGCCGTGTACCGGGCAATCGTAGGAACGCAGCGTGTGACGCAGGCCGGCGCGCAGAAGATGGACGTGCAGCAGAACCTAAGGGCCGGGGCGACTTATTTGGGTTCCCTGATCCGCGAGCTGGACGCCTCCGACGGAGACATCAGCGTGGCCACCGCCACGCGCCTGCAGTTCCGCAGCATGAGATGGGTCGCGCCATTGTGCGACGCGCCGGCCCCGAGCGGGCCTACGGCGGTGCTATTGACGCTGCGCAGAGCAGCCACTTTCGGTCTGAGATCGCCCAGTGCCGTAGAGGATTCCGTCCTGGTGTTCTCAGACGGCGACCCCGGTACTAGAACCGACGATGTGTGGTTGGTGGGCGCCGTCACTGGACTGGTCGGAAGCGCATGCACAGACGGGGCGGCGGCCGTCAGTCTCACCGTCGAGATAACTGCGGCATCGGGCGGTCAGGCGGCGGTGCTGGCCGGGGTCACGTTCGGCGCACCCATGAGGGGCTTCCAGCCGGAGGAACTCTCGCTGTTTCAGGCCGCGGACTCCCGTTGGTGGATGGGGCAACGCACTGCCAATCGGCTCGGTTCATGGACGCCGGTCAGACCGCTAGTCGGTCCCCTGGCCGCCGGTGGGCTCGGTTTCACGTACCACGACACGACTGGTGCCGCGACAGCGGTGCTGACCGACATAGCCAGTGTGGGCATTGCATTGCGCGGCGAGTCACAACAACGGGTGCGCGGGCTAGGTGGCAACATCGATTACGCTCGCGACTCAATCCTGACCCGAGCTGCTCTCCGTAACAACGCCCGGTTCTAGAGAGGTGTTCTGACATGAAGCGTGCATCGAACGAGCGTGGCATAGCACTATTGGTCGCAATTCTGGGCCTGCTCGTGGCCGGCTCACTCATATCGGCCTTCGTGGTGCTCGGGGTCCTCGAGAACCGCATGGCTTCGAACACGCGTCGAGTGGGCCAGGCGTTCTCGACCGCCGAGCACGGGCTGTCACAGACCGTCGGGAACTGGGATACGAATGGCTGGAACCAGCTGGCGGTGAACGACTCTGTCGCGGTGTCCGGGACGACGCCAGGTGGCACGGGCTCCTATGCCGGGTTTGTGCGGCGGTTGAACAACGAGCTGTTCGTGGTTGACCTCAATGCCACCGACGGTGCCGGTGGCGCCCGCCAGCGTCTAGGGACCCTGGTCAAGCTGCGGCCCATCGCCATGGACATCAAGGCTGCTCTGACAACCAGGGGTCAGACCAGGGTTGGCGGCAGCGCCGAGATCAATGGGATTGACACGGATCCGTTGGGCTGGTCGGGCTGCCCACCCGATTCGTCATTGGCCGGGATCCGGCTTCCGTCCGCCGGCGATCTCCAACTGGTCGGCGGCTGCTCGGATGCCTCGTGCATCGACGGGGCGCCTGCAGTCGACCCCGACGCGAGCATCAATGACTCCACGTTCTTCGATTATGGCGATATGGATTGGGACGCCCTGGTAGGGATGGCCAACAAGATACTCCCACCAGGTACCTATACCGGAGTCCAGCCGTCGTACAACGGTCTGGAGTGCAACACGCCGGACCCGAAGAACTGGGGTGATCCCATAACCCCCATGTCGGATTGCGGCAGTTACATGCCGATCATCTACATATCGGGCGACGGCAACATAAACGGCAACTACGGTCAAGGCATGCTCCTGGTCGAAGGGGACCTGGCCGTACAGGGCGGATTCCAGTTCTTCGGCATTGTAATCGTCAAGGGATCGCTGAAAACGACCGGCACTGGAGGACACTTCAATGGCGCGGTGCTGGCGGCCAACGTTGACCTGGACCAGAACACGGTTCTGGGAGACGCATTGGTGCAGTATTCCCAGTGCGCGACCAAGCGGGTGCTCAATGCCGCCGCCCCCGGGTCGTTGCTCAGAAGTCGGGCCTGGTTCCACGCGTATTGATAGAAGCAGTCGCCGGACGAGAACCGGCCACATTTCAGTAGGTCAGCGCACTACCAACAGACCGACCTGACCCCCAAAGCCGTCCGGCTCACTCAACACGCCGGGCGGCAAGGTCCAGGCCTCACCGTCCACGACCAGCGAGTACCGGTAGATACCCGGCTCGAGATCGATCACGATTTCCCACGTGTCCAGAGCGACACGCGTGAGAGGCATTGCGTCCCAGTTGCCCCAGTTGCCTGCCACGGCAACCGATTCGCCCTGCGTCTGGTAGTGGATTCTGATCAGCACCAGGCCGGTGTCCGACCGGGTGACCGAGAGCGGCGGGGGCCGCGGGGCAACATACGGGGTCCGCGCCGATCGAGTGAGATTCACACGAAACCCGGCCGAGACATAGAGACCTTGATCGAATCCCACCAGGTCGCGCGGATAGGAACCGGCGGCTAGCTCGAGCAGCGCCGTTGGGGAGAGCGCGAAGTTGATCCGGCCCTGGACCCACGGGTCGTCGCTGAGGTCGCCCTTGCGGGCGCCGCCGGCGACCATCGCACGTATACGGTAGCTGTCGAACGCCAGCTCCAACGTTCCGTCTACGTATCTGATCGTGTCGCCGGCTACGGCGACCGCTCCTCCGGCGACGGAGAAACCGCCACCGAGACGGTAGCGGGCCTTGGCGTTCGCCGCAGCGGTCAGGAACGAACTGTCCGCTATGTCGCGGACGGCGCCGAGCGAGGCGCCGGCCGTAGCGAGCAGCGGCCCGTAGCTGAGCGCCAGCACCGGGCCCAGAGATCCGCTGCCGCTCACAGTACCGCCCTCGATGTAGTTGCCATCGAGTCCCCCTGCCACCACTAGGTTGAGTCCGTTGCCGCGGTTGTTGCTCAAGACCAGTGTGCCGTAGCCGGAGCCTTGGGTGACCCACCCGCCGTCGACGAAGCGCGACAGGCTGGCGTCGACAATCCCGATGGCGCGGGCAGAGGAGCCGCCCAGCCTGAGCGATAGGGTGCCGGCGGTTCCCGTGATCGAGTCGGCGTACTGTGCGTGTACGCCGCCCAGCAGAACGGATATCTCCTGGGTTTGGAGCGGGGCTGCTACCACCGCCAGCATCGCAGCCAGCAACGTGCCGCGTTTCACTGACCGCCGGAGGTGCCCTTCTTCTTCTTCTGGCCTTCTGCGCTGCCGCCGGGGACAGTTCCGGGCCGGTTTCCTCGTCCACCCATGCCCGGTGCGGTCGGTGACGGCAGGCCGCCTCCCTGCATTATGCGCCGCGCGATCTGAGCCATGTCTTGACCTTGGGCCTGCAGCCCGGTCAATGCGGATGGAAACTCCAGGATCTCCTCGGGGGCGCGGCCGCCACGATACGCGTCGCCCACGACCCTGATGGCTGCCTCGGCGTCCAGGCCCTGGGCCATCAGCGCCGAGGCGACCGTGAGTCCGGTTGCGGCAGCCGCGGGTTCGCTGGCGAATCCCATTACCTGGCTGACTTGCTCGCGGGTCATCCCGCGGCCCACCGCCTCAGCCGCCGCCGCCACCACCGGTCCCGGCACCGGATCGAACCCTGCATCCGCGGCGATGTCGCGGCCAGTTTGCAGCCGCACCACGTATTGATTGAGGGCGGTCAACACCCGACCCTGCGGTACCCGAGCCCGCTTGGCCCAGCCCTCGAGCGCCTTGGACACCAGTGGTTCCGTAGGTAGCTGCTCGGCACCGGCGTTGGCGACTATCGCCGCGACCTGGTCCGCGAACTCGGCCGGCGCACCGCGCTCCAGAAGTTGGGCACGCACGTCCTGGGCAGCCGCGGCGCCGGGCAAGGTCGATAGGGCGGAGGCGGCTACCAGTATTGCCCCGATTAATGAGTGTCTCATGATCGGACTACTCCCCGTGGGCCCACCACGATGACGCTGTTTGCCTGGCCGAACCCGTCATCGACCTGGGCGTGCGCGTTGGGGTCGGGTATCCACTGTGATCCGTCTATTACAAACAGGTACTCGTGTTCACCGGGGTGGAGCGGGACTGTCGCGGTCCACAGACCGGTCGTCGCATTGCGGACCAGTTCCACCCCCTCGGGGCTCCACTCGTTGAACGAGCCGGCAATACTCACCCGCTGGGCCTCAGGGGCGCGCAACTCGAACCGGACCAGGATCGTCGCCTGCGCCTCGGCCCCGGTGGGCCGATCGCCGATCCCAACCCCCGGGACGTCGATCAGAACGCGCCCAAACACTATCAGTGCAACGGCAGCGGCCGCCACCAGGGCCGGGCGCACGCTGAATAGGTGTGGGCTCACCAGCCACTGCCACACCGACTGCCGCCGGGCTCCTCGCGCCTCGGCGCGAACCGCCGCCATGACCACGCGGTCGACCGCGGAGTCCGGTGTTTCGAGCCCACTCGCGTACGATTGGACCGCCTGCTCGAACTGGTCAGCCGCACGCCTGTCCTCCGGCCCGATGTCGCCGGCCGCTTCTCCATCGAGGAACCTGTGGGCCTCGGGGCTCAATCCTTGTCTTTCATTCATCGCAGCCCCTCCAGTTTGCGCTGCAACTCATCGCGCGCTCGGTGAACGCGCATCTTCAAGGCATCCTCACCCACCTCCAGCAGGACCGCCATGTCAGCGTAAGAATAGCCCTCGATGTGCTTCAGGACGAAGGCCTCGCGCTGTTCCGGTGTCAGGTCGTCCAACGCGGCTTGGATGGTCCGCCCGATCTCGTTTGCCTCCAACTGCCGTTCCGTCGAGTCGTCGGGCGGGTCCTCGATCGTGTCCAGCCGCAAGTGGCCGCGCCGGCCCCGCCTGGTGTTGTGGCACTGGTTCGAAACGATGCGGAACAGCCAGGCCTTGAATCTTTCCGGCTCGCGGCAGGATGCCAGCGACCGGTAGGCCCTGATGAAGGCTTCCTGCAGTGCGTCGGCTGCATCGTCCGCGTCTCCTCCCAACATTGCCGTGGCATATCTCCCGAATTCCGCCCGATAGCGCTCGACCAGCACCTGATACAACTCCACCTGGCCCGCCAGTATCCGGCGCACGAGCACCGCATCGCTTTGGCTCCCCATCTCAAACAAGAGACTGCCCCATAGACGAAAAGGTAACGCAAATTGGCCGCACTGAGCCGTCACTCAATGACGTATCGTTGGTTCGACTCACGTGCCGCCATTCGGTGTGGTCGACCCCGCCTTAGCCCGACCTACCTAAGCTCCTATCCGACATAGTGTTACGATCTGCGTTACCTGCCGAGTGCTCACCGTGTCTCTTGTATGGCCGAAGGAGGGGCTGGTCGGGCGGCGGCTTGGCCCGACGGGACACGCCAACTCAAAACGGGGAGATCCAAACAATGAAACGGCTGATCGTGGCAGTTGCTGTATCGGTGCTCGGATTGCCTGCCGCTGTGGTGGCCCAGGGAGCGCAGAATCATCAACAGCAGCAGGCTCAAGCGCAGCAGATGCAACAGCTACAGGAAATGCAGAAACTGCAAGAAATGCATCAGCAGACCGAGCGGGTGATGGCGCAGGTGAAGCTGATGAACCAACAGATGGTCCAACAGCGCGTTCGTCAGGAATACCAGCAGATGGGCCAGCAGATGGAGCAGGCGGGGCAGAAGATGCAGGAGATGCTGCGCCATATGGAGCGTCTGCAGCAGGATCCGCAGCTGGTGGGCAACCAGGAGCGGCTGGGCCAGCTGGAACAGGTGCGCAACCGGATCCGCAACATGGTGCAGGAGATGGAGCAAGCGCAGAAGGCACTCGAGGAGCTTGCACTCCCGTGAACTCCAAGACCTGTCTAGTCGGCGTGCTGGCGCTGGGGCTTCTGGCCCCGGCGCTGGCCGCGCAGTCGCTGCACTACGAGGGTGGCCTGTCGGTGGCGAGCGGGAAGTATATCTACGCCGAGCGAACGACTAGTTGGGTGTTGACGAGCGGCCTCGCGCTGAGCGCGGGGCCGCTCACCATTCGCGCCATGCTGCCTGTATTCCGCCAAAACTCGGTGGTTGTCACGGTCTCGTCGGCGGGGCCCATCCCCACCGGTGGCGCAACGTCGGGCACTGACGGGACCGGTGGACGGGGATCGCATCCCCAGGTGGTGGGGAGCTACCAGGTGACTGCGGAGCCGGATTCGCTGGCCGATGCCGAGCTCGTGACCGCGATTTCCGGCTACGAAATGGCGGTCGGAGATCCGACGGCCAGCATGACGATCGGACTGCTTCGTGGTGCCGTAGTCGGCGTCAGCGCGACACTGGGCGCGAAGGCCCCAGTTACCGGGAACAGCGGTTTTGGAA
>Ga0209536_100003621_pt1 | contig 24734 bp, 19 predicted proteins | sample DeeMarSeWOR28_12_FD_187461 | JGI IMG/M metagenome (GOLD analysis project Ga0209536, IMG submission 187461) | Marine sediment microbial communities from White Oak River estuary, North Carolina - WOR-2-8_12 (SPAdes) (version 2) | ecosystem: Environmental > Aquatic > Marine > Intertidal zone >...
GGCACGAACGACGTGGATCGGGACAACCGGGGTATCGAGGTCTCGGATCCCTCGTTCGGTCGCGCAGTCGTGCCCTGGGAGGACTTCCGATGGGTGCGGTTCGATCCCGCGGAGGGTTCCGCATCCGGGCGGGACTTCCGGCCCGGTGACCCGATCGTCGGAACCGTGTTCGCGCGCGACGGCCGCGTCCTCGAGGGGCGGATCCGCTGGGGCAACGTGCAGGAGCAACTCTGGGAGTCGCTTCGCGGGTGGGTGGACGACACCCGGCTGACGCTGGAGTTCGGTGCCATGAGTGCCGTGCGCAGGATCGACGAGGATCGGCTCGAGGTGTCCCTCGTCGACGGGCGCGTGTTCGAGCTCGACGTCGCAGGCGAGCCGGAGGGGCGTCGTCCCGGTATCTTCGTGACTCCGGAAGGGCGGGCCACCCGGCTCGTCCGGTGGCAGGATCTGGACCGCGTGGAGCTTTCCCGATGACGGCAGAAACGGTGCGACGCGCCCGCCGGCGGGCGTTCTCGATCGTGCTGGCTCTGCTCGGCGGGGCGATTCCGATCGGGGCGCAGGCACCCGACGCGACGGCTCCGGGCGCCGAGAGCAGCTACCGGGACGACGTGGCGCGAGCGCTCCACGAGGCCGCCATGGAGGAGCGGGAGCGCGTGGACGACACCGTGCTGCGCTACACGGCCGTCGTGCGGCAACGCATCGGGGCCGCGCTCCGGATGCCCCTGAAGGACCGCACCCTGTATCGGTCGGAGGCTTCGCACCGGCTCTGGTGGGACCGGGACGGCGAGAACCTGGTCCAGCTGCTCGCCTACCGGGAGCAGACCCCGGCGGGCGTCGACCGGGAAGACATCGACCTGGGTCGCTTCGAAGGTGCGTTCGATCCCATGAACGACCGGCTCTTCTTCGGCCTGACCGAGAGCGACGAGGACATGGGGGAGCCCGACTCCGACGACTTCTGGTTCGAGCATCCGCTCTATCCCGAGTACGTGGATCGGTACTTCTTCGAGACGGGGGACACCCTCGCGCTCACGCTACCGGACAGTCGGCGGATCCTGGCCGTCGAGCTGCAGGTCGTGCCGCGGGTGGCCGACGTCCATCGCATGACGGGTGCGTTGTGGATCGAGCCCGAGTCGGGGGCCCTGGTCCGGGCCGTGTACAGGCTCTCCGACACCTTCGACGCCTTCCGGGACATACCGGATCTCCAGGAGGAAGAGGACGAGGACCTGCGCTTCGTCCCGGGCATCTTCAAGCCGTGGACCGCCGACATCTCCATGATCGCGGTGGACTATTCGCTCTGGGAGTTCGAGGTCTGGCTGCCCCGGAGCATGCGAATGGAGGGCCTGGTGGCCGCCGGTATCCTCAAGGCGCCCATCTCGATGGACTTCGCGTACGAGATCGAGTCCGTGACCACCGAGGCGAGTCTCGCCCAGGGTGTCCACGACGACCTGCCGGAGGTGCGCTTCCGGACCCGGAGCGAGGCCATGGCGTATCTCAACGAGCTCGCCTTCGGCGAAACGGTGCCCTACGAGGTGTCATTCAGCTCCGGCGGGGACGGGGGAGCGCGCTACCTCGTGCCGCAGGATCGGGCGTTTCTCGGGGAGAGTCCCGAGCTGCCCCCTCCGATCTGGGAGTCAGCCCCGGGATTCGCGTCGGAGGACGAGCTGCAGGAGATGTTCGACGACCTGGCGGATCTTCCCCTGCCTCCCGCGCCACAGGTCCCCTCCACCTTCCGCTGGGGGATGCAGCGACCCGATCTCGTCCGGTTCAATCGGGTGGAAGGGGTGTCGATCGGGGGACGCTGGCAGGCGCGTCCCCAGACCTTCCTGGGGCCACTCTCGGTGACCGCCACCGCGCGCATCGGGCTCGGCGACCTGCAGCCCAACGTGCGCCTCGACTTCACCCATGAGACCCTGCGTCGCAGGATCACGCTCAGCGGATACAACGAGCTGGCCGCGATCGACGAGGGCGCGCGTCACCTGGGGCTCGGCAACTCGATCCTGGCGGCGGTCTTCGGCCGTGACGACGGCGACTACTACTACCGGTCCGGTGGCGCCCTGCAGTGGACGCCCCCCGCCGCGGTGCGCCGAACGTTCCGGGTACGCGGCTACGTGGAGCATCAGAGGCCGGCGGAGGTGCAGACGGAGTTCGCGCTCTTCCAGTTCTGGAAGGACTCGTGGGCCTTCCGCCCCAATCTGGAGGCGGACGAAGGCTGGGAGTTCGGCGGTGAGCTCGACCTGAATCCCTGGTGGGGGACCGACCCGCGACTCGCCCAGGGAGGTTTCGACGTGTACGTGCAGGGTGGGCGGTTCGACCATCGCGAGGGAGGGTCCGACGATTATCTCCGGGCTTCGCTCGTGGGGCGCGCGGTGATTCCGCTTCCCGGCTCCCTGCGTTTCGCGCTCGAGGCCGGGGGTGGGACGTCCTGGGGCGACCCGACCACGCAGCGCCTCTGGTACGTTGGGGGCCCCCGGACGCTCCGCGGCTACTCCCCCCGGCTCGCCGGGGGAACGGCCTTCGTGCGGGGGCGGGGTGAGCTGGCGCGCGCATTCACGTTCGGATCCGTGTCGCTCTTCTCCGACTGGGCGTGGGCGGGGGACCGTGACGCCGTCGAGTGGTCCGACGGGTTCACTTCGGTGGGCGCGGGGCTCTCGATCATCGACGGCCTGATCCGGATCGACGGGGGGTACGGACTCACCGAGCCGACCGGCTTCCGGCTCGATCTCTATCTCGACGCCGTCCTGTAGGCCGACCGGCCATGACCGCATCCCTTCCGACCCTCGCGCCCGACGTGACGCCTCTCTCGTGATCGTGCGGATGCGCGCTTCGGTTCCGCAGCGCCTCCGCGCCGTGCGCGCGATCCTCATCCTGGGGGCGGGCCTTTGCGGCTCGGCTCCGGAGGTGTCGGCGCAGTCGTCGGACACGAACCGCGTATCGGCGGGGGACACCGTCCGCGTGCGGATGGACCGCGGGCTCACCGTGGAGGCCGTGTTCCAGAGGTGGGAGGGTGAGTCGATGGCACTCTCCGTAGAGGGGCTGACGGCGCCCTGGGTCGTCTCGGTCTTCGACATGCAGGCGCTCGACGTGTACACCGACCGAACCCGGAGAGAGGGGTTCCGGCACGGCGCACTGCTCGGGGCCGCGGCGGGCCTCTTCCTCGGTGCGGCGATCGGGGTCGCGCTGAACGCATCGGGCGCGACGAACGACCCCGACGCCCCGGCCGACCAGATCGTCACGGAGGGGCTTCGAGGTGCCGCGCTCGGCATCGTCGCGGGAGGCCTCGCGTTCGGAATCTACCGGGGTCGCCACCCGGGTCGCGGCTGGATCGGTCTGGAGCTCCCGACCCGCTGAGCCGAGCCCGGAGTGACGAGCGGGCGTCCGATCACCCGTTCGCACCATCGGGCACTTAACGCCGTTCGCCGCGAAACCCCCCATCCCGTGTTGCCGTAGGGTCCCTGTAGTTGACCGCTTGACGCGTCGTGTTTACACTGTTCACTATGTCTGATCAAAGAGAACACATCCTGTCCTGCGCCTGTGACCTCTACCTGAAGCACGGGTTGGACGGATTTACCATGCGCAGGCTCGCCAAGTCCGTCGGTGTCACGGCGCCGGCCCTCTATCGCCACTACGACGGACGCGAGGCCGTGCTGGCGGACGTGCTCCGTGAGGCTCATCGGGAGTTTTCCCGGTACCTCTATGGGGCGTTGGGTGCGCCGACGCCGCTCGAGCGCTTCTTCGGGGCGGGTGAGGGCTATCTGAGCTTCGTGATCGACCATCCACGCTGGTACGGGATCATGCACACGGCGCCCGAGCACCTCGGCATGGAGTCGGTCCCGGACGACATCGAGGCCATGCAGGGGGCGATTCATCAGTTCTGGAACGATCGGGTCCGGGAGTGCATGCAGGCGGGAATCCTGAAGGAGGGAGATCCGGAGGAGGCCTCCATCACCATGTGGGCGCACGCCCACGGGCTGGTGCAGCTGTACCACGAGGGGTGCCTGCAGATGTCGGAGGACGAGTTCCGCGCCCTGTTCCAGGCCTCCGGTGTGCGGCTCATGGCCGGGGTGGCGACGGACTCCTTCGTGGAAGAGCTGGACGCTCGCATGACGGAAGGGGAGGGCGCGGTCGCGTAGCAGGCGCGCGACGAGCGTGTGATCGAATGGGCAACCTGGAGGGGGAACGGGCGGGGATGAACGAGAACCACAACCGCGGATTGCGGACGATGAATAGATGGGGGATGCTGCTCGGACTGGCGTTTGCCACGCTGGTCAGCCCCGTTGCGGGGCAGCAGTGGCAACAGGGTCAGCCTCTCGAGGCCGACCAGGAAGGGTTGGCGGATCTGGTTCGGCTGGCGCTGGACCGGAACCGCGATCTCACCGCGGCACGCGAGGGATACGTCACGGCACAGGAGCAGGTCTCCGAGGCATGGAGCAACGTCATGCCGACCGTGGACCTGAACGCCTCGTACCAGCGCAACATCGCCGCGCCGGTGAGCTTCCTCCCGGCCGAGATCTTCGGGGGAGAGCCCGGCGAGTTCCTGCCCGTCCAGTTCGGGGCTGACAACCAGTGGAACTCGACCCTGTCCGTGGAGCAGCCGCTCTTCCGGCCCGGCGTCATCGTGGCCCTCGGTGCGGCCCGCCGCTTCGAGAACCTCCAGGGTGAGGTCGTCCGGGGCTCGGAGCAGACGATCGTGACCCAGGTGAGGGCGGGCTACTATCAGCTCCTCCTGTCCGAGGAGCAGGCCCGCCTCACCGAGAACTCGGTGCGGCGCGTCAGGGAGTCTCTGGAGGAGACGCGCGCTCTGAATCGCGCGGGACTCGCGGGGGATTACGACGTGCTCCGCCTGGAAGTGGAGCTCGCCAACCTCGAGCCGAATCTTCGCAGGGCAAACAACGCGGTGCTTCAGGCGCGACGCCAGCTGGCCGTCCTGGTCGACGTGGACGACCACGAGACGCTGGCCATTCGGGGCTCGCTCGCGGAGATGGATCTCTTCGACCTGGAGGCGAACTCCCCGGAGAATATCGAGGTTCTGACCTTCAACGGAGCGGTCATCGGGGGACTCGATCAGGTGCAGGCGGCCCTCGAAGAGGGGCTCGCGCGGGCGGTCGAACAGCGGTCGGACCTGCGTCAGCTCGAGCTGACCGAGGAGCTCCGGCACACCGAGATGCGGGCGGAGCAGGCCGCCTACCTGCCGGAGATCTCGCTCTTCGGCAGCTATGTGGTCGCGGCCCAGCAGAACGGGGGACCCGACTTCTTCGGCTCCCCTGCTACGCGCGCGAGCTCCCGCTTCGTCGGGCTCAGGGTGAGCATCCCCATCTTCCAGGGGTTCAGCCGTGACGCACGCGTGGATCAGAAGCGGGCCGCGCTGCGGGCGGCTCAGGCGAACTCGGCCCAGGGGACCCAGGCCGCGCAGAGCCAGGTCCGCACGATCATCGAAGCGGTGGAGGAGGCGTTCCTGCGCGCCCGGGCGCAGAAGCTCGCGGTCGACCAGGCGCGGCGGGGCTTCGAGATCGCGAGCGCACAGTATGCCGAGGGTCTCGGCAGCCAGCTCGAGCTGACCGATGCCGAGGTCGCGCTGCGGCAGAGTGAGTTCAATTACGCGCAGGCGGTCTACGACTACCTGGTGGCGCGGGCGCAGTTCGACGAGGCGACCGGCCAGGTGCCGATCGTCGACGTCGAAGTCGCGACGCGGGGAGAGCGGTGATGACGGGCTTCGTGAGGGGATTCAATGGACATAGAGGGATGAACGGGGAGGCGATGCACATGATGAGGAACGGTTTTCGCGGGTTTCTCGTGCTCGGTGCGATCGCCGGGCTGACGGCCTGCGGTTCGGCGCAGGCCGACGGCACCGAGGACGCCGAAGCGTTCGTGCGGGTCATCAACGTCGAGGTGTCTCCCGTCCAGACCGAGACGTTCGTCGAGGAGATTCGCCTCACGTCCGTCGCGATGGCCAGTCAGGACGTGATGATCGAGGCGGAGGAAAGCGGCGCCATCCGCGAGTTCTACGTCGATCGAGGCGACCGGGTGGAGGAGGGGGCCGCGATCGCGAAGATCGACGACCGCATCCTCCTGGCTCAGGTGCAGCAGGCCCGCGCCGCGAACGAGCTCGCGGCGGCCACGTGGGAGCGCCGCAAGCGGCTCTGGGAGGAGGACCAGGTCGGGTCGGAGATCGCCTACCTCGAGGCCCGCTTCGCCGCCGAGCAGGCGGCCGCGGCCCTGGAGCTGCTCGAGGAGCGCCTGGCTCGCACGGTGATTCGCGCTCCGTTCTCGGGCGTCCTCGACGAGCGGCACGTCGACGTGGGCACGATGGTGGGTCCGGGCCGGACCGTCGGACGCCTGGTGCAGCTCGATCCGATCAAGGTCTTCGCCGGGGTGCCGGAGCGCTACGCGCCGGACGTGACGGCGGGCGCCTGGGCCGAGGTCGTCTTCCCGGCCCTGGGAGATCAGGTCCGCCGCGAGCAGGTCCGGTACGTCGGTGCCACCGTCGATCAGCAGAGCCGGACGTTTCCGGTAGAGGTCGAGCTCGGAAACGCGAGCGGCGCCATCAAGCCGCAGATGGTTGCCAACATGTCGCTGACCCGTCAGAGGGTCGAGGACGCGATCGTCGTGCCGCAGGATGCGCTCGTCCGTGTCGAGGACGGGTTCGTGGTCTTCGTCGCCGTCGAACGCGACGGGCAGGTGGTCGCCGAGGCTCGCGACGTCGTTCGCGGGCCGACACGCAGGAATCTCGTGGTGATCGAAGAAGGAGTCGCAGTGGGTGAGCGCCTCATCGTCGTCGGGCAGAAGTCCGTCGCCGGCGGGGACCGCGTCAACGTCGTCGCAGAGCACGGGGAGGGGTGATGAGGCCGAAGGAAGATCCCAGAGGTCCGGAGCCGTCGACACCGGTCGACCGCGGGCCGCTCGAGGCGTTCAAGGAGTTCCGCGCGACGAGCTTCGCGGTGGAGCACCGGACTTCGGTGGTGGTGTTGCTGGCCATCATCGCCCTGATGGGGACGTTCGCGTATCGAACGACCCCGAAAGAGTCGTTCCCGGAGCTCCCGATCCCGATCATCGCCGTCAACACGATCTACCCGGGCGTGTCGCCTGCGGACGTCGAAAGCCAGGTCACGCGCGTGATCGAGGAGGACCTCTCGACGATCAGTGAGATCAAGGAGCTCACGTCGACCTCGGTCGAGGGCTACTCGAGCGTGGTCGCGGAGTTCGAGACGTCCATCGATCTCGATGCTGCGCTCCAGAAGGTCCGTGAGAAGGTCGATCTGGCCAAGCCGGACCTTCCCTCGGACGCCGAGGAGCCGAGCATCGTCGAGTTCAACTTCTCCGAGATCCCGGTGATGCAGGTCAATCTCTCCGGGGACTACGGCCTGGTGCGGCTGAAGGAGCTTGCCGAGGAACTTCAGGATCGCCTCGAGGCGATTCCTGCCGTCCTTCGGGCAGATCTGCGCGGCGGACTCGAGCGCGAGGTGAAGGTCGACGTCGATCTGTCGAAGATGAATTACTACGGGCTCGCACTGCAGGACGTGATCGACGCGATCCGCAACGAGAACGTGAACATCCCGGGCGGGTCGATCGACGTGGGGAGCACGAAGTACCTCGTGCGGGTCGACGGCGAGTTCGAGGATCCGGCGCTGATCGAGGACCTCGTCATCACTACGCAGGGCTCTCGTCCGGTGTACGTGCGGGACATCGCCTCGGTCGATTTCGGTTTCGCGGAGCGCGAAAACTTCGCGCGCATGGACGACCGTGCCGTGGTTACGCTCGACGTGATCAAGCGCTCGGGTGAGAACATCATCGAGACCTCCGCTGCGATCAAAGCGGAGGTGGACGCGATGCTGCCGCTCATGCCGCCCACCACCGAGGTCAGGCTCACCTCGGATCAGTCCGAGCAGATCGAGGACATGGTTTCCAGCCTCGAGAACAACATCATCAGCGGCCTGATCCTGATCGTGTCGGTGCTCTTCTTCTTCCTGGGCACCACGACGTCGATGTTCGTGGCCATCTCGATTCCGTCCTCGATGTTCCTCTCCTTCATGGTCCTGAAGGTGATGGGCCTGTCGATGAACATGGTCGTGCTCTTCAGCCTGATCCTGGCGCTGGGCATGCTCGTCGACAACGCCATCGTGGTCGTGGAGAACATCTATCGGTACCTCGAGGAAGGGTGGGACAGGACCACGGCGGCCAAGAAGGCAACGGGCGAGGTCGCGATGCCGATCATCGCAGCCACCGCCACGACGCTCGCGGCGTTCGCGCCCCTCCTGTTCTGGCCCGGTGAGGTCGGCTCGTTCATGGGCTATCTGCCCAAGACGCTGATCGTGACGCTCACCAGCTCGCTGTTCGTGGCCCTCGTCATCGTGCCCACGCTGTGCGCGATGTTCATGAAGCTCGATGGCGCACCGACCGAGCCGCTCACGCCTGCCGCGCGGTGGACGCTGATCGGAGGGACGGGGCTCGTCTTCCTGATGATCGCCGGGGCGAGCCTGCTGACGGCCGGACTGCTCGCCGCCACGGCGGTGGTGGTGTGGCTGGCCCACACGTACCTGATGTCCCGACTGGGCCGCTGGTTCCAGGACGTGTTCCTTCCGCGGCTGATGGACGAGTACGAGCGGCGACTGCGCTGGTCGCTCCAGCACCGTGCCGTCCTCATCGCCAGCACCGTCGCGATGTTCGTCGCGACCTACTTCGTCTACGCGGCCACGCCGGCCGGCGTGGGCGTGGAGTACTTCCCCGAGAACATGCCGCCGCCGCAGCTCCTGATCGACGTGGAGACGCCGGTGGGCACGCGTGCCGAGGCCACGGACGACATCGTCCGCAGAATCGAGCGGGAGCTGGAGGAGATCGGAGGCCGGGCGGACTGGGAGTCCGTCGTGGCGGTGACCGGGAGCGGTGGCGGTGGCGGCAATCCGATGGGCGGTGGCCCGTCCGGGCCGGAAGGTGGCCGCATCTCGGTGTCTCTGGTCGACTTCCAGGAGCGCGAGCACGACGCCTTCGCCACGCTCGCGCAGATGCAGGCCTCGATCGGTCGGGATATAGCGGGAGCCGAAATCACCGTCGACAAGGTGGAGGAGGGGCCCGCACAGGGTGCTCCGGTGAGCATCGAGCTGGTCGGAGAGGACCCGGACGTGCTCAAGGGGCTGTCCGACGACGTGCTGGCGACGCTCCGCGCCGCCCCGGTGTTCCCCAAGCTCGTGGGGCTGGAGAGCGACCTCGACGCAGCGCGGCCGGAGCTCGCGGTCGTCGTGGATCGGGAAAAGGCCGCGCTCTACAGCCTCAATACGTCCAAGATCGGGATGGCCGTCCGTGGCGCGATCAATGGGATCGAGGCCGCCAAGTACCGGACAGGCAACGACGAGTACGACATCGTCGTCCGGCTCGCCCCCGAGTATCGGGACGAGCTCGAGGGCCTGCGCGAGCTGACGGTCATGGCGGAGGGAGGCGTGCAGGTGCCGCTGGTCGAGGTGGCCAGCTGGTCGGTTCAGGACGGCGCCGGCACCATCCGCCGGAAGGACCAGAGCCGCATGGCGACCATCACGTCGGACGTGGCGGCGGGGTACACCAACAATGCCGTGCTGGCCGAGGTCCAGGGGACCCTGGCGGAGTTCGCGTCTCGTCTCCCGCCGGGGTATACGCTCCGGTATTCGGGCCAGTCCCAGGATCAGGACGAGGCGACGGAGTTCCTCGGCGGCGCGTTCCTGACCGCACTGATGCTGATCGGGTTCATCCTGATCAGTCAGTTCAACTCGGTCGTGAAGCCGGTCATCATCCTCACGTCGGTGATCATGTCCACGATGGGCGTGCTCATCGGGCTGATGATCTTCCGCATGCCCTTCGGCATCATCAACACGGGCGTCGGGATCATCTCGCTGGCCGGTATCGTCGTAAACAACGCGATCATTCTGATCGACTACATCGACGTTCTGCGCGAGCGGGACGGAATGAACCGTCGCGAGGCGTTGGTGCAGGGAGGCAAGACACGTCTTCGTCCCGTGGTTCTGACCGCCCTCACGACGGCGCTGGGGATGGTGCCGCTGGCGATCGGCCTCAACTTCGACTTCTTCGGGCTCTACGGGTCGCTCAATCCCGAGCTGTACTGGGGTGGCGAGCAAGCCGCGTGGTGGGGACCGATGGCGGTGGCCATCATCGCGGGAATCCTCTTCGCGACCTTCCTGACACTGATTCTGGTTCCCGTGCTCTACTCGCTCGTCGACGACGCCACGGCGTTCATCCGCAAGTACTACGTTCGCCGTGACGACGCGGGGGAAGAGCCCGCCGTGGCCGACGTGCCCGAGCACCAGATCGACACCACGGTGCCGCAGCGCCCCGCTGCGTCGCCCCCGCCGAAGCCCGAGCCCGTAGGGGCGCGTCGAAGCGCGACGCCTTCGGGTGCGATGCTCGATCCACAGCCGGAGGCGGGATAGCCGGCCGGATCCGTCGGTCATACGGCAGTCTGATGTCGAACGAGAGCGGGCCTCCGGTCGGATGACCGGAGGCCCCTCGACGTTTCGAGGATCCGGGCCTATCTCACTGCCATGAACGTGTTCGAGCACCTCCGGGCCGACCTCCGTCAGGCAGTCAGAAGGACACGGGCCCGGCCGGTCCGCAGCACGATCGCGGTGCTCATGCTGTCCCTGGGGATCGCGGCATCGACGGTCGGCTTCAGCGCGGTGCGTGCCGTGCTGCTCGAGCCGCTTCCCGTAGCGGATCAGGACCGCCTGGTCGTCCTCTGGCAGCGGAGTGAGCAGCGGTCGTTCGATCACGTGCCCTTCCTGCCTGCGGCGCTCGACCCGGTCCGTCGAATGGGCGGCCCGCTCCGCGGCGTTGCGGCGGTCGGCACGGTGGGTGCGACGGCGGCTCCTGCGGAGGGAGACGATGGCCGGTTCTCGATCGAGTGGGCCAGAGTGGCGGGTGACTTCTTCGGCGTGCTGGGCGCGCGTCCCGCGCTGGGTCGGCTCCTCGAACCCGTCGACGACGAGGTCGGGGCGACGCCCGTCGCGGTGATCAGCCACGGGCAGTGGGTCGATCGACTCGGGGCCCGGGACGACGTGCTCGGGACGACCCTGCGCATCGGCGGAATCCCGTTCGAGATCGACGGTGTGGCGCCGCCGGATCTGGACTATCCCCGCGGCACCGAAGTGTGGGTGACGCTTCGTGGCAGCTACCCGGACTGGGCCAGCGAGCCCGCGACCCGTTTCGAGCTCGACCTCGTGGCCCGACTGAGTCCCGGGTCCGAGCTGACCGATGCCGCAGCAGCGGTCGACGCCCTCTTCGCCGCGAATCAGGAGCTGTCGACGCTCGCCGCGGACCTTCGCACCACGGGCACGTCGTTCACGGACCACGTAGTCGGGGACCTGCGGCCGATGCTTCTCGCCACGCTCATCGCGGGCCTGATGCTGCTCGTGGTGGCGATCGCCAACACTACGCTCCTTTTTCTGGCCGGAGGACTCAGGTCGGCGCGGGAGGTCGCGGTACGGCGGGCTCTAGGGGCCGGCGGCGCACGCGCGGCCCGCCCCCTGTTCGCCGATGCCCTCCTGCAGTCGGTGATGGGGGTGGCGGCGGGGTGCGCGCTCGCGCAGGCTGCGCTCACGGTTCTGGTTCCTCTGGCTCCCACGGACTTCGTTCGGTTCTCCACCATCGAGCTGGATCGGCTCTCCCTGGCGGTAGCCGCCGTCTTCGGCATCGTGGCGCTCCTGGGTTCGGCGGGGCTGGCGGGCTCGTGGATGACGCGTCGCACTCCGGGCCAGGTGCTCGGAAACGCCTTCGGCTCGGTGGGGCGGGGTGTCGTCCTGCGCCGCGTGGTCGCGGGGGGGCAGGTCGGGCTGGCGGTGGTCGCCGGGGTCTCGGCGGCCCTCCTGTCGAGCGGCGTGCGTCAGCTCGAGGAGCTCGATCGAGGATTCGAGGCCGAGGGGCTCCACATGGTCTCGCTCCGGACGCCGTTCGACTTCTTCGACGCGCCGGCGGAGTATCGGGGAGCTCTGGTCGGTGCGTCCGAGGCTTTGACGGCCCGACCCGGGATCCAGGGCGTCTCACCCACCTTCAACGCGCCCCTCCTTCCTCGCGGTGGGATCGACTTCGTACCTCGCGTCGACGATCAGAGCGAGGACGATGCCCTGTCCAACCCCTACGTGGGGTTCGACGCGGTGCTGCCGTCATACTTCGAGGTGGCGGGGACGGAGCTGAGAGAGGGCAGGGGATTCGGACGGCAGGACGGGCCGGACGACCTTCCCGTCGTCATCGTGAACGAAGCTGCGGCGTGGGCGCTGTGGCCCGAGGGAGGCGCCCTGGGCGGGCGGATCTTCATGGGCGGGCTGAGCCGGGAGGAATGGCGAACCGTCGTCGGGATCGTCGAGGATCACCGCTTCCGAACCTTTCCTGACGCGCATCCTGCAGTCTACGTACCGTTGTCGCAGTACGATCGCTTCGCACCGAGCCGGCTTCTCGTACGCTCCTCGGGCACCCCCTCGGCAATCCGTTCCGCGGTCGAGGAGGAGATCGGCTCCTGGTTCGGGGGGGTGGATGTCGTCGCCGTGGAGTCGCTGACCGAGGTGATGCAGCGTCCGATGCAGCGGCCCCGGTTCGCCGCCAAGGCCGTGAGCGCCCTGGCCTTCGTGACGGTTCTGCTGGCGGTCCTCGGTGTTCAGGGCGTGCTGGCCGTGCTGGTGGCCGAAGGGCGCCGAGCCATGGGGGTCCGCCTCGCGCTGGGGGCCCGGATCCCGGATCTCGCCCGATACCTGGCGGGGCACCTCTCGTGGATCGTGGGCGGTGGGGGAGCGGTCGGGCTGATCGCGAGCGCCTGGGGCGTGCGGGCCGCCGCACCGCTTCTCCATGGTTCCGCCGTGGGCGCGTCCGGCATCGCCGTATGGGCTGCCGTCACGACGGTCCTGCTCGCGATCGTCGCCGCCCTGCACCCCCTCCTGCGGGCATGGCGCATTCCTCCGATGGAGGTGCTCCGTAGCGAGTAGGATGGGCAGACGGCCCGCTGTTGCGCGACGCGGAGCCGCCGTCCAGAATGGGGTCCCCATGTCCTCCCTTGCCTCTGTCGACGCCTCTGCCGCACCCCTCCAGATCCTGGTGGAGCGCGCGAGCGCCGAGCCGCTTCCGGAGCCCTCGGATCTGGCCTCACTGGAAGGCCGGCTTCCGGTCGACCGTGGTGCGCGATAGGCGTCGCATGGCGCGATCGACCGCGCCCTTGAGTCGTAGCGGGCCCGGGGTACGGGTCTTGCGGAAGCGGAGAGGGCCGGAGCGATGGGCCCCGGCCAGGCAGTCCAGCCAATGGAGGGAGGGGTCCGTGGGAGAGAGGAAGATCGGCGGCGCCTCGGGTGCGGCGATGCTCCTGGCGCTCGCCGCAACGGCGCTGATGTGCGGCCCGTCAGCGGCTCAGGAGGCGCGGCAGGGACTCGTCAGCCTCGACGACGCCAAGATCTTCTACGAGGTGATCGGCTCCGGGGAGCCCATCCTGGTGGTTCATGGCGGCCCGGGCCTCGACCACGCGTACCTGCGTCCGGGGCTCGACGCCCTCGCCACGCGGAATACGGTGATCTACTACGACCAGCGCGGCACCGGCCGCTCGACCGCGGACCTCGAGCCCGGCTCGATCAATCTCGACAGCTTCGTGGCGGACATCGACGCGCTTCGACAGATCCTCGGCTTCGATCGCGTCACGCTGCTGGGACACTCCTTCGGGGCGCTGATCGCCATCGAGTACGCGCTTCGGCATCCGGACGGGACGCGTGCGCTGATTCTGATGACGCCGGTCGAGCCGGGAAGTCGGTACCAGGAGGCCACGGCCGAGCGGCAGCGCGCGCGTCGGACTGAGGAGGACGCCCAGGAGATGAGCGACCTCCGCGAGAGCGAGGCCTTCGCTGCCCGAGATCCCGCGACACTGAGCCGGGTGTATCGGGTCTCGTTCCGCCAGCTCCTGCGCGACCGCCAGCGCATCGAGGAGCTGGACCTCGACCTCGCGACGGAGACGGCGAGAAACGGCCAGGACGTGGCCCGCCTCCTCGGGACCAGCATGGCCTCGATGGAGTGGTGGGATCGCATCGGGGCGATCGGCGCCCCGACACTCGTTCTTTCGGGCCGGTACGATGCCGCTCCGCTAGAGATGGGTCAGGCGCTGGCGGAGGCATTTCCGGTCGGCACGTTCGAGGCGCTCGACACGGGCCACTTCCCCTACATGGAGGACCGTCAGGCGCTCGTGTCGGCGATCGCGGGCTTCTTCGCGACGTTCCGTTGAACGGCGGGGGCGTTCGCCGCGTCGGCGTCGTGCTCGTCGCCTATGTAGCCGGTGCCTGGCTCGTGCTGGGCGTCGCTGGCTGGGTCGGCCCGGCCCTGGCCCTTCCGGATCTCTTTCCGCGGCTGCTCAGGAGGGGGCTCGCGCTCGGCCTGCTGCTGGCGCTCGTCCTCGCGTGGCACTATCCGCGGATCGGTCACCACGGAAGGCCTCCCGGCGAGCATGACGGGGAAGGCTCGTGATCGCCGGTGACGGGGGCCACGACGCGGGCACGGTCGAGCTCCGCCGGCTCGCCCCCGAGGACTGGCCGCGGGTACGCGAGATCTACCGCGAAGGCATCGAGTCGGGCGACGCGACGTTCGAGCGGTCCGTCCCGGGATGGGCCGAGTGGGACGCAGGACGCCGACCGGAGCCCAGAATCGTGGCGGTGCGCGACGACACGGTCGTCGGCTTCGCGGTGCTGAGCCCGGTCTCCCGGCGGCCCGTGTACGGCGGCGTGTGCGAGGTCATGATCTACGTGGCGGACGGGGCGCGGGGACAGGGCATCGGAAGCGTGCTCATGACCGAGCTGGTCCGCGCCTCGGAAGCCGCCGGCGTGTGGACCCTGCAGGCGAGCATCTTTCCGGAGAACGTGGCCTCCGCCCGCATCCACGAGCGGGCGGGATTTCGCGAGGTGGGACGGCGTGAGCGGATCGGGCGATTCCACGACGGGCGCTGGCGTGACACGGTCCTGCTCGAACGCAGGAGCCCCGTGGTCGGCGTCGAAGACGCCTGAGGGGGGCGACTACGGCGTCACGCCGACCGAGTAGCTCGTCGTGAACTCGATGAAGCGTGAGATCTCCGTCATGTCCCGTCCCACGAACCGGATCGTGTGGGCGTCCACGCGCTCCACGTTGGGCAGGTACGCCATGAGCTCGGCAGGCATGTAGTTCTTGAAGGAGATTTCGAGCTCGAGCGGCCCCTGGAGGCGATACGGGCGGAAGTCGTCGAGCCTTCCGAGCGCCGCGCGCACGCGCCCGCCGATGAGCTCGTACGACGCTTCGGGCATGATCGTGCGGGCCGAGTGGAAGCCGTAGTTCCACTTCACCACGGCCCCCTCCAGGTCGCCGAGGAGGGCCCGTGCCTCGGCCACGGCGGCGTCGTCTCCGGAGATCATGACGACCGGAACGCCGAAGTCCCCGGCGATCGCCGCGCTCATGCTCGCCTCCATCATCTCCACTCCGTTCAGGCGCACGGCCGTGAGGTTCGCGCTGGAGAAGGTGTGGGCCCGGACGCCCTCGGGATTCGTCGTGCTCGCGTGATATCCGATGAGGATCGCGGCGTCGAAGGACGCGTCGATCCCCTCCATCATCATCAGGGGTCGAGGCCAGGATCGAACGAGCTGGATGTCCTGGGGAAGGCGATCGATCAGGAGGTTCTCCCCGTTGCCGTGCGAGTCCGACACGAGGATCTCGGTCGCGCCCATCGCACGGGCCGCCGCGATGGCCGCGTTCACCTCGTTCGTCATGAACTCGCGGAAGCGGGCGTACTCGAAGCCTCCCGGTCCGAGCTGGCTGCCGGTGACGGCCCCGACGACCCCTTCCATGTCGGCCGAGATGTAGATCTTCAGCCCTTCCTGCGCCCCGATTCCGGAGGCCAGCCAGAGAGAGAGCAGGAGGGTCGTCGAGGCCGAGCGGATCATGGTGTTTCTCCTCGTGGGTTCGGCGGCCGCGCTGCGGCAGCGGCGCATTCCTGGACGATCCGGGAAGCCGGAACGATGTCGTGAATGTCCGAGACCGAGCGTCCGGCCTGCCAGTACTCGGTGGCGCCGGCCTCGTCGAGGGCGGTTCTCTTCAGGGTCCAGGCCGATCGGAGGGCATACAGGCTACGCATCAGGTGCTTCGTGCGCCGGCCGCGGAGCATGCGGCGCGCCAGCGGCCCGGCCCGCAGCCCCAGGCGCTGAACGTAGGGGGTGTTGATGACGGCGACCGGGACACCGGTGAGGCGTTCCGTGAGGACGATGTCGTCCTCGTCGGCCGAGACGATTGCGTCCTTGTACGGACGGCTGGCCCCGCACTCGACGGTGGCGATGAAGCGGGTGCCCATCTGCACGCCCGCGTACCCCATGGAGAGCGCGCGGGAGAACCCCGCGGGAGATCCGATCCCTCCGGCGCACACCACGGGGAGCCCGAGGTCCCCCACTTCGTCGAGGAGCGCCCCCGCGTCGAGGGGGCCGGCGTGCCCACCCGCGCGGCGATTGACTGCGATCAGACCGTGCACACCGGAGTCGACCGCTTTCTGCGCCCACTTTCGCTCGGTCACGTCGTGGTAGACGACCCCTCCGACCTGCGCGACACGGTCCACGACCCAGCGTGGCTTGCCGAGCGACGTGATGAAGAACCGGATTCCCTCCTCGAGCGCGATGTCGATCCACTCGGTCATCCGCTTCCGGTACGTCTCGGACGAGGCCTCGATGAGCGCATTCATGCCGATGGGGCGCTCGGTGATGGTCCGGATGGCGCGAATGCCCTCGCGGAAGTCGAATCCGAACACGTACGTGAGGGTGACCGGCTGCAGGACGCCGAGACCCCCTGCCGCGGACACGGCACCCACCAGCTCCGGGTTGGAGCACGGGTACATGGGACCGCAGATCAGCGGCACTTCCACGCCGGCTGCTCGAGTCAGCGCGGTATCGAGCGCGTCGCGGGGCGTCACGCGGGTCGCCCCGGCACGGGTGAGAGACGCCAGTGCGCCTCGATCGTCGCGACCACGTCGCCGGCCTCGTCGTGGATCTGCGCCTTCACGACGTGGTCCACGTTCCCCTCCACGGTCGGCAGCACGCACCGTGCTTCTGCCTCGAGGCGTCCACGGGCCTTCTTGACGTACCGGATGTCGATCCCCGTGAGGATCCCCCTCACGTCGGGCCCCATGCCCCCGATCAGGGCAAGGCCGGTGGAAAGCTCGCCGAGATTGGCCAGCGCCACCGCGTGGATCGAGCGGAGGTGGTTGCGGACCCGCCGCCGATCCCGAAGGGAGACCACGACATCGCCCGGCTCGAAGCGTTCGACGGTGGCGCCGATCGAGGCGGAGTAGGGGACCATCAGCCCCAGCGCGCGACTGAACAGCCACCTTCCGCCGGGAAGCGGGGAGAGCCGAGCCCATAGGGTGCGAAGCCGTGCTCCGGGGGCCTCGTGGGATCGTGTCATCGGGGTGGGATCGAGGGGTAGGTCGGCGGTATCTTCGATCGCTTCGACGCGCGCGGCAACGGCGCGTCCCCCGACTCCTACCGAACCGTTCGATGATTCCCTTCGTGCAAGCGCTCCTCGGCGCGCTCGTGTGGCTGGTCGCGAACGTCGTCTACATCGACATGAAACGGAAGGGGAAACGGGGCTTCACGCGGTTCGCGGCCTTCTGGGCCGGTACGCCGACCACCTGGATCACCTTCTTCGCGCTCCCCGAGGGCAAGCCCCCGACCTTCGATCCGCCGAGCCACGACGAGGAAGAGGCGCTGTTGGAGGCGATTCGCCTGGATCGAGCCTCCCGGGGCCTCGAACCGGGCTCCGGTGAGGCGGACCATCCGGAAGGTGACGCGCGTCCCGTGGAGGACGGGTGAGCGGTACGGCGACGGCGACGCGGGTCGCGCTCTCCGCGTATCGCCCGGACCGGTCCGACGTCCGGGTGCTCTTCGAGCTGGCCGGGCCCGTGGTTCTGGTGCAGATCGGACTGATGTCGATGGGCGCGATCGACACGGTCATGGTAGGCCGTGTCTCCGCGACGGACCTCGCCGCGGTGGCCATCGGCAACCTGTACTTCTTCGGGATCGCGGTCTTCGGAATGGGGGTGCTGTACGCCCTCGATCCGGTCATCGCTCAAGCCGTGGGCGCGAGCGACACCATCGGTGTCGCTCGGGGCGTGCAGCGGGGAGTCATCCTGGCGACGCTGCTGTCCGTGGCCGCCATGGCCCTCCTCCTGCCCGCCGGGTTCCTGCTCACCCTGGCCCGGCAGCCCCCCGAGGTGATTCCCGTCGCGGACGCGTACGCCGAAGGGCTGATCCTCGGCATGCTCCCCTTCTACGGCTTCGTCGTCCTGCGGCAGAGCCTCCAGGCGATGACCCGGGTGCGCCCGATCGTGGTCACGGTGTTTCTGGCCAACGGGGTGAACATCGTCCTGAACTGGCTCCTCATCTTCGGCAATCTGGGTTTTCCCAGGCTGGGGGCCGTCGGCTCGGCGTGGGGCTCGAGCCTGAGCCGCTGGTTCATGCTGCTGATGCTTGCCGCCGCCGGTTGGAGAGAGCTGCGTCCGGCGTTGATTCCTTTTCGCCGAGAGGCACTGGCACCGGGCCCGCTTCGCCGGTTCCTCCGCGTCGGGGCCCCGATCGGGACTCAGCAGTGGCTGGAATTCGGAGTGTTCGGCGCCGCAGGGCTTCTCATGGGGCTCCTCGGCACCATCGCCGTTGCCAGCCATCAGGTCGCCCTCCAGCTCGCCGCGCTGACCTTCATGATCCCCGTGGGCGTTGCCCAGGCCACGAGCGTGGTGGTGGGGCAGGCGGTGGGCCGCGAGGACCCGGCCGGCGCCCGGCGGGCGGTCGGGGCGGGCATCGCGACGGTGACCGGCTTCATGTCGTTCACCGCGGTGATGTTCCTGAGCGTGCCCGGGCCGCTCGCCCGGATCTTCAGCAACGACCCGACGGTCGTTGCCGCAGCCGCGCTTCTTCTTCCCATCGCCGGCGTGTTCCAGGTCTTCGACGGGCTTCAGGTGGCAGCGGCGGGCGCGCTCCGGGGGATCGGCGACACGCGGGTGCCGATGATCATGAACCTCGTCGGGTTCTGGATGATCGGGCTCCCGTTCTGCGCCATTCTGGGGTTCGGCCTGGGTTTCGGTCCCCGTGGAGTTTGGTGGGGACTCGCCATAGGAATCGGCGTGGTCGGAATCTTGCTGATGCACCGCATCCGCCGGCGCTTCGGCCGTGAGCTCAGGCGCCTCGTGATCGAGGAAGATCACGGCTAGCTTTTCCGCTTCGTTCCCACGCCTCTGGTGCCGATGTCCTTCACCTTTCATCCCCTACGCATCCGGGACGTCGTGCTCGTTCGCCCGGAGCGGCATCTCGACGATCGTGGCTTCCTGAAGGAAGTGTATCGCGAGGACGTCTTCGCCAAAGCCGGGATCGAGGCGCGGTTCGTCCAGGACAACCTCACGCGCTCGGTCCAGGGTGCGCTTCGTGGGCTGCACTATCAGCTTCCCCCGGCCACGCAGGGCAAGCTCGTCGGCGTGGTTCGTGGCCGGATCTTCGACGTAGCCGTCGATCTGCGAAGGGGAGGCCCGACCTACGGGAAGTGGGTGGCCCGCACGCTCGACACGGACTCCGGGGAGATGCTCTGGATTCCGCCGGGATTCGCCCACGGGTACTGCACGCTGTCCGAGACCGCCGACGTCTTCTACAAGCTGACTGCCCCCTACCATTCCCACCTCTCGCGCGGCGTGCGCTGGGACGACCCCGCGCTCGGCATCCAGTGGCCGGTCCACGATCCGGTGCTTTCCCCGGCGGACCGGGATCAGCCTCCTCTGGATCGGTGTGAGAACCCGTTTCGTATCGGATGAACCCTTCGGAACACCACATCGAGGTCGCGCGGACCGCCCGGTACTGGACCCTGGGCGACGTCGCGACGGCCCGGGAGGTCTGGTTCGTCCTCCACGGGTACAAGCAGCTCGCACGGCGCTTTCTGCGCCGTTTCGAGCCGATCGCCGAGGCGTCACGGCTCATCGTGGCCCCCGAGGCGCTGTCGCGCTTCTACGCGGCATCCACCGGTGGGCGGCACGGGGCGAGCTCCATCGTCGGCGCGACGTGGATGACGCGGGAGGACCGGCAGCACGAGATCAGGGACCACGTGCGGTACCTCGATCGGCTCGCGGACGACGTTCTCGGGTCCTGGCGCTCGTCGGGAGGGGGATCGGGGAGTGGGGAAGGCGGGGAGAACGTCGTCGTTCTCGGCTTCTCGCAGGGGGTGGCGACCGCGACCCGGTGGGTGGTGCGCGGGAGCGTGCGTCCCGCGCGGCTGCTGCTCTGGGGTGACTTCACGCCGCCGGACCTCGATCTGGAGCGGGCCCGAGAGGCATTCGAGGGCTTGGAGGTCGTTGCCGTCCGGGGAAACGACGATCCCGCTCTGTCGCCCCGCCTGGCGGAGGAGGAGGCCGTGCGGCTCCATCGGGCGGGGATCGAGCTGCGGACGGTTCGGTACGAGGGTGGGCACGACATCGACGCCGCAACGCTCTCCGCGTTGGCCGGGGATCCGCAGGTGGGCTGACCTTCGCCCCGGTCAGAACTCTCCCACGAAGGTGATCTCGGGCACCAGCTCGTAGCCGGTTTCACGCCGGACCGTGTCACGGGCGAGATCGATGAGGTAGCGCACTTCGGCGGCCGTCGCCCCGCCGAGGTTCACCACGATGTTGGCATGCTTGTGGAAGATGCCTGCGCCCCCGTGCACGTGGCCCTTCAGCCCGCACTCGTCGATGAGCCTTCCTGCCCCGATTCCTTCGATCTTCTGGAAGATCGAACCCGCGCAGGGGTACAGCCACAGGTCGGGATGGCGATCGTCGCGCCACGCCAGGTTCTCCCGCATCACACGGCGGAGGTCTTCTCGCGGGGTCGGCTCGAGACGGAAGGTGGCCGAGAGCACCACGTCGTCCCGTTCGTGGAGCACGCTCTGATCGTAGCCGAACTCGAAGTAGTCGACGTCCACGACGGAGCGCTCGCCTTCTTCCGTGAGGATCTCGGCGGACTCGAGGAACTCCTCGATGAACACGGTGCGCTCGCGATCGGGAGCGGGGGAGAGAAAGTGGAGGTTCTGCCAGAGGGCTCCGCCCACCGTGCTCGGAATCCCGACGAAGTGGTGGAGGCCCCCCAGCTCGTGCGCCACGGTGAGGTCGATGAGGTCGGGATACGTCTCCACCCCGGCTCCCGCGCGCACCCGTCCTCCCTCCAGCACCTCGATTCCGCCCACTTCGGAGTGGATCACCAGCCCCCGAAACCCGTCGTCGCTCACGAGGATGTTCGCCCCCCTGCCGAGGAGGAACCACGGAAGCTCGAGCGCTCGAGCCGCCTGCACCGACGACACGAGCTCGTCTCCGGTTCGTGCACGGACGAAATAGTCGGCCGGGCCTCCGATCCGGAACGTCGTGAGCGGAGCGAGAGGCACGTCACGCTGGACGCGTCCCGGCCCCAGCATGCCCTCGAGCCGGACGAAGATGTCGGGCGCGTGCGTCATGGGGCCAAGATAGTCCTGCCGCCCGGGCGGTACTAGCTTCCGGCCCACGCGAACCCGCCCGACCCGGACCCCTGGCATGGCCCCGACCCGTTCCTTCGCCGTCATCCTTCTCGCGCCGGCCCTTCTCGGGGCCTGTGACGACGCGCAGTCGCAGCCGGTCGACGCCATCGTCTACGAGATTTCCTTCGAGAACCGGGCGCATCACGAAGCGGAGATCACGGTGACGTTCGCACGGGTGCCGGAAGGTCCGCTGGAGCTCCGGATGAGCCGGAGCTCGCCGGGTCGGTACGCGCTCCACGAGTTCGCGAAGAACGTGTACGACGTCCGGGTGACCGGGGCAGGGGGGCGTGCCGTCGAGGTCAGTCGACCCGACCCGCATCAATGGAACGTCACGGGGCACGGCGGAGAGGTCACCGTGCGCTACACCCTGTACGGAGACCACGCCGACGGCACGTACACGGGCATCGACCGCACGCACGCCCATCTCAACATGCCGGCGACGTTCATGTGGGCGCGGGGGCTCGACGACCGGTCGATCGAGCTGCGCGTGCGCGTGCCGGACGGCAGTGGGTGGCAGGTCGCGACCCAGCTCGCGCCCACGGACGATCCCCATCGGTTCACGGCGCCCGACCTCGCGTATTTCCTGGACTCGCCGACCGAGGTCTCGGATTTCTGGCTTCGCAGCTGGGAGATCGACGGGCAGACCATCCGGGTCGCGCTTCATCATGCGGGGACGGAGGCGGAGGCGGCTCGGTATGCGGAAGCAGTCAGCGCCATCGTCACCTCGAGCCGCGACCTGTACGGCACCCTGCCGGCCTTCGACTTCGGGAGCTACACCTTCCTCGCCTGCTACCTCCCGTGGGTCGACGGCGACGGGATGGAACACCGCAACTCGACGGTTCTGACCAGCACCGGGTCGCTGGCCACGAACATGACCGGTCTGCTCGGGACGGTGGCGCACGAGTTCTTCCACGCCTGGAACGTCGAGCGGATCCGCCCGGCGACGCTCGAGCCCTTCGATTTCGAACGCGCGAACATGTCGCGCGAGCTGTGGTTCGCGGAGGGCTTCACCAGCTACTTCGACGACCTGCTCCTCTGGCGCTCGGGCCTCATCGGCGACGAGGCGTTCGCGCAGCGCTTGGGCGCGATCGCTGACGCCGTCACGAACGCCAGGGGCCGGACGTACTTCTCGCCTGTCGAGATGAGCATGCAGGCCCCCTTCGTGGATGCGGCGACCTCCGTCGACCCCGGAAATCGGCCGAACACGTTCCTCTCGTACTACACATGGGGCTCCGGCATCGGGATGGCGCTCGACCTCGAGCTTCGGTCGCGCTTCGACGGGGTGACGGCGGACCACGTCATGCGCGCGATGTGGGAAACGCATGGCGTCGACGAAGTCCCTTACGAAGTGGACGACGTCGAAAGAACCGTGGTACGCATCACGGGCGACGCCGACTTCGCCGCCGACTTCTTCACGCGGTTCGTTCGGGGCCGCGAGGCTCCCGATTTTCGCGCTCTGTTGACGCCCGCCGGCATCGAAGTGTCGCCGGCCCGTCCCGGCACGGCCTGGCTCGGGCCGCTGTCGATCCGCTTCCAGGAAGGCGGGCCCGTGGTCACGGGCACGCCCAGGGAAGAGACGTCGCTCTACGCGGCCGGAGTGGATCGGGGTGATCGAATCGTGTCGATCGGAGGCCGACCCGTGATCGACCGCGCCGCGCTCGACGCGATCCTGTCGGGCCTCGAGCCCGGAGCCTCGGTGGAGATTCGGTACGAGAGCCGTGGCGAGGCACGCACGGCGACCGTGACGGTGGGAGAAGATCCCACGCTCGTCGGGCGCTGGACGCCCGACGACCTCGTCGATCCGGATCAGTCCGCGTTTCGGTCCGCGTGGCGGACGCCCCCGTCCGAGTGAGGCCGGCTAGTCGCGCCCGCGCTTGAGGACCCGCCCGGAGCGCACGTCCCGGAACGAGCCGCTCTCCACCACGAGCTGCCCGTTCACGAGCACGTAGGGGATTCCGTCCGGGTACTGGTGCGGCTCCTGGAAGGTGGCGCGGTCCCGCACCGTCTCGGGGTCGAACACCACGAGATCGGCGTACCACCCCGTGCGGAGCTGCCCGCGCTCGCGCAGCCCGATCCGAGCCGCAGGCATGGCGGTCATCTTCCGGATGGCCTGCTCCATCGAGAGCAGTCCGCGCTCCCGGGCATACAGGCCGAGGACTCGTGGAAACGTGCCGTACCAGCGCGGATGAGGATGGCCGTCTCCCGGCGCAACGAGGCGGCCGTCGGATCCGATCATCGTCTGGGGATGGCCCATGATCGCCTCCACGTCCTCCTCGGACATGGCGTGGTAGATTCCGCTCGCGCCGCCCCGACGAACCGCTTCGACCACGAGTCGGGCTCCCGTCGCGGGGGTCGGCTCCAGGCCCTCCCGGATCGCCCAGTCGTAGAGGGTCCTGCCCTCGAGTGACCGATCCCAGGGCACGAGACCGAACTGCACCCGACGCAGGTCGTTGCCGCCCCGGTCGTTGACGATGTTGTCCTCGATCCCGGCCAGGATGCTGTCCGCCAGCACCGGATCGTCCATCCGCTCGAGCAGTGCGTCCGTGCCTCCCGCCATGGCCCATGCGGGGACCAGGATGGTGATGCCCGAGTAGCTCGCCGTGTACGGGTACTGATCGATCATCACGTCGGTCCCGGCGGCTCGGGCGGAGTCGACCATCGCGAGGGTGCGTGACGAGGAGCCCCACATCGGAGCTCCGACGACCTTGTGGTGCGTCAGCACGACCGGAATCTCGGCGCGTCGGCCGATCTCGATCGCTTCGGCGACGCTTTCCAGCAGGCCGAGGCCCTCTTCGCGCAGGTGAGACGTGTAGAGACCGCCCCGGACGGATGCGACGCGGGCGAGCTCCACGACCTCGTCGACCTCGGAGAAGGCGCCCGGGAGGTACTTGAGCCCCGTGGAGAGGCCCCAGGCACCGGCGTCCATTTCCCGGGCGACGAGGCGGCGCATCTCTTCCAGCTCGTCGCGGGTGGGCGCTCGGTCCTCGAGGCCCATGACGGCCCGGCGGACGGTGTTGTGCCCAACCGTGTAGGCCACGTTGAGGCCGACGCCGAGCGAGTCTGCTTCCTGCAGGTACGCCTCGAGCGGCCACGGTGAGCTCCCGTCCGGACCGCCCAGGGCCGTGGTCACGCCCTGCCGTACGTGGCTTTCGCCCCCGGGCAGTCGAAGAAGGGGATCGAGGTGGGTATGGATGTCCACGAATCCGGGGGCG
>Ga0209536_100003623_pt1 | contig 24733 bp, 21 predicted proteins | sample DeeMarSeWOR28_12_FD_187461 | JGI IMG/M metagenome (GOLD analysis project Ga0209536, IMG submission 187461) | Marine sediment microbial communities from White Oak River estuary, North Carolina - WOR-2-8_12 (SPAdes) (version 2) | ecosystem: Environmental > Aquatic > Marine > Intertidal zone >...
ACGATTTCGCGCGCGCCGGCTACCGGGTGACCCTGTTCGAGCAGGAGGCGAAGATCGGGGGCTGTCTCGTTCACAAGATTCCGAGCTTTCGCCTGCCTCGAGAGGTCGTGGAGCGCGACCTGTCGATCATCGCTGCGCTCGAGGTCGACGTACGAACACGAGTACGGGTCGGAAGCGACGTCAGTCTTGACGAACTGCGATCGGAGTTCCAGTCCGTGCTACTCCTGGCCGGTTACGGGGGAGGGATCGAGCTGCTTCGCGGCGGCGACACGGATCTACGACGCACGATCCGCGGCACCGTCTACGCGGACCCCGTGACTTGCGAGACCGGCATTCCCGGTGTTTTTGCGGGCGGCGACGCCGTGAGCGGTCCGGCCACCGTAATTCAGGCGCTGGCGCTGGGGCGCCGCTGCGCCGACTCCGCCCACCTCCACCTCACGGGTCGCGATCTCCGCAAAGGGCGTGAGAACCCGTTCCCGGCGAGACTCCTGTGGACTCTGGAGATCGACGAGGCGGAGCGTCAACGCCGGGAGCGCACCCCGGTGATGCTCCAGCCGCACAACGAGCCTCTCGGCGAGGCGGAGGCCCGGGACGATGCCGCGCGGTGCCTCGACTGCGAATGCAGACTGTGCGTGCAGGATTGCGAGTTCCTGGCCAAGTACTGTCGCTCGCCCAAAGATCTGGCGCGTCGCGTCAGGACCGGCTCCGTAGAAGACGACGATCTGAAGATGGTCTACTCGTGCAACATCTGCACGCTGTGCGCCACGGTCTGCCCGGAAAACCTGGACACCGGAGTACTTCTCATCGAGGCACGTCGAAAAGCGGTCGGTGAAGGCAGGGGTCCGTTGAAGGCGCACAAAGGGATCGTCGGTTACTTCAATACGGGCGTGTCGAAGACCTTCAGTCTGGTTCTTCCCGAGCCTGGACGCGGCCGCAGCAAGAGACTGTTCTTCACGGGCTGCGCGCTTCCGGCGGTGGCTCCCCGGCACACGATCCGTGTCTACAACGAGTTGCGCAAGCACTACCGGGGCACCGGGGTGCTGATGTTCTGCTGCGGCGCCCCGGTGGATCTGCTCGGCATGGAAAAAGAGCTCGTCGTTGCGAAGGAGCAGATGCTCCGCATGATCGAGAGCGTCGGCGCCGAGGAGCTGATCACCGCGTGTCCCGATTGCACGCACCTGTTGAAGGACCGGCTTCCCGGGTTGCAGGTCACCACCGTATGGGAGCGACTGGCGGGGAAGTGGGAGCCTCCCAGGGCACGGGAAGGCGTGGTGGTCTCGATTCACGACTCGTGCAAGGCCCGACACGAGCCCGGCATCCATTCCGCAGTGCGACGCCTTCTCGAAGACGGCGGAAGCCTGGTGGAGGATGTCGAGTACGCCGGAGAGCTGGCGAGGTGCTGCGGATTCGGGGGGATGATCTATCCGGTGGATCCGGATCTCTCGCAACGCATCTCGCGTCGGCGGGGCGGCGAATCGCCGTTGCCCATGGTCACCTACTGTGCGGGTTGCCGGATGGCTCTTGCCGGCTGCGGAAAAGAGGCGATCCACATCCTTGACTTCCTCCTCTCTCCGGATTGGCAGAACGCGACGCGGGCCAAGGCGCCCGGCAGCCTTTCGCGCTACGCCAACCGCCTGAAGACCAAGTGGGCGTTCAAGCGATTGCGACCTCTGGGCGCCGAATGAAAGGGCGGAACATGGCGGGCCAGCGGCTGACCCTTACCGTCAACGGGAAAGAGACCGAAGTCGCGGAGCATGCCCTCCTGCTTCACGTCCTCGAGAATCTCGGAGTGAGGGTGCCGACGTTGTGCCACGACGAGCGCCTGACCCCCTACGGGGGCTGCCGTATCTGCGTGGTGGCGCGCAGGGACGGGCGGGGCGGTTTGGTGCCGGCTTGCTCGACACCCGTCCAGCGCGGGATGGTGATCGAAACGGACACGCCCGAGATCATCGAATCCCGCCGAAGACAGCTGCAGCTCCTGGTGCTCAACCACCGCATGGAGTGCCCGGTCTGCGAACGACGAGGGGATTGCAGGTTCCAGGACCTGATCTACGAGTACGGCAGCCCGGAGGATCCACTACCGTTCGAGCGGGTCGAGGCACCACGCGACGTCGAGTCGCCGGTGATCGTCCGGGACCCGGAGAAGTGCATCATCTGCGGCAAATGCGTGCGAATCTGCGACGAGATCCAGGGTGTGGCGGCGATCGGTATCGTCAACCGCGGGCTGCAGACTCGGGTGGCCACCTTGCTCGAGCGGCCGCTGGATTGCGAGTTCTGCGGCCAGTGCGTGAACGCGTGTCCCGTCGGGGCGCTGGTGGCCCGGCCTTACACCTCGGACGTCCCGGTGTGGCAGCGGGAAGCGTCCACAACAACTTGCTCCTACTGTAGCTGCGGCTGCCAGATCACCGTCGAGACCCACGAAGGGACAGCACAACGGGTGACCTCGGCCGAGGATTCACGGCCGAACAGCGGGAAGCTGTGCGCAAAAGGCTGGCTCGGCTGGGACGTGCTCGACAACCCGGAACGGGTCGAGTCGCCGCTGATTCGCCGCGACGGCCGTCTGGTGCCGGTGAGCTGGAACGAGGCTCTCGATGCCGTGGCGAGCGCCGTCCGCGAGGCGCGTGAGGCAGGGCGACCGATCGTCGGGCTGGGCAGCGCTCGCCTGACGACCGAAGACGCCTACCTCATGCAGCGCTTCGTCCGTTCGGTGGCCGGATCGCCGCACATCAACTCCGGCCCCGTCGGCGGCGTCGGGGCGCTGGTCGAGGGTATGGGGCCGGTGACGGGCTCACCCCGTTCGAATGCGACTCTGGACGAGATGGCCGACGCCGATGTGGTCGTGGTGCTCCGCGGTGATCCCGCGCGCACCCACCCGCTGATCAAGACCGAGCTCGTGCAGGGTGTCCGGCAGCGGGGACAGCGGTTGATTCTGGCCCACGCCCTGTCAGGCGGGCTCGAGCGTCACGCAGCGATGTACCTGCCGCTCGAGCCCGGGACGGAGGATGTGCTGGTCCACGGTGTCGCGGCGGAATTGCTCTCGCTGAAACCCGCGGCTGCGGATCCCTTGCTCGAGGTACCCGGATTCTCCGAGTGGTGCTCGAGCACGGCAGACTACACACCGGACTTGGTCGCCTCTCATACCGGTGTACCCGCGGCACAGATCCTCGAGATGGCGTCCATGTTGGCCGGGGCGCGGAAGGTGGTGGCCGTGGTCGTCACGGGACTGGGCATTCCCGGAGACGAGGGCAGCGTAACGCGCGCCACCGCCTGGTTGATGAGCCTCCTCGGCGGCGAAGAGGCGTCCCCTGCGGTCCTGGTCCTGGGCGAGAAGGCCAACGTCCAGGGTGTCATCGACGTCGGATTGCATCCGGGCCTGCTACCCGGTCATCGGGCGGCCGGCGACGAGCAGGCTCGGCGCGAGCTCGAAGAGCTCTGGGGTGACCGGGTGCCTCCCGGCCCCGGATGGTCGACCAACGAGAGCTTCTCTCACGCGGCCCGGGGCGAGGTGGGCGTCCTGCACATCGTCGGGCAGGACCCGGTGGCCGCGTGGCCCCAGTGCTTTCGTGCGCGGCAAGCGATCGAAGGCGCCGCCTTCGTCGTGCTCCAGGACGCATTCCTGACCCCGACCGCCCGGCTTGCCGACGTCGTGCTCCCGGTCAGGATCCTGGGCGACCGAGAGGGAACTCTAGTGGGAGCGGATGGCGTGCGGCGAATCCTGAACCGGGTCCGGACACCTCCGCTGCCGCTGCCCCAGGACGGTCAGATCTTCGTCGAGCTGGCAAGGCGGCTGGGCGCGAACCTTCCCTCGGCAGAGCGCCTCGAGCGAGAGCTGGAACCGCTGGTGACCTGGCCCCCAGGAAAGGACTCGCTACGGCGGTTCGAGGCCGTCAGTCCACCGGTGCGGTCTCCTGCACCGTCCGGCATGCTGCTGGATGTTTCCCCGCAGCTGTTTCACTCGGGTCTGGTCACGAGCCGAAGCCGCTCGCTTCAGGAGCTTGCGCCGACGGTGGCAGCTCGCCTGGGTCCGGCCGACGCGAGAGAGCTGGGTGTGGAAAACGGGGAGACGATCCGGGTCGTCGCCGACGGACGGGAGTTGCTGCTCCGGACGCGGCTGGACCGCACGGTCCGGGCGGGCACGCTGGTGGTGCCGTGGCAAAGCGGGGCGGGCGAAGGCACCGCCCCGCTGATCGACGATCTCGGCACCGCCGTCACTGTGGACGTGAGGAAATCCAATTGAGCGACGCGATCTCGACCGATCCGACCCGGGAGCCCCAGGCATTCTTCGGGGCGGAGCGGGCGCAGATCACCGAGGAGATCGCCCCCGAGGTCTGGACGGAGATCGACGACTACCTGGCCCGCACACCCGGCGCGCACGAGCGGCTCATTCCGCTTCTTCACAGGGTCCAGGAGTCCCTCGGGCATATCCCGTTCGCCGTTCAGGAATACGTCGCGGACAAGCTCGGTCTGTCTCCCATACAGGTGTACGGCGTCGTCAGTTTCTACCACTTCTTCACCACCACCCCGCGCGGAGAAAACGAGCTCAAGGTGTGCATGGGCACCGCTTGCTTCTTGCGCCACGCTCAGCGGCTGGTCGAAACCCTGGAGCAGACGCTCGGGGTCGCGCTGGGGCAAGTGACCGACGACCGCCTGTTCAGTCTCGAGCAGGTGCGCTGTATCGGGGCCTGCGGGCTGGCACCCGCCATGATCGTCAACGACGAGACCCTCGGCAACCTGAGTCCCAAGGACGTCCGGAAGAGAGTGCTCAGGTTGAAAGCGAAGACACTGAGGGAGAGAGAGAGGGAATCCCCCTCGGAGACTCGAAGTGACTAGCCGGACGCAGGACCGGGTCGCGGAATCACGCACCGTGACCCGGTCGGACCTCGCGGCAATCCGGGAACGGCTGCGACCCCGGCTCGAGGCACGTGGACGGGCGGAGCGTGAGTCCGAGCCGACTCAGCGAGACGTTCTGGCCTGCGCGGGCGGCGGCTGTGTGTCCTCGCGGTCACTGGCGGTGGCCGAGACGCTTGAGCAGGAGATCTCGGCGGCAAACCTCGACGAGCGCGCCAGGGTGGTACGGGTGGGCTGCATGGGGCTTTGCGACGCGGCGCCGCTGGTGCTCGTGAGCCCCGACGGCGTCTACTACCGCAACGTCGACGAGGAGGGCGCTCGACGGATCGTCGCCGAGCACCTGGCATCGAATCGCCCGGTGGCGGATCTGGAGCTGACATGGCAAGACGGAGAGGGGAAGGTCCTTCGGGGCTCGGAGATTCCCTTCTTCACGAGACAGGTGAAGATCGCATTACGCAACTGCGGCGTGATCGACCCACTCGAGATCGACGAGTACATCGCCGCGGACGGCTATCTCGCCCTCGAGAGGGCTCTGTTCGAGCTCTCGCCGGAAGACGTGCTGGGCATGATCCACCGGTCCGGATTGCGAGGTCGCGGGGGCGCCGGCTTTCCCGTCGGGCTCAAGTGGCAGTTCGTGCGGGAGGCCGAGGGTGACGAGAAATTCGTCGTCTGTAACGCCGATGAAGGAGATCCGGGCGCCTTCATGGACCGCGGCATCCTCGAAGGCGATCCGCACTCGGTGATCGAGGGGATGATCATCGCGGGGCATGTGATCGGCTCCCGGCAGGGCTACGTCTACGTGCGAGCGGAATACCCACTGGCCATCGCACGATTGGGCAGCGCCCTGCAGCAGGCGCGGAGCTACGGACTTCTGGGGGACAAGATCGTGGGGTCCGGGCACTCCTTCGATCTCGAGATCCGGATCGGTGCCGGCGCGTTCGTGTGCGGCGAGGAGACCGCGTTGATGTACTCGATCGAGGGCAAGCGCGGGATGCCGCGGCCAAGACCGCCGTTCCCGGCTCAGAAAGGTCTGTGGGGAAAGCCCACCCTGCTGAACAACGTGGAGACCTGGGCCAACGTGCCGGTCATTCTTTGCCGTGGCGCGGAGTGGTACTCCTCGGTCGGAACCAAGGGCAGCAAGGGCACGAAGGTCTTCGCCCTGGCCGGCGGTGTTCGCAACACCGGTCTCGTCGAGGTCCCGATGGGTATTACCCTTCGGGAGGTGGTCGACGAAATCGGCGGCGGGATGCGCTCGGGCGTGCCCTTCAAGGCTGTGCAGTCCGGCGGTCCGTCGGGAGGATGCCTCCCGGCGACGTCGGCCGACGTCCCCATCGACTACGAGTCGCTGCAGGAGCTGGGGGCGATGATGGGATCGGGTGGCCTCATCACCATGGACGAGGGCACCTGCATGGTCGCGCTTGCGCGGTTCTTCCTCGAGTTCCTCGTCGACGAATCGTGTGGGAAGTGTCCGCCGTGCCGAATCGGTGTGCGCGTCCTGCTCAACATCCTGGACCGCATCACCAAGGGCGAAGGCCGGATTGAGGATCTCGACGTCCTGGAGTCGTTGGGGGATCACATACGACGAACCTCGCTGTGTGGTCTCGGTCAGACCGCCCCGAATGCGGTGCTCTCGACCGTCCGCCATTTCAGACAGGAGTACGAGGCCCACGTCTGCGAGCACCGCTGCCCCGCGGCGCAGTGCCGCGCTCTCCTCACCTACGTGATTTCGTCCGAGCTTTGCAACGGATGCGCCCAGTGTGCCGATGTCTGCCCGTCCGCGGCGATCTCGGGTCGTCGCGAGCATGCGCATCACGTGGACCAGAGCCTGTGCGTCCATTGCGGTGCCTGTCTGACCGTCTGCCCGACCGACGGAATTCAGGCGACCTAGGAGAAGGCCGTGGAGCGGAAGTCGATCCTCCTGGTAGACGACGACGAGGTTTTTGTAGAGGCGATGATTGCCATTCTGGAGTCACGTTTCCGGGTCCGGTCCGCAAAGAACGGGACCGAAGCGTTTCGGGAGATCGATGAGGAGCGTCCGGATCTCATCGTTCTGGACGTCATGATGGACTACATGTCCGAGGGCTTCGACGTGGCGCGGAAACTGCGCGAGGACCCCGAGACGAAGTCCATCCCGTTGATCATGCTGACGGGCGTGGACGAGAGGTATGATTACCGCGAGGAGGTGGACGAATCCTGGGTCCCCTGCGACCGCTTTCTCGAAAAACCCGTCGAGCTCGGGACCCTGCTCGCCGAGGTGGAGGCCCTGATCGGTCGACCCCACTCGTGACCGCAAACCGATTCAGTTACATCTTCGGTCCCGAGCTGTACGGTCGCCTGCTGTGGTTCGGCAGGCTGCGGTGGCTGGCGGTATGCGGACTTGCCCTGGGCGCCCTGCTCGGTCCGTGGCTCGGCTTCGGAGGCGTTTGGCCCAGCCTGGTGGTGATCGCGAGCGTCGTCGCGCTCTACAACCTGTTCTTCCAGGGCTTGCTCCACCACAGTAGGCAAGCCGGCCGGTCGTTCACCAACCTGCGCGCCGTCGCGATGTTCCTCATGGTGATGGATCTGGCCGCGTTGATGGTCACCACCCACTTCACCGGCGGGTTGCAGAGCCCACTGCTGCCGTTCTTCGCTTTTCACATGGCGCTCGGCACGGTCATGCTCGCGGGCCGTTCGATGTACCTGCTGGCCGGCGGTGTCAGTTTGGGGGCTCTCGCCTTGCTGTTGCTGGAAGCGAGGGGCCGCATCGAGTTCCATCCGATGATCGCCGGTGGGACCCTCGATGTCAGCACGGGCAGCCTCAATCTCCTGACGCTGGTTGCGGCTCTGTTCGGCATTGTCTACTTGACCGATTCGGTGGCCAGCCGGCTGAAGTCGCGGAGCATCGAGCTCTTGGAGGCGACCGAGGCGTTGAGCGATCGCACCGAGACGCTGCAGCGGCTTCTGAGTGAGCTCGAGGATCTGGAGCGGCGCAAGTCGCACTACATGCGGATCTCGGCCCACCAGCTCCGGTCGCCACTCGGAACCATCAAGACAACGCTCCGGGTGCTTGTCGAGCGCATCGTCGATCCCTCCACGAAGCGAGGGCGCAAGCTGTTGGACGGTGCCCTGGAGGTCACGGACAGTTTGCTGGCCATTGTCAACGATCTGCTGGACCTGGCCAAGATCAGGGAAGGCCGGGACAGGGCTCCCTGGAGCCGCGGTGTGAATCTGAATCAACTGCTCGCCGACCTGTTCGATTCGCTGGCGACCGAGGCAGCGGAACGGCAAGTAAAGATGATCCCCGACTTCGAGGGCGTCGCCGTTCTCGACTGGGGTGTTCCACCCGCCCTCGTACACGCCTTCGAGAATCTGATCTACAACGGAATCAAGTACAGTCTCGCCGAACGGCCGCTCACCGTCGAGCTGAGAACCGTCGACGAATCGGCGGTGATCAAGATCATCGATCAGGGAATCGGCATTCCCGAGGCTTTTCTCGATCGGGTCTTCCTGGAGTTCGTGCGCGCGCCCAACGCGAAACAACACGCGGCCGAGGGAACCGGTCTGGGCCTGGCCATCGTCAAGGAAGTGGTCGAGGCTCACGGCGGCACGGTCTCGGTCGAGAGCCCGGGGCAAGAAGGCAGTACGTTTACCGTCCGCCTTCCCCTTCGCCACACGCCTTCGGAGGCCCAGCGACTGTTACGGGCGGGTAACGATCGTGGTTACGGCGCCGAGACCCACAGATGGGCTTGATTGCCCGAGCGGGGCCCCGGTCCTGACACTGGCGGGTTCTTCCCCCGTGGCGGCTCCCCCGTGCTCGTACGGCGATTGTCTTGTCCGGAGGGGTCGGGGTCTGCACGGACGACACGGTCCGAATCAAAGTGTTGTCTCCCGCGGACTTCCGGGAACTCGCCCGCTCGCTCCGGATCGACAACGACTCCAAGGTCGTGATCTGCGACGAGAAGTACGACGCCACGCGGCTGTGGTGGGGTTCCACCTCTACGGAAAGACCGAAGTGGAGATTCTCGACGGCGGCTACGAGGGCTGGAAGGACTTCCGAAAGAACGTCGACGACGCGCCAACCGAATTCAAGACGGTCGCCGGGATCAAGAAGGTCATCGCCGAGCACGGCATCGACAAGATCAAGAACCGGGTCTTCCACTGCCAGTCCGGCGTGCAAACGACCACGCGCATCTTCAGCCTCTACCTGATGGGCTGGGACTTGAACCGGCTGCAGGACTTGGACGGCACCTCGATCGAGTGGAGCTACCGCGAGAAGAACCCGGTCGACGCGGGAGCGTCATCGTCTTGTTGGGTGCGGAGCCGGGGTTGCTCCCGGCCCTCCCTTGTTCCCCATCCGCTCCGGGACCCCCAGACGTCTCCACGAACGAGGCCGCCGTGATCGTGATCGGTCGCGTTCTCGTGGCGCGCCATGCGGCGAGGCGCTGCTCGACAAAAGCCGATCCCCGGAGGCCCGTCGAAGCGACAGGTCCGATCCCCGTGTCCGGTGCTTCGGCACGGGTATTGCAGCTTTCCGGCTTGACTACTATTGATCTAGGGGAGGAACCATGGTGGACACCCTTCTCCTGTGGTGGATCTGGCTGGCAGCGGGCCTGTTCATCGTCGGCTGTGGCTGGCGCGCGCTGAAGTACCTCCGCGCACCCGAGCACCTCCGCTGGGATCTGTATCCGGTGGCTCACGAGCCCGGGCGGGACCACGGTGGCTCCTACCTGGAAGAGAAGGACTGGTGGACCAAGCCCCGCAAGAAGAGCCATTGGGGCGAGGTCGAGTTCATGTTCGAGGAGATCATCCTGCTGCGAGGGGTCCGGGTGAACAACAGGAAGCTGTGGTGGGGCTCCCTCCCGTTCCATTGGGGCCTCTACCTGCTCGCCCTGACCACGATGGGGCTCCTCGTCGCCGCCTTGGGCCTCTCGTCCCGCTTGTGGCTGGGTGTGATCGCGCTGTCGGGAGGGGGGGGGGGGGTGTTGACCGCCGTGGGTGCGGTGACGCTGCTGATCGTCCGCTCCCGGGAGCCACGCCTGCGCCCCTACACCACGCCGCTGGATCGCCTCAACCTCACCCTGCTTGTCGTGCTCGGCGCGTTGAGCGCGGCCGCGGCGCTCGTGCCCGGCGGCATGGCCCAGGCGGTGGATGCCGTGAGCCGGGTCGTGCGCCTCCGCGCGCCCGAAGTCTCCCTGTTGCTCGGTGTCCAGATGACCGTGGCGGCGTTGTTCATCTTCTACCTGCCGTTCACCCGCATGGTGCATTTCTTTTCCAAGTACTTCACCTATCACGAGGTCCGGTGGGACGATCGACCGGTGCGAGCGGGGAGCGCTCTCGAGCGGCGGCTGCGAGGGGCTCTGGAGTTCGGCGTGGACTGGTCGGCCGAGCACATTCAAACCGGAAAGAGCTGGGCCGAGGTGGCAACGACGATGCCCGACAAGGCCGACAGCGCTGGAGAGTGAGGATGCCGCTTTCGCAGCTCAAGAGCCCTGAAGACCTCGAGCGTTTTCTCCTCGACAACGAGGGGATCGCCCCCCGCGACCTCGTTCCCCTGCCTTTCCCGTACCAGGACTGGAAGGACGATCCGATACCGGAGCTGACCGAAGAGCAGCGCGGCCGCTACGAGGTCGGACCGGACGGCGTCTCGGCGATGCGAGTCCCGGTTCCCACCACCGAAGAGGAACGGGACAGGCTGGTCGCGGGCTTCCTGGACGGACTCCGCAAGCTCCTGACCAAGGAAAACAACTGGACCTTTCTCCAGCCCCTCATGCTCTCGCTGGAAAACTGCGTCAAGTGCCAGACCTGCGCCGACTCGTGCCCCATCTTCACCGCGTCCGGCCACGCCGAGATTTACCGCCCGACCTTCCGCCCCGAGATCCTGCGCAAGATCGTGAGCCGCTATCTCAAACCGGGAGGCAGCATCTTTCCGAAGTTGCGCGGCACTGATATCGAGTTGAGCTGGGATCTCGTCGTGCGTCTGGCCGAGCTGTCTTATCGTTGCACGCTGTGTCGGCGCTGCGCGCAGGCCTGCCCCGTCGGCGTGGACAACGCGCTGGTCACCCGCGAGATCCGCAAGCTGTTCAGCCAGGAGCTCGGCTTGAACATGCCCGAGCTGCACGAAGTCGGCACTATGAAGCAGCTGGAATCCGGTTCCTCGACCGGCATGAACCCCGCGGGCTTCAAGGACATCGTCGAATTCGCGCAAGAGGATATCCAAGAGAAAGCGGGCCTGGATATCGAGATCCCGTTCGACGTCGAGGACGCCGACTACCTGGTGATGCACAACGCCGGCGAATTCCTCTCTTGGCCCGAGAATCTCCAGGCATTCGCGATCATCCTCTCGGTGGCCGGTGTGAAATGGACGATGGCCTCGGATCTCCTCGGATACGATTCCGTCAACTACGGCTTGTTCTACGACGACGTGCAGTACTCCCGCATCGCGATCAGACACTTCCAGGTGGCCAAAAAGCTCAGAGCCAAGAGAATGCTCATGGGTGAGTGCGGGCATGCGCACAAGGCCTTCATGCCCATCGCCGATCGCGTCGTGCCCATGGACCTTCACGTGCCCACCGAAAGCGCCTTCGTGCTGCTCGAAGACCTGGTGGTCAACGGCAAGATCAAGCTCGATCCGTCACGCAACGAGTTCCCCGTTACGCTTCATGATCCGTGCAACATCACACGCTCGATGGGAATCGTCGAGCCGCAGCGGAACGTCGTGAAGGCGATCTGCCCACAGTTCCGGGAGATGGAACCGCATGGCGTCAATAATCTGTGCTGCGGTGGCGGTTCCGGCTTCGCCGTCGGACAGTCTCTGAACTTTCCCGCCTGGCGGACGCGGGTCTCCGGACGACTCAAGTACCGCCAGATCCTCGAGGCCTTCTCCGATCATATCGAGCCCGAGACCAAGAAATACGTCTGCGCGCCATGCTCCAACTGCAAGGGGCAGATGCGCGATCTGCTGACGTACTACGAGGCTTGGGACCGGTGCGGCATCCTGTACGGTGGCCTGGTGGAGCTCATCGTGAACGCCATGGTCGACGTGAAGGAAGGATTCCTGGAGTGGGAGTTTCACTGAGGCAGCCTCCCGTATGGACGGGGTGCGAAGACCTGCGCCTTGAGGGTCCCACGCGAGAGCAGAGCTCGCGAATCCCGGTTCCCGATCCGGGAGGGACCGAAACAACCGAGTGAGAGGAACTCCGAGGCGAGGACCGGGACTCCGGGAGACCGGTGAACTCCGAGCCCAGGTCATCGTGAACGCCTCTGTGCCTACCCATCGCATGGTGGTGCGCAGAATGTGGAATCGTCTCTCGAGACCGACCGACCGTCCTCCGGCGGTGGTTCGGCCAGGCTCGAACTGAAAAAAGCCCCGGGTTCCGCCGCCGCCACCCGAGCCTTCGACGGCCACTGTCAATTCCACAATCTGCGCACCACCATGTACCCATCGCACCGGCCTGTGACTCCGTGGCTCGCTGACGTTACGGTGTGGAAACACGCAATCGCAAGTAGCGCCCAACGTCAGCCGCCGGCCTCGTCCACCGCGGCTCCCATCTCTGGCATGAGCGTTGCACCGCCTTGGTCTCCTCCCCGTGCGTCCCATCGGCGAGTGCCTGGTGAGGTTGCCAAGGAGGCGCCATGGCCAGTCCCGAGAACAGGCGGAGCCCGCTCATCGCTCTGGAAGACTGGTGGACCGTCTGGTTCGGGATCGCAATCATCGTCGTCGCGACCATCCTGGCAATCGCACACTACTCCGGAGGCGTGCCACTGCGGAAGGTGCCCAAGCTCGGGGACTGGGTGTCGAGCCCGGTCGATGTCTTCAACGGCTCCAAGAAGACCCAGCTCAAGTTCAAGAACGACGTGACGCTTGGGCAGCTCGCCGAACAGATCAACGCCGAGAAACTCGAGGCCAAGACCGAGATCGTCCCCGCCGCGGGCGGGGTCCGGCTGAGAATATCCTCGACGCGGGATGAGGCCGGTAAGGTGATCAAGGTCTTTCCCAACCTGATGGGAGGGGGGAAGCTCCATTTCACCAAGGAGGAAGTCGACCCGGGAGGCATGGGAGCCCATGCCTACGTCTCCCAGGTCTTCCCCTCCGAGTCGGTCAACCTGGGGTCCGGCCTGCTCACCATCACAGCCCAACGGACGCAATCTCTGATTCCGTCCTTGATCGCCACAGCGATCCTGCTGGCGATCCTGACGGCCGTGGGCGTTGCCGTGATGGGGAAAAGCGCGAAACAGTACGTCCTCGCCTTTGTCGTCGTCTTCTTGATCGCGGTGTTCTCCTACGCTGTCGCCAACCAGGCGCAGATCAAGGGGTGGGGTCTCAGCTATGCGATGTGGGCCCTGCTGGTCGGGTTGCTGATCTCCAACACGATCGGCACACCCGAATGGCTCAAGCCCGGGGCCCGGACCGAGATGTACATCAAGACCGGCTTGGTGTTGCTCGGGGCGGAGATCCTGTTCGGCAAGATCCTCAGTCTGGGTGCGCCGGGGCTGATGGTCGCCTGGATCGTCACACCGACGGTCATCATCTTCATGTACATCTTCGGCGTACGCATCCTCAAGATGTCCAGCAAGTGTCTCGTGATCGTCATCGCCGCGGCCACGTCGGTGTGCGGTGTGTCCGCGGCCATCGCCGCGGCGGGGGCCTCCCGTGCCAAGAAGGAAGAGCTGACTCTCGCCGTCGGCATGACCCTGATCTTCACCGTGTTGATGATGATCCTCATGCCGATCGGCATCAAGGCGTCCGGCATGGGCGACGTCCTGGGCGCGGCCTGGATGGGAGGTACGATCGACGCGACCGGGGCGGTCGTGGCCGCCGGCTCCATGCTCGGCCCACGCGCCGAGATGGTCGCCGCCGTGGTGAAGATGATCCAGAACGTGCTGATCGGCCTCGTGGGTTTCTTCGTCGCGCTCTATTGGGTCACCTCCGTCGACCGCGATCCGAACGCGCCGCGGCCCAGTCTGATGGAGGTATGGATCCGGTTCCCCAAATTCATCCTCGGGTTCATTGGTGCCTCGATCCTGTTCTCGTTCATCCTCAGTCCGCTGTTCGGAGCCCTCTTCGGGAGCGACGGGATCAAGTTGGTCGAAACGGGAGTGATCAAGGCGGTGACCAATCCGCTCCGGGGTTGGTTCTTCTGTCTGGCCTTTGTCAGCATCGGCCTGGAGTCGAACTTCCGCGATCTGGCCAAGCAGATGGAGCAAGGGAAGCCGATGGTCCTCTACGTGGTCGGCCAAAGCTTCAACCTGATCCTGACGCTGTTCGTCGCCTGGCTGGCCTTCAGCGTCCTGTTCCCCGATGTCATCTGAGCGAGGCGAGCGAATGAAGTGGCTGCGTTTCGGCGTCGGGTTGTTGCTGCTGGCGGGCCTGATCGCGCTGCTGGCGCTTGGCCCCACGCCGGGAGGGGTCCTCCGGCACAACACCGAGCACGACATCCAGGCCACCGCCCTGTTCTACATGGACCTGGACGAGATGCCGGCGCTCGAGCAACGCCTCGAACAGCTGCTCGACGACAAGAACAACGAGCCCCGCTGAGCGATCACGGACGAGACGGATCGAACGGTCCGGGAAAGGGGACGGTCCGCCGCGCCTTTTCCGTCTGGCGGACCGCATCGCCGGGCCTCCCCGGACACCGAACAAGGGGCCGGCCCCTCCGTGTGGGGTGTTACGAAGGGTTAACATTCTCTCGACGACGGCCGCGGTTTCGCCTGCCGACTGCCTCTCAATCTACTGCAATAAAGCCACTTAGCGATTCCTTGGACCTTGCGCGGTCGTGGCACGGGTGTTGCTGCCCGGGCAGTCCGGAGGTCAATGTCCGGAGGGGTGATGCTGCCCTCCCGGCCCCGCGGTGAAGGGTCCCCGGTCGGAACGGATCCGGGTGTCTACAAGGAGTCGTTATGAGCGAGAAGAAGAAGACGACGCCGCTCCTGGACGAGCTGGAGAAAGGCGCCTGGCCGAGCTTCGTCAAGGAAATCAAGAAAGAGGCCGACCGGCCGATGGTGAAGGACCTCATGGGCGTCCTCGAGCGCTCCTACGAGGAGCACATCGGCCACTGGAAGCACGGCGGTCTCGTGGGCGTCATGGGTTACGGAGGCGGCGTCATCGGACGGTACTGCGACCTCCAGGAGGAGTTCCCCGAGGTTGCGGAGTTCCACACCCTCCGTGTCAACCAGCCCGCCGCGTGGTTCTACACCTCGGATGCCCTCCGGTCGCTGTGTGACGTCTGGGACAAGCACGGCTCCGGCCTGACCAACATGCATGGCTCCACGGGCGACATCATCTTCCTCGGCGCCAGGACCGAGGAGCTCGAGCCAACGTTTGCCGACCTCACGAACATCGGCTTTGATCTGGGAGGGTCCGGTTCGGACATGCGGACCCCGAGCTGCTGCGTGGGTCCCGCGCGCTGCGAGTGGGCGTGCTACGACACGCTCGGTGCGTGCTACGACACCACCCAGCACTTCCAGGACGAGCTGCATCGGCCGATGTTCCCGTACAAGTACAAGTTCAAGTTCGCCGGTTGCCCCAACGACTGCGTGGCCTCGGTCGCGCGCGCGGACATGTCGATCATCGGAACCTGGAAGGACGAGATCCAGGTCGACCAGAAGGAAGTCCAGGCGGCCGCCAAGAACGGCACGGATATCCAGAAAGAGGTCTGCAGCATGTGCCCGACGGGCTGCATTGCCTGGGACGGCAAGAAGCTGAAGATCCAAGACGACGACTGCGTCAAGTGCATGCACTGCATCAACGTGATGCCGAAGGCTCTCAAACCGGGCAAGGAGCGCGGAGCGACCATTCTCGTCGGCGCCAAGGCTCCGATCATCGGCGGCGCCCTTCTGTCGTCGGTCTTCGTTCCGTTCATCGAGATGAAACCTCCTTACGAGGAGATCAAGGAGCTCGCCGAGGCGATCTGGGAGTTCTGGGGCGAGCACGGCAAGAACCGCGAGCGCGTAGGAGAGTTCATCCAGCGCGTGGGACTCGGCACCTTCCTCGAAGAGATCGGGCTCGAGCCGGTCCCCGAGATGATCGCCCACCCGCGGTCCAACCCCTACATCTTCTTCGAGGACGAGCTCGAAGAAGAAGAAGAAGACGAGTAAACCGCGGAAGGAGGATTCCATGTCAGCGACCGAACGGAAGACCGATATCGGACCCCCGCATTACGAGAAGTTCCTTCCGGAGATCATCAAGAAGAACTACGGAAAGTGGGCCTACCACGAGATCCCGCAACCGGGCGTCATGGTTCACGTGGCCGAATCGGGGGACAAGCTCTACACGGTCCGCGCCGCCACCCCGCGCCTGATGAGTATCACCAGCATCCGGTTGTTTGCGGACCTCGCGGACAAGTACTGCGGCGGCCACCTGCGGTTCACGAGTCGAAACAACGTCGAGTTCCTGCTCACCGATGAGTCCAAGATCGAGCCCCTCAAGAAAGAGCTGGGCAAGAACGGCTTTCTCGTCGGGGGAACCGGCAATGCCATCTCGAACATCGTCCACACGCAGGGATGGGTGCACTGCCACTCGGCAGCCACCGATGCGTCCGGCGTCGTGAAGTCGATCATGGACGAGCTCCACCCGCACTTCACGTCGATGGAGCTTCCCGGCAAGCTTCGCATCGCCTTCGCCTGCTGTCTCAACATGTGCGGCGCGGTGCACTGCTCCGACATCGCCGTCTTGGGCGTGCACACCAAGGTGCCGGTCATCGACCACAACGAGCTCCCCAGGGTCTGCGAGGTTCCGACCCTGGTGTCGTCCTGTCCCACCGGCGCCATCCGTCCGGCCACCGTCGACGGCAACAAGTCGGTGGAGATCGAGGACGCGCAGTGCATGTTCTGCGGCAACTGCTACACGGTGTGTCCCTCGGTGAAGATCAACAACGCCGAGTCGGACGGCATCTCGATCTGGGTGGGAGGCAAGGTCTCGAACGCGCGCCACGAGCCGATGTTCTCCAAGCTCGCGATCCCGTACCTGCCCAACAACCCACCGCGGTGGCCGGAGGTTGTCGAAGCCGTGTCCAGCCTCGTGAATGTCTGGGCCAAGAACGCCCGCAAGCACGAGCGGATGGGGGAGTGGATCGAGCGGATCGGCTGGCCGCGCTTCTTCAAGGTCACCGGCATTCCGTTCACCAAGCAGCACATCGACGACTTCACCCACGCGGGGGAGACGTTCAAGCGGTCGGCTCAACTTAGACACTAGGAGGCGGTCATGGGTCAGGCCACGGTCGATGAGGTCGCCAACGCCATGTACGAGCTGGTGAAGTCCACCCACGGCAAGAAGAATCTCAAGCCGATGGACTTGGTCAAGGCGATGATCGAGCAGTTCGATGAGAGCGCCTGCGACAAGAAGACGTGCAAGCTGGCGATCCGTCAACTGATCGATTCCGGGCGTTGCATCTACAGCTATGTCGGCGGGAGTTACGTGACGCTCCCGGAAGGCGAGGCTCCCAAGGACTGAATGGGTCGATCGGGGGAGCCTCCGTAGGCCCCCCTCCCGGGCACGGGCTCAAGGAGAAGCGTCATGCCGAAGAAGAAAGGACAGGAGCACATCGAGGAGCTCGTGGGCACCTTGCGGGATTGGCAAGGCATCGAGCGCAAGGCGATCGATTCCTGCGCCGATATCATGGAGAAGACGGAGAACCCGTTGATCCGCCAGATCATGGAGATCATCCGGAACGACTCGGTGCAGCATCACCGGGTCCAGCAGTTCATCATCGACAGCATGACCAAGACCCCGGTCCGCCTGACGCCCGAGGAGCTGGGACACGTGTGGGACGAGATCACGGCGCACGACGAGGTCGAGCGGAAGACCATCGAGATCGCCAAGAAGCTCAAAGAGGAGTGCCGGTTCTTCGTTCAGCGAGCGTTGCTGGACTATCTCATCGTCGACGAGGAGAAACACGACCAGCTGCTGCAATCGCTCGAGGATTTCAAAAAGAACTTGTACCCGTACGGATAACAGACGTCCTTCGCTGGGGGCGGGAGGTCAGCCCGTGGGCCTACTGAAGAAAAAAAAGAAAAAGAAGGGAGCACCCCGTTTCGCCGCAGGCGGCAGCGCCGGGGAGATATCGGCGCTGCGTCCCCAGGCGGTGGACAAGCTGCCTCCCTGCGTGGGGAAATGCCCGAGCGATAATGACGTTCGGGGCTGGCTCACCGCGATTTCCCTGCGCGAGAAACACGGCATGTCCCTCGAGGCGGCCATGGACCGCGCCTGGAACATCGAGGTCGAGACCAACCCCTTCCCCGCCGTGATGGGTCGAGTGTGCCCTCACCCGTGCGAGAGCGAGTGCAACCGACAGCACAAGGACGGCGCGGTCGCGATCAACTCGGTGGAGCGGGCCATCGGCGACTGGGGCATCGAGCGCGGCCTGAAGCTGCCCGGGATCAACGGAGAGGGGACCTTGGAGGGGAAGATCGCGGTGATCGGCGCGGGACCCTCCGGTCTGTCGTGCGCCTACCAGCTGGCGCGCCGGGGCTACAAGGTCACGGTGTTCGACGCTTTCGAAAAGCCGGGTGGCATGCTCCGTTACGGAATCCCGCCCTACCGCCTGCCGCGGGAGGTTCTGGACGCCGAGATTCAGCGGATTCTCGACATGGGCGTCGAGCTGCGGTCCGGGGTTTCCGTCGGAGCGGACGTCACCCTGAACGAGCTGCGCAAGGAGTACGACGCGGTCTTCGTCGGTATCGGAGCCCACACGGGCAAGATGATGGGGATTCCCGGAGAGGACGGCCCGGGCGTCTACACCGGCACCCAGTTCCTGAACAAGGCCAACTCGGGCTCGGACGTCGATATCGGAAAGAAGGTCGTCGTGGTCGGCGGCGGTGATACCGCCATCGACGCGGCGCGCGTCTCGCTACGCCTGGGCCCCGACGCCGCGGCCGTCTCCCGTCGTATGGGCGCCGAGGTGACCATCCTGTATCGCCGGACTCGCGACGAGATGCCGGCGATCGAACGCGAGATCGAGGAAGCCGCGGAAGAAGGGATCAAGCTGGAGTACCTGGCGGCGCCCGTCAAGGTCGAACGCGACGGGGACGGAAAGATCGCGAAGCTGGCGGTCCAGCGCATGGAGCTCGGCGAGCCCGACGACTCCGGAAGACGCCGGCCGGTGCCGATCGAGGGCGACGTCTACGAGATGGAAGCCGACACGCTGGTCATGGCCGTCAGTCAATCGCCGGATTGGACCACCCTGGGCGGGGGAATCGAAACCAAGGGGTCCTGGCTCGAGGTCGACGAGTGGGGCCGGACTTCCATGGAGGGGATCTGGTCCGGAGGCGACACGCTGACCCTCGGCCTCGCCACCATCTCCATCGGCCAGGGCCGCAAGGCGGCCGAGAGCATTCACGCCAAGCTCCGGGGCACCGAACCCAAGGCTCCGTTCGAGAAGATGGCCATCGGCAGGGACCGAATCCTGCTGGACTGGTACAAGGAACAACCGCGAGCCGAGAGAAAGGTGCTCGCTCCCGAAGAGCGCCTGGCCAGGCCGATGGATGAGATGGACCTCGGGATCTCCCAGGAGGCCGCCCTCGAGGAGGCGGCCCGCTGCTTCAGCTGCGGAATGTGCTTCGGCTGCGAGAACTGCTGGATGTACTGCCAGAGCAACTGCTTCAAGAAGCTCAAGGAAATCACGCCGGGTCACTACTACGACATCGATCTGAAGACGTGCGACGGCTGCAAGAAATGCGCCGAGGAGTGCCCGTGCGGTTTCCTCGAGTTGTACTGACCGGATCATGTTGCTCTCGACACCACGGCTCGTCGTAGCAGGCCTCGCCGGGGACAGCGGAAAAACGCTGGTCACTCTCGGCCTCGCCCGTGCCTTTACCACGAGGGGTCTGCGCGTCGCGCCGTTCAAGAAGGGCCCGGACTACATCGACGCGGCCTGGCTGGGCTCCGCGGCACGTGCCCCGGGACGCAACCTCGACACCTTCTTGATGCCCTCCGAGGCTCTCGGTCTCGCCTTGGTCCGAGGGATGCCCGCGGATCTGGTCCTCATCGAAGGCAACCGCGGGCTGTACGACGGTTTCGATGCGGGCGGCAGCCATTCCACCGCGGAGCTGGCCAAGCGCTCGGCGGCTCCCGTAGTCCTGGTCGTGGACGTCACCAAGATGACCCGGACCGCCGCCGCGCTCGTCCAGGGCTGTACCACGCTCGATCCCGACGTGAACGTGGCCGCGGTCGTGCTGAACCGGGTCGGCACGGAGAGACACGAGACGATCGTTCGCGAGGCCATCCGCCGCATTTCAGGACCGCCGGTGCTGGGTGCCATCCCTCGCATCTCCGACGAGCCTTTGCCGGGACGTCACATGGGACTGGTGACGACGGTCGAGCACCCCCAACGCGACGACACCCTGGAGCGGGTCGCGCAACGGATCGAGGCTCACACGAATCTCGACGCCCTCCTCGAGGTGGCCCGGTCGGCGCCGGAGGTCACGTTTCCCGAGCCGCCGGCCCGCCACCCGGGCACGCCCGTGCGGATCGGGGTCTTCCGCGACGAGGCGCTCAGTTTCTACTATCCTGAGAATCTCGAAGCGCTCGAAGAGGCGGGGGCCACGCTGGTCTTCGTTTCCCCACTCGCCGATCGGGAGCTGCCCGAGGTGGATGCCCTTTACTTCGGCGGCGGCTTTCCCGAGGTGCACGTGGATCGCCTGGCGAGCAACGGTCCCATCCGGGAAGCCGTGCGGACGGCGGCGGCCGACGGGATGCCGGTGTACGCCGAGTGCGGCGGACTGATGTTCCTGGCCCGGGAGCTGATCGTCGACGGTGTCTCCCGCCCGATGGCGGGGGTCCTCGACCTGGTCGTCGAGCACAAGGCCATGCCCCAGGGGCACGGCTACGTCGAGGCGGAGGTCGATCGGCCGAACCCGTTTTTCGCACCCGGGACCCGCCTGCGCGGACACGAGTTCCACTACTCGCGAGTCGTCTCCGGCAACGATTCCGGGGCGACGACGCTCCGATTGGATCGCGGCCGAGGGGTCGGCTCGGGACGCGACGGGCTTGTGAAAGACAGGGTGTGGGCCTCCTACCTGCACCTTCACGCCCTGGGAGCTCCCGCGTGGGCGACGTCCTTCGCGGCCCTCGCGCGGATCTACCACCGGGAACGCGTCGATGCGTCACGGGGCTCGGCGCACCTGCCGGGCGAGGCACCCTCCGTGAGAGGAACCGGGGGAGCTCGCGACGACGAGAACGGAAATGAGCCTGAACAAGGAGGTCCGGGAGTTGCTGCAGCAGGGGCGTGAGGATGCGGCGGCCGAGCTGGCGGCGGCGAACCCGCGGGCGCTGCGCCCGCTGGTGGGCAGGCTCTGGGATCCCGATCAAGAGATCCGGATTCGTGCGGCGCGCGCCGTCGGTCGCGCGGCCACGGCCCATCCCGATCTCGCAGTGGAGGTCATTCGCCGGCTGATGTGGGCCCTCAACGACGAGTCCGCGACCAACGGGGTGTACGGTATTCCCGCCCTGGGGGAGATCGGTCGCCGCGTGCCCGAGATGCTCGCGCCGTACGTCCCGGCCCTGGTCTCGATGGCCGCGGACTCCGGGCTGCGACTCGAGGTGCTCAGGGCCCTGACCGCGATTGCCGAATCCGCACCGCCTGTCGTGGTGGAACACCTGGATCGGCTCGCACCTTGCATCGACGACACCCGACCCGACGAACGGCAGGCCTTTCATCACCTGGCCGAGGTTGCCGGACAAGAGGACCGAGATGACGACTGAGAAGCTGGAGCTCGAACGCTGTCTCCGAAGGGCGGAGGCGCACCCCGAGTCGGCAGCCGCGCACTTCAATCTCGGCCTGGCCTATACGCAGAGAGGGTTGACGGATCGCGCGGAGCGGGCCTATCGCAAAGCCCTCGAGATCGACCCCGATTTGATCGAGGCATGGGTCAATCTCGGCGGAGTCCTCATGCTCAAGTGGGACTTCAAGGGCTCGCTGGAAGCCAACCGGGAAGCTCTCGAACGTAAGGACGATCTGGTTCTGGCGCACTACAACACGGGGCAGGCATGCTTGTATCTCGGAGACGCAGAAGGCCTGGTCCGCAGCAGCCGGCGCGTCGTCGAGCTGGATCCGCATCACGCCGCGGGCTGCTATTTCCTCGCGGTGGGACTACTCGCCCTCGGGCGGGTCGAAGAGGCCCGCACGGAAGTCGGCCGCGCCAGGTTTCTGGGGCACTCGCCCGCGCCGGAGTTCCTGAGGGCTCTGGCGAATGCGGAGAAGAAACTCGAAACCGACCGAAATGAGATCACCCAAACCAACACCGGGGCCAACGCTTCGGACGACTAGCACAGGAGATCACGAGATGCCTACTTTCACTCATGGCGAGATTTCCCTCGAGGTGGACGAAGACGGCTTCATGCAGGAGCCGGATGCCTGGAACAAGGAAGTCGCCGCCGCACTGGCGACCACCGAAGGCGTGGACGCACTCAGCGAGGATCACTGGAAGGTGGTCGAGTACCTGCGCAATTACTACACGCAGTTCGGCGTCGCCCCGATGATTCGCAAGCTCTGCAAGGAGACGGGCTACGATCTCAAACGGATCTACGCCCTGTTCCCGTCGGGCCCGGCGAAGGGCGCGTGCAAGGTGGCGGGGCTGCCGAAGCCCACCGGCTGCGTTTGACCGGGAAGCCGTCCCACCAGGCAACACGCCTACGTTACGTACGGGTAACATCCCGGGGCCGTCCGGTCTCGCGGGGGTAGGCTCGTCAACAACCCGAATGAATTCAGTGGGTTAGGGTGGTCTATGCAGGCACGTCCCGGGCACGCGTGTTGCAAATGGCCGAGACCGACGACCCATCGATGGAGACTACCGTGCGGCTACGGGGCTTCCTTCAGACCAGGCGGGCGGCGATCGTCGACCGCTGGACGGACCTGACCCTCCGGGTTTACCCATCGGACGCCGCCCGTTTGATGAGGCGAGAGAAGGACCGCTTCCGGAACCCCGTGGGGCACGTCACCCGCAAGAGCCTGGAAGAGCTCTACGACGGTTTGGTGGCCGGACGTCCCGCCGCGGAGATGATCGATCCGCTCGATGGGATCGTGCGTATCCGTGCGGTCCAGGATCTGTTTCCTTCCCAGGCGCTGGGGTTTCTCTTCCTGCTCAAGCCCTCGGTACGAGACGAGCTCGGCGAGGGAACGACGATGGACCTGTCCGCACTCGACTCCGCGATCGACCGATTGGCCCTCGAGGCCTTCGATCTGTTCACGCGGTGCCGGGAGCAGATCCACGAGCTTCGCCGGAACGAGATCCGACAACAGGCCTCGACGTCGCTCGAGCGCCGCAACCGGACCGCCGGGAAAGAGCAGGACCGAGTCCGAACATGAAGGGAGGATGCGGGGCATGAAGGCGTGGATTGCCTTGCTCGCGGTGGCCGCGCTCTTCGGTGTGGTCTACGTTGGCGTCGGCCTGGCCGGTCAGCAGTTTCTTTTCGGGGTCATCATTCCGTACGTCGCCATCGTCGTGCTTCTGGTCGGCCTGGTCTACCGGGTTCTCCAGTGGGCCGGCGCACCGGTCCCGTTCCGCATCCCGACGGTGTGCGGCCAGCAGAAGTCCCTGCCGTTCATCAAGCACAGCCGCTTCGAGAGCCCGGCCAGCGGCCTTCAGGCGGCGGGTCGGATGGCGCTCGAGGTCCTGCTGTTTCGCTCGCTGTTCCGCAACACGCGGGTCGAGCTGACCCCCACGCAGCGCGTCATTCATCAGTCCGACAAGCTGCTGTGGGTGGGAGCGCTCGTGTTTCACTGGTGCCTCTTGCTGATCCTGCTGCGCCACCTGCGCTACTTCCTGGAGCCGGTTCCCGCCCTGATCCTGTTCCTCGAGCAGCTCGACGGGTTCTTCCAGCTCACCGCGCCGACCTTCCTGCTGAGCAGCGCGTTGATCGGAGCTGCGCTGCTGTTTCTGCTCGGTCGTCGGCTGCTCGATCCGCAGGTGCGCTTCATCTCGTTGCCGGCCGACTACTTTCCGTTGTTCTTGCTGCTCGGGATCGTCGGGTCCGGGATATTCATGCGCTACATCACCAAGACCGATCTGCTCGCGGTAAAGCAGCTCTCGGTCGGCCTGGTCACCTTGCGACCGATCGTGCCCGAGAGCGTCGGGCTCCCGTTCTATTTCCACCTCTTCCTGGTCAGTTGTCTGTTCGCCTACTTCCCGTTCAGCAAGCTGATGCACCTCGGCGGGGTCTTCCTCAGCCCGACGAGGAATCTCGCCAACACCAATCGCATGCGCCGCCACGTCAATCCCTGGAACCCGGAGGTGGAGGTCCACACCTACCAGCAATGGGAAGAAGAGTTCCGGGACAAGCTGAAGGCGGCCGGGATCGCGCTCGACGGAGAGTGAGTGATGGACAAGTCACCTCAAGAGTTGCTGCAGATCGAGCTGAAGCCTCGCGAAGGCGACTGGTTGGACCCCTCGCTCGACTTCGAGGCGCGGCGGGGGAGCTGGAGCTACCCCGGATCGGTGAAGGCGCTTAAATACATGGGGTTTCCCAACCCCCGGGAGTGGTCGCCGACCGACGACGACTGGAAGCTTCCCGACAACTGGCGCCAGATCATCCGCGACGGCCTCGAGGAGCGGCTTGCCAAGTACCGCAGTCTACGGGTGTTCCTCGACTGCTGCGTGCGCTGCGGGGCCTGCGCCGACAAGTGCCACTTCTTCATCGGGTCCGGCGACCCGAAGAACATGCCCGTCCTGCGGGCCGAGCTATTGCGGTCGGTCTACCGTAACGACTTCACCACCGCCGGCCGGATCCTGGGTACGGTGGCGGGCGCCCGCAAGCTGACCCCCGAGGTATTGAAGGAGTGGTACTACTACTTCTTCCAGTGCACCGAGTGCCGCCGCTGCTCCGTGTTCTGCCCCTACGGCATCGACACCGCCGAGATCACGATGTTCGCACGCGAGTTGATGAACCTGGTGGGGCTGAACATCAACTGGGTCG
>Ga0209536_100003624_pt1 | contig 24725 bp, 25 predicted proteins | sample DeeMarSeWOR28_12_FD_187461 | JGI IMG/M metagenome (GOLD analysis project Ga0209536, IMG submission 187461) | Marine sediment microbial communities from White Oak River estuary, North Carolina - WOR-2-8_12 (SPAdes) (version 2) | ecosystem: Environmental > Aquatic > Marine > Intertidal zone >...
GGCTTCATCCTTGAACCCGGAACGGAATCGTTGATGACTCATACCACTTCCTCCTATGCTCGGATCATAGCTCGGAAGTGTCCGCCGTACCCATGGCACTCCACTCAAACGTTGGGGTCTCCGGTAAACTCGGGGCGGTTCACCCCACATGGGGGCATTTCCTGTATCTGGCGGAGAGGGAGGGATTCGAACCCTCGAAGGGCTATCAACCCTTGCCGGTTTTCAAGACCGGTGCATTCAACCGCTCTGCCACCTCTCCGAAGCGGGCCAGAATAACCCAAAAGACGGGGGTGCTCCACCCCTGACCCATGGCAGGTGACAGGCACAGCCTGCTGGCTTAGCATGCGCACTTGAAGCTTGGAACTGTCAACCCCAATTGATGTCTCTGTAGTACATTTATTGCTGCCCGCTTTTTGGGCGACTGGCTAAATCAAGGAGTAATCGGCAACCATGAATCGTACGCTTTCCAACGCTGTTTCGACAGGCCGTCTGTCTACATCCGTGGTCAACAGGACACTGAGGAACACTTATGCCCTGCTCGCCATGATGTTCGTCTTCGCCTCGGGCGTCGCGTTCGTCGCCCAGACGATGCACCTGCGGATTGGATTCTGGCCATTCCTGATCGGCATCTTCGCTATCTCGTTTGCCATCGGCAAAACGAGGAACAGCGCCTGGGGCCTGTTTTGGTCTTTCGCCTTCGCCAGCCTGCTGGGTCTCGTCACGGGCGGCAACGTGGACGCCGTGCTGGCGCAGTATCGCAACGGCGGTGAGCTGGTGGTCGCCTCGTTCGGCCTGACGGCAGGCATCTTCTTCGCGTTGTCGGCTTACGCGATGAACACCAAGCGCGACTTCAGCGGCTGGTTCGCCTTTCTCGCGGTCGGCACGCTGGCCGTCATCGGCGCGTTCATCCTCAACTGGTTTCTGCAGATTCCCGCGCTGGCGCTGGCGCTGTCCACGATGATCATCCTCATCGCCTCTGGCTGGATCATCTGGCAGACGCAGCAGATCGTCCGCAATGGCGAGACCAATTACATTCTGGCCGCGACGAACCTGCTGGCCGACATCTTCGTGCTGTTCAACAACCTGCTGGCCCTGCTGGGCTTTGGATTCGGCGACGATTGACCGGCTCGCGCTCTCAAACGAAAAGCCCGCTTTCCGCGGGCTTTTTTGTGGGAGCGACCGAGTTCCCAATCATTATTTCGGTCGGCTGAAGCCGCTCCCACAGGGCACCACTATCTCCCCGGGGGAAGCCCTCAGCGGATGATTTCGGCGCCGCCCATGTAGGGGCGCAGCACCTCCGGAATGCGGATCGAGCCGTCCCGTTGCTGGTAATTCTCCATCACGGCGATCAGCGTCCGGCCAACCGCAAGACCCGAGCCGTTGAGGGTGTGGACCAGTTCCGGTTTGCCGGTTTCCGGATTGCGCCACCGGGCCTTCATGCGACGGGCCTGAAAGTCGGTGCACACGCTGCAGGAGGAGATTTCCCGGTAAGCGCCCTGCCCTTCGTTCTGCCCGGGCAGCCAGACTTCGATGTCGTGGGTCTTGGCGGCTGAGAACCCCATGTCGCCGGTACACAGCACGACCGTGCGGTACGGCAGATTCAGCCGCTGCAGGATGGTTTCCGCGTGCCCGGTCAGTTCGTCCAGCGCCGCGCCCGACGTTTCCGGCCGGGTGATCTGCACCAGTTCGACTTTCTCGAACTGGTGCTGGCGGATCATGCCGCGCGTGTCCTTCCCGTAGGAGCCCGCTTCGCGCCGAAAGCACGGCGTCTGGGAGGTGAAGCGCAGAGGCAGTTCCACGGCGTCGATGATTTCGCCGGCGACCAGGTTGGTCATCGGAACCTCGGCCGTCGGCACCAGGTATCGCGGCGGGTCGTCGGTGGTGGCGAAAGCGTCGTCGCCAAACTTGGGCAGTTGCCCCGTTCCGGTCATGGTCTCGGAATTGACCAGGTAGGGGAGGTACACCTCGGTGTAGCCGTGTTCCTGCGTGTGCACGTCGAGCATGTATTGCGCGAGTGCCCGGTGCAGGCGGGACAAGCCGCCCCTGAGAACCGTAAACCGGGCGCCGGCCAGCTTGGCGGCCGACTCGGCGTCCAACAGACCGTTCATCGAGCCGAGTTCGACGTGATCCCGGGGAGTGTAATCAAACACGGCAGGTTCGCCCCAGCGGCGAATCTCCACGTTGTCGTTTTCGTCCCGGCCTTCGGGCACCTCCGGCAGCGGGAGGTTGGGCATGTCCATCAGCCAGGCCTGCTGGCGCTGTTGTACCTCGGCGAATTCGGATTCGAGACTCCCCAGCTCTTCGCCCAGGTGCTTGACCTCGTCCAGCAGCGGCTGGATGTCCTCACCGCGCGCCTTGGCCTGGCCGATCGCGCGCGCGCTCTGGTTCTTTCGGTTCTGGAGTTCCTGAACGCCTATCTGCAGTTCCTTGCGGCGGGCCTCCAGTTCACGCCAGGCGTCCGCGTCCAGGGCGTAACCACGCCCGGCGAGCGCGGCGGCGGCACCGTCGGGATCGGTTCTCAACAACTGTGGGTCAAGCATGGGTTGGTCCGTTCGTCAAAAACGGTACATTTTACCGCTTGCGGGGGACAAATGTGCGAGCTGACGAGTCAGGGCCCCGGACTGGTCTCCCGGGTATCACCGATCAGGTCCACGCCCGCCGGCGGCTGGAAGGTGAACAGGGACTCGTCGAGCTGCGGATTGCGCTCGATATCGCGAAACCGCAGTTCGGTGCGCAGGCCGAAGGCATCCTCCATGATCATCAGTTCCAGCCGGTTCTCCCGCAGGCCCAGCAGGATACGCTCGAACTCGCTTTCCTGGCTCAGCGACCGCAACTCCAGCAACTGTAAATTCCACGCTTCGCCCGCTTCCCTGATTTCGAACTGCTGTTCCAGGCGCCCGGGGTCGGTCAGCAGGGTGAGCGGGGAATCGGCGGCCTCGAGGGACTGGTCCCTGACGGTCACTTGCTCCAGGGACTCGTCATATATCCAGATCCGGCTGCCGTCGGCCACCACCAGTTCCGGGAACTCACCGCCATAAGCCCAGCGAAAGCGCTGTGGGCGGCTCAACCAGACCTCTCCGCTGCTGCGGTCTTCCACGGCGCCGTCGCCGCTCAGGACCTGCTGTTCGAAATGCGCGTGCAGAGTGACCAATCCGGATGAAAAAAGCTCCAGCTGCTGCCGCGCGGATTGCTCCTGTGCCGGAATCGATACCGATATCGCCAGGCAACAGGCGGCGAACAGGCCGGCCAGTGAATTGCAGCATTGCATCCGTCAGGTCTCCCTGCTTGCTCCGTGGTCAGTCACGGGGCGGTGGTGGAGCCAGCACTTCGCGCTGGCCGTTGTGTTCGGGCGGGCTGACGACGCCGGCCGCTTCCATTTCTTCCACCAGGCGCGCCGCGCGGTTGTAGCCGATGCGCAACTGGCGCTGGACGCTGGAGATGGAGGCGCGCCGGCTTTCCGTGACGAAGGCCACGGCCTGGTCGTACAGTTCGTCCTGCTCGCCCTCGACGGCTTCGGGCAGCCCGGTTGCACCGACCGACATGCCGTCGAACATCATCTGGGTTTCATTGAGGACATCGTCGAGGTAGTCCGGTTCCCCGAATTGCTTGAGATATTTGACGACCGCGTGAACTTCCCGGTCGCCGACGAAGGCGCCGTGGATTCGTTCCGGCAGCGCCGAGCCGGGCGGCAGGTAGAGCATGTCGCCGTGCCCGAGTAACTGTTCCGCGCCCATCTGGTCGAGGATCGTCCGGGAGTCGACCCGCGAGGAAACCTGGAAACCGATGCGTGTCGGGATGTTGGCCTTGATGAGACCGGTAATGACATCCACCGACGGCCGCTGGGTGGCCACCACCAGGTGGATTCCCGCTGCCCGCGCCTTTTGCGCCAGGCGGGCGATCAACTCCTCGATCTTCTTGCCGACGATCATCATCAGGTCGGCGAATTCGTCGATCACGACCACGATGAACGGGAAGGTCTCGAGCGCCGGATGTTCCTCCCCGAACTCAGCGGGAGCCGGCTGCCAGAAAGGATCTTTCAGTGGTTGGCCCTTCTCCTCCGCCTCGCGCAATTTGCGGTTGTAGCCCGAGATGTTCCTCACGCCGAGCGTGGCCATCAGCCGGTAGCGGCGCTCCATTTCGGCGACGCACCAGCGAAGGGCGTTGGCGGCCTCCTTCATGTCGGTGACGACGGGCGCCAGCAGGTGCGGAATGCCCTCGTACACCGAGAGTTCCAGCATCTTCGGGTCGATCATGATCAGCCGCACCTGTTCAGGCGTCGCCTTGTACAGGAAGCTGAGGATCATCGCGTTCAGCGCGACGGACTTGCCCGAACCGGTGGTGCCCGCCACCAGCAGGTGCGGCATGCGCGTGACGTCCGCGATGACCGGGTTGCCGCCTATGCTCTTGCCGAGCGCCAGGGTAAGGGGCGAGGCGGATCGCTCGTACACTTCCGAGCGAAGAATTTCCGACAGGTACACTGTCTGCCGCACGGTGTTGGGAATCTCCAGGCCGATGGTCGACTTGCCCGGGATCACCTCGACGACCCGCACCGAGATGACGCTGAGGCCCCGCGCGAGGTCCTTGGCCAGGTTGCTGATCTGGGAAGATTTGATGCCCGGAGCCGGCTGCAACTCGAAGCGCGTTATCACGGGGCCGGGGTGGACCTCCACGACGTCAGCCTGCACGCCAAAGTCGGCAAGCTTGAGTTCCACCTGGCGCGACAGCGCCTCCAGCACTTCGGTGCTGTAGCCGACGACCTGCTCCGGCGGATCGTCAAGCAACTCCAGGGGCGGCAGGGAGCCGGCCGGCAGGTTCTTGAACAGCGGCTGCTGCTTTTCCCTCTCGGCGCGCACGCTGGGCTCGCTTTCCGCCGCCCAGATTTGCGGTTCGATCTTGCGCTTCGGCTTGGTTTTCTGGCGCTCGGAGTCGGCCTTGCGCACTTCCTCTCGCTGCGCTTTCGCCCGGCGGCCTGCGAACCAGTCGCGCAAGCCCGCCAGGGTCTTCGCCAGCCAGGAAAAGAGCGCCAGCGTGTAGCGCCCGGTGGCGTCCATGACGCCGAACCAGGAGATGCCCGCGAACAGCGTAAGCCCGACCAGCAACAGGGCGAGGAGGAACAGGGTTGACCCCAGAGCGCCGGTTGCCTCGAGCAGCGGCGTGGCGATTTGCAGCCCGATGACGCCGCCACCGCCCGCGGGCATCGAACCGGCCGGCGGCAGCGTGTGCAGGTGCGCCAGGCCGGTGGCGGAAAGAATGAACAGCAACAGCCCCGTGAGCCGCGCGAACCATTCCAGCGGGCCGCCGGCGTAGTCTGTCTTGCCCGCCCGGGCGTAAACCAGCCACCCGGTGTAAACGAGCAGCGGCGGCAAGGCGTAAGCCAGGTAGCCGGTCAGGAACAGAAAAAAGTTGGCCAGCCAGGCCCCGAGCACGCGGCCGACGTTGTTGACCTGCTGCGAGGCAACCGAGTTGAACGGCCCGGGATCGGTGGGGTCATAACTCGCCAGGCAAGCGATCAGGTAGACCGCCACCAACACGGTCATGATGAAAAAGGTCTCGCCGAGCCGATGAGCGATAGGGTTGCCTTCCGCGATGGCGGTCCTCGGTTTCTTCTTGGCTTGCGGCAAGCTGATGTTCCTTGTCGGATCTGTTGTAGAATCCGCGGCGACGTTCGAAGCATAATGGCCTCAAGCCATTAATTTGACCACGAATTTGGAGCGATTATACACATGAGTGACGCCAAGCACTGCCGTTTCCTGGTCATCGGATCGGGGCCTGCCGGCTACACGGCCGCCATCTATGGCGCCCGGGCGAATCTGCACCCGGTGCTGATAACCGGGCTGGAACAGGGCGGGCAGCTGACGACGACCACCGAGGTCGAGAACTGGCCGGGTGACGCCGAGGGTCTGCAGGGCCCCGACCTGATGCAGAGGATGCTGGAGCACGCCGAGCGCTTCGATACCGAGGTCATTTTCGACCACATACACACTGCGGATCTCGGGCAGCGCCCGTTCCGCCTGGAAGGCGACAGCGGCGTCTACACCGCGGACGCCGTCGTGATCGCCACCGGGGCCAGCGCCAAGTATCTCGGACTGCCTTCCGAGGAGGCGTTCAAGGGCAAGGGCGTGTCCGCCTGCGCGACCTGCGACGGGTTTTTCTACCGCGGCCGCAAGGTGGCGGTCATCGGTGGCGGCAACACGGCGGTCGAGGAAGCCCTGTACCTGTCGAACATTGCTTCGGAAGTCGTGCTGGTGCACCGGCGCGCCGAACTGCGCGCCGAAAAAATACTGCAGGACCGCCTGTTCGACCGCCAGAACAATGGCAACGTGACCATTCTGTGGGATTCCGTGCTCGAGGAGGTTCTGGGCGACGACAGCGGGGTGACCGGCATGCGCGTCAGGAACGTCATTACCGAAGAGGAAAGCCGGGTCGAACTGGCCGGCGTGTTCATCGCGGTCGGGCATGCGCCCAACACCGGAATCTTCGAAGGCCAACTGGACATGGGCGGTGGCTACATCAAGATCCGCAGCGGCATCGAAGGCTATGCGACGGCCACGAGCGTGCCCGGCGTCTTTGCCGCCGGTGACGTCGCCGACCACGTTTACCGCCAGGCGATCACCTCCGCGGGTTTCGGGTGCATGGCGGCTCTGGATGCGGAGCGCTGGCTCGACGAGCAGACCTGAGCCGTGCGTCGGCGGCATTCGCGGCATGCTGAACGTCACCCTGCGCATCGTCACCGACTTCACCTCGATCAACGAGGCCGACTGGGCGCGGCTGGATCACGCCGACAACCCGTTTGTATCCCATGCCTTCCTGGCGTCGCTCGAATCGTCCGGTTCGATCGATGCCCGCTCGGGCTGGACCCCGCAGCACCTGGCCCTGTTCGAGGGTGATCGTCTCGCCGCGTTCGCACCGACCTACATCAAGACGAACTCCCACGGCGAGTTCGTATTCGACTGGGCCTGGGCCGACGCCTATCACCGTAGCGGCCTGACCTACTACCCCAAATTGCTGACGGCCGTTCCCTACTCGCCCGTATCCGGTCCCCGCCTCCTCACCCTCAAAGATCACCCCGACCAGGCTGCATTGCGCGAGCGCCTGGTGGACTCGGCGCTGGAATTGTGCGCGGATCGCGGTTTTTCTTCGTGGCACTGCAATTTCACGACCGCGGCAGACCGTACGGCACTCGAGCCGGCGGGGCTGCTGCCACGGACTGACTGCCAATTCCACTGGCGCAACCGCGGGTACCGCGACTTCGAGGATTTCCTGGCGCAGCTCAAGTCGCGCAAGCGCAAGAACGTGCGCCGTGAACGGCGCCAGGTCCGGGAGGCGGGCATCGAATTTCGCTTTGTGACGGGCGCCGAATTGAGCGAAAGCGAACTCGATTTCATCTACCGCTGCTATGTCCAGACGTTTCGGCTGTACGGCAATCATCCAGCGCTCACGCGGAGTTTTTTCGAGCAGATAGCAGCGGGGCTCGGGGAAGGCATGCAGGTGGCTTTCGCCTTCCGGGATACCCAGCCGGTGGCGATGAGCCTGTTCCTGGCCGGCGGCGGGCGCCTCTACGGCCGATACTGGGGCAGTGTCGTGGACCTCCCGGCCCTGCACTTCGAAGCCGCGTACTACCAGGGTATCGAATTCTGCATCAGGAACGGCATCGACGTGTTCGAGTCCGGCGCGCAGGGCGAACACAAAATCAGCCGGGGCTTCATGCCCGAGCAGACAGCCTCGTTTCATTACCTGAGGGAGGAAGGGTTTCGCGCCGCCATCGCCCGATACCTTGAGCGGGAGCGGGCCGTGTTGGCCGATTACCGCGAGGAGGTGGCGCAGCATGATCCTTACCGGACGGAGCCGGCGTGAGAAGCATTCTCGACCTGCCGCGCCTGGCGGACGATCCCGGAGCGCCCTTTCCCGCCACCCGGCAGGCGCTCAAGTCGCCCAACGGGCTGCTCGCCTGGGGCGGCGACCTGCATCCGCGGCGCCTGCTGGCCGCCTACCGGGCAGGAATATTTCCGTGGTATTCCGAGGGTCAGCCCGTGTTGTGGTGGAGCCCGGCGCCCCGCTGCGTGATGTTCCCCGGCGAGGTGCACCTGTCACGCCGCACGCGGCGCCGATACAACAGCGGCCGCTACCGCCTGACGGCCGACAGCGCCTTTGGGGAGGTGATCGCGGCGTGCGCCGGCCCGCGCGCGGGGGACCGCGGCACCTGGATCACCCCGGAGTTACGGGCGGCCTTCGAGCTTCTGCATCGCCGGGGGAATGCGCATTCCATCGAGGTCTGGCAGGACGACAGCCTCTGCGGGGGCATTTACGGGTTGGCCATCGGCTCGGCCTTTTTTGGCGAGTCGATGTTCAGCCGCAGCACGGATGCCAGTAAATTCGCGCTGGTGGCGCTGTGCCGGCTGCTGGACGCCTGGGGCTTCGGATTGCTGGACTGCCAGGTCAGCAACCCGCACCTGCGCCGCATGGGCGCGGTGGAGATCGGCCGCGCAAGGTTCGAAAGCATGCTGCGGAGCCTGGTGGACGAGCCCCACGAGGCCGGTTCGTGGCGGGAGCGTGCGAGCTTCGCCCCGAGGTGGTGACGCTGCGGGCCTCCGCGATGCCCGGGTCAGCCTGGCCTGCCGCCGAGCAGTCCTGCGAACCGTCGCAAGGTATCCTCGTCGAGGTCGCCCCGCTCCTGCGCGAGCTCCAGCACCGTTCGGGCCAGGATGCGGTATACGTCGACATCGCTCGGGTACGCGGATTGCAAGGCGCGCAGGTGCGCCTCGATGGTCCGGGTGTCGCCGCGCACCACCGGCCCCGTGATCGAATGCCTGGCCCCCGACCGGGCCAGGTCTTCCACGGTGCTGGCGAGCAATTGCTGGGTTACGGCGGTGGACGTCGATTCGGACAGGCCTGCGTGTTCGAGCCACTTCTGCGCTTTCCAGGCCACGCCCTTGGTCACGTTGCTGACGATGCTGACCGCCGCATGGTAAAGGCCGCGATCGATGCCCCTGACAGGCAGCCACAACCCGCGAATAGCCCGCACCAGCGGTTCGAGCCGGTCGAGGGCGGGTTCCGCGCCTTCCGCGACGCAGGCCGTTCCGGCAAAGTCGTCCAGCGCCAACTGCTCGTGCGTCAGGGACCGCACCGGGTGCAGAGCCGCCAGGCAGGTGCCCTGCCCCGCCAACGGCGCCAGGGGCTCGAGCCCGAAACGTCCGGCCAGGTGGAAAACCAACGCGCCCCGGAGATCCGGGCGCGCCTCGCGCATCGTTGCTGCCACCGCTTCGATCTGATCGTCGCCGGTGCCGATCAGCCAGCACTCGGCCGATTGCATTCCGGCGATGGTCCGGGCTGCCTTGCCCGCCCCGATTTCGCGAACCGCGCGCTTGCTGCTGGGCAGACTGCGGTTGAGCACGTCGCCGATCTCGACCGCGTCCGATGCCAGCCATAGCCGCGCCAGGCTGCCGGCTGCGCGGCCGCAGCCGATAATGTTGAGGCGCGGCGTGGAGAGCGTGTGGGTTTCTTCAGGGGGCATCGGCCAGAAGCGCGTAAATGTGGGTGAGGCGTTCCTCGGGAGGGGTCTGGGCCGGGTCGGATACGTACTGCTCCCAGGACACGCGCCCCTCCTGCAGGCCGTGCACCGCCATCCAGGCCGCCAGTTTTTCGTACGAGGCGCCCATCCCGTCCTGCGGGCCGCGGTGCACTACCCGGACAGCGCGCCCACCCGGTGAAAGGCCGCCCCGGACATGGCCGCCGGGTTCCGCCCCGGCAGTCATCGCGGGAATGGCCGCCTCGAGCAGCAATCCCTGCCCGTCCCGCCCCCGGGTGATGGTCATGGGCATCCCCGCCCTCTCGATCGCATGACTTGCCATAAAGGCGGAGATCTCCCGGTAGGCGGCCGAAAGGCTGGCGGCGACGTCGAGCGGATTTGGCATGTCATCGATGCGGACATACAGGATGCCCTGCGGTTGCACGTCGACGATCGTCACGTCGAGGTCCGCAAAGTCCGCGGGCGGCAGTGATTCGGCGAACTCCTTCAAGCGCGCGAGTCCGTCTTCGCACTCCTTCCCGATCCAACGGTCGAAAAACAGGCCGAAATAACGGGCGAGGAGTCCCTCGAACAGGCCCTGTCCCTCGGTCAGATCCGTGTCGAGAGCCCAGGTCAGGCTCACGCCCCGACCGGCTTCCACAATGCTGAAATGCGAGTCGACGGCGCCCTGCTGATGAACATCAAGGTGCATCCCAACCCGCCGATAGGGTTCGCTCGCGACAATTTCCTGCCAGCCGCTCCCGACCAGCCGCGGGTCGCCGTCCCAATTCAAGCGGGCGCCGACCCCGGAGGCAGGACCGCTGAGTGCGTAGCGCACCTCCGGATCGCGCGCGGCCAGGGGCGACCAGGCCGCGAAATTCCGGTAACTGTTCAGGAGCGTGAACACCGTGGCCGCCGGACGGTCGATTCCGATACTGCGTTCGACGTGTACGTGCTGCGGCAGCAAAAAACCTATCGCCGCGAACAGAAACGACGAAATAACAATGACATACAGAATTTTCTTCAACATGCATCTCTGTCAAATCCGGGCGCTCGGGTTTACTTTCCTTTCGGCGGATCAAAACCATCGTCCGGGCCTTCAGGATACCATTCCGGCACGCTGTCATCGTCTTCCCAGTCGTAGCGCACCAGGGGAACCCGGTCCCACTTGCGGTACACAATGGCCAGCAAGACGCCGGTCACCGCGCCGGTCAGGTGCATCTCCCAGGACATGTGCGGCTTGATGGGCAGAACCCCCCAGACCATCGATCCGTAAAGGAAGCCGACCATCAGCGAGACCGCCACCGAGCGCATGTCGCGGCGCAGGATTCCGCTGACGAATACGAAGGCCAGCAGGCCGTATATGAGGCCGCTGGCGCCAAAATGAAGACTGGGGCGGCCGATGAACCAGGCCATCGCTCCCGAGCCGAGCCAGACCAGTGGAATCACGCGCAGCGAGGAAGCGGGATAGAGGTACAGGATGGCGGTCAACGACACCAGCAGGGGGAACGAATTGGACAGCAGGTGCTGGAGGTTGGCGTGCAGCAGGGGCGCGGCCAGGATCCCGACGAGCCCGGAGACCGATCCCGGGCGCAGTCCAAAGCGCCCGAGCCGCAAACCCAGCGCCGCGTCGACGAGAAAAACGACCCAGAGCAACGCGATGACGACCAGCGAGATCCTCAGCGCCAGGCGGAAGCTGGATTTTGCCCGCTTTGACTGGGTATAGCGCGGATCGGGCTTGCCGAGGGCCATCAGGCTACTGCAGCTCTGGTGGCATCGCGGACGAGATGGTTCGGCGGGTTCGCGCCATCAGTTCGTCGAGATCCTCGAGCGTCATGCCCACTGTCTCTATGGGCGGGTGGATGACCAAGCGGGCTGGTCCCGGGAAGGGCAGCAGGGACCTGGCCGGGAGGATCTCCCGGGTTCCCACCACGGTGACCGGCAGCAGCGGAAGTTGTTGGTCGATCGCGGTGCGGAAGGCGCCCTTCTTGAAGGGCAGCAGGTGTCCGTCCCTGCTGCGCGTCCCCTCCGGGAAAAACAGCAGGCCGATGCCGTCGCCCAGTTTGTTCAGCGCCGCCGTGATGGCCTGGGCGGCCTGTTTGGGGTTGCGCCGCTCGACGAAGATATGGCCGGCTTTCTCGCAACCGATCCCGATTCCGGGCATCTTGCGCAGTTCCTTCTTCATGACCCATTTGAGGTCCAGCCGGAGCCAGCCGTAAATGACCAGAATGTCGTACATGCTCTGGTGGTTGCTGGCGACGATGTAGCTCCGGTCGCGCTGCGCATGTTCGCCGCCCTCGACCTGCACGCGGATCGGGGTCAGCCAGGCCAGCAGCTTCGCCCAGGTCACGGCAAAAACCCGGCTGGCGAAGTGCGGGTTCACCAGCGAGGCGAAAATGACCGTCAGCAGGCTGAACAGCAGCGTCAGCAGGATCACCATGGGCAGAAGGATCAGCCACACGTATACCTGGTAGGGCCAGAACAGGATCTTTTTCATTGGGCGAAGGCCGCGGTTGGTCCGGATCAGACTAACGGGGGGAACCGGAATTCGCAACCGCGTGGCAAGAGCACGTCACAGTCTGCCCCACTTGCTGGATGTGCGGCAAAAAAAGGGCGCCCAGACAGGCGCCCTTTCTCTCCAGTATCTGCCGTTCGCGAACCTGCTCAGGCGGCCTTGTCCTGGGACTCGCCCTCGAGCAGGTTGCCAGACACGCCGATCTCGATGGTGCGCGGCTTCATCGCCTCCGGAATCTCACGTTCCAGTTCGATGTGCAGCAGTCCATTGTCCAGTTTGGCGCCTGTCACCTTGACGTGCTCCGCCAGGTTGAAGCGGCGTTCGAACGAGCGGGTTGCGATGCCGCGGTAAAGGAAAGCCGTATCGTCGGTCTCCTGGTCCTCGGCCTTGTCGCCGGTCACCACCAGCCGGTTGTTCTCGGTCGTGATGCTCAGTTCGTCCTGCGAGAAACCGGCCACGGCCATGGTGATCCGGTAGCGGTCCTCGCCGGCTTTCTGGATGTTGTAAGGGGGGAATCCGGCACCCTGCTCGAGGCGGGTTGCTGAATTCAACAGCGAAGCCAGCCGGTCGTAACCGACGGACGTGCGAAAGAGCGGTGAAAAGTCAAAAGTCGTCATTACCGTATCCTCCTGTGAAGCAATTCGGCATTTTCAAAAACCCCCGCCTGTGGGCCGGGAGCAACCTGCGGCCCCTGTCGGCGGCCGCAACTGATAATTAGGTTCGCACCGTTCTGATTTCAAGCCCCGGGGCCACAATTTTTCAGTCGTACTGGATGGCCAGTATCACCAGGCCAAGCCGCGCATCGGGCAGTTCCACGGCGACTTCGTCGTCGACGCGCCGGCCCAGCAAGGCGCGCGCCATCGGTGAATCCACGGAGATCCAGCCCTTTGCCGCGCTGGTTTCGTCGCTGCCGACAATACGGTAGCGCCGTTCCGCGCCGGCCTCGTCCTCGACGGTGACGTAGGCGCCGAAGAATACCTGGTCCCGGCGGGGCGGCGAGGAGCGCACCACCTGGATCTCATCCAGGCGCTTGGACAGGTAACGGACCCGCCGGTCGATTTCGGCGAGTTGCCTCTTGCGATAGATGTACTCGGCGTTCTCCGAACGATCGCCTTCGGCAGCCGCGGCCCGCATAGCCGGCACCACGTCCTGGCGGCGCTGCAGCCACAAGGCTTTGAGCTCGGCACGCAGCGCCTGTTCGCCCTCCGGCGTGATGTAGGGGCTGCTTCGGGTCTTCGGTGGCCGCCAGCGGGACAGGACAGTGCTCCTCAGTCAATTGATGCAGAAGTTTAGCCCAACTTCTGACACCTGCAAGGCGGGGGGGCGATTCGCTATAGTAAATTGCGTTTTCCGAATTTGAGAGGATTCCAGATGAACATTCGACTGAAGCTGGCCATGGCGCTGGCCGTGATCGTGGGGCTGTCGGCTTGCCAGAAACAGGCTGAGGAACCGGCGGAAGAGCAAAGTTCCGTGGCGGAGCCGGCCGCGGAGACCATGGCGGCCGCGGAGCCCGCTGCCCTGGGCAGCGGCATCGACATGAGCGGATTCGACACCGGTGTGCGTCCGCAGGACGACTTTTTCGACTACGTGAACGGCAAGTGGGTTGCCGAGACACCGCTGCCCGCCGACCGGGCCCGGTGGGGCAGTTTCGATCTCCTGCGTGAGAACGCGCAAAAGGACGTCCGTGCGCTGGTCGAAAAGGTCAGCGTCGCCGAGAATGTCCAGGCGGGCAGCGCGGCGCAGAAGATCCGCGACTACTACAACTCGTACATCGATTCGGACCGGCCCACCGCGCTGGGGGTCGAGGCCATTCGAGCCGAACTCGACGAGATCGCCGCCGCGAATTCGTACGACGATCTGTTTCGCCTGTTCTCCACGCTTGGCGTTTACGGCGTCAACAGCCCGATCGGCGGCTATATTTTTTCCGACTACAAGGATCCGGACACCAACGTGGTGTACCTGGTGGAATCCGGGATCACCTTGCCGGATCGTGATTATTACCTGAAGGACGACGAGCAGTTCGTCAAGGGCCGCGAGCTTTACCGGGCCTACGTGACGCGGCTGTTCGAACTGGCCGGCGTTGAGGGCGGAGCGGACGTGGCGGAGTCACTGTACGCACTGGAGCATGCCCTGGCGGAGGTGCAATGGCCGAAGGAAGACAATCGCGACCCCGTCAAGACCTACAACCCGCACACGCTCGAGGATCTGGCCGAACTGGCGCCGGGCATCAACTGGAATGTCAATCTCGAGGCTGCGCAGGTGGGCGGGCGCGAACGGTACATCGTCCGGCAGCCGAGCTTTTTCTCCGGAGCCAGCGAGATCATCACGCAAACGCCCCTCGAAACCTGGAAGGACTACCTGGCCTTCCAGACCATGGACGCCTTCGCCCCGGTCCTGGGAGATGACTTTTTCCAGGCGTGGTTCACGTTCTACCAGGCCGGTCTCCAGGGGATCGAGGAACCCGAGCCCAGGTGGAAACGGGCGGTCAACTCGATCAACGCCAACATGGGTGAGTTGCTGGGCCAGCTCTACGTGGACGAGCACTACCAGGAGGCCTCACGGGCGCGCATGGAGACGATGATCGCCAACCTGGTCGAGGCTTATCGCCAGTCGATCCTCGCGCTGGACTGGATGAGCGACGAAACCAAGCAGCAGGCGCTGATCAAGCTGTCCAAGTTCAACCCCAAGATCGGTTATCCCGAGCAGTGGCGCGACTACAGCAGCATGGAGATCGTGGCCGGGGACCTGGTCGCCAACGTCAAGAGCGCGGCGACCTTCGAGTACCTGCGCGACATCGACAAGCTCGACAAGCCGGTCGACAAGTCCGAGTGGTTCATGAACCCGCAGACGGTCAACGCGTACTACAACGCGGCGTGGAACGAGATCGTGTTCCCGGCCGCGATCCTGCAGCCACCGTTTTTCAACGTGGAGGCCGACGACGCGGCGAACTACGGCGGGATCGGCGCGGTGATCGGCCACGAAATCGGCCATGGATTCGACGACCAGGGGCGCAAGTTCGACGGCGACGGCAATCTCAACGACTGGTGGACCGAGGAAGACAACGCTCGTTTCGACGAACGCAAGCAGAAGCTCGCGGCGCAGTACAACAGTTACGAGGTGATCGACGGCCTGACCATCAATGGCGAATTCACCTCGGGCGAGAACATCGGCGATCTCGGTGGCCTGGGCATCGCTTACAAAGCGTATCGCCTGTCACTGGACGGCAAGGAGGCCCCGGTGATTGACGGCTTTACCGGCGACCAGCGCTTCTTCCTTGGCTGGGGACAGGTGTGGCGCGGAAAGGCACGGCCTGAAGAAACCAAGCGCCGGCTCACCACCGACCCGCACTCTCCGCTGAAATTCCGCGCCAACGGCGCCGCGGTCAACGTCGACGCCTTCTATGCGGCCTTCGACGTCAAGGAAGGCGACGGCATGTACCTGCCGCCCGAGGAGCGGGTCAAGATCTGGTAATGGCGTTCGAATGCATGTTCCGAAAAAACGGCCGCAGTCGCGGCCGTTTTTTTCTGCGACCCTTTTTGCCCGCTTCACGTCTAAGCAGTTGATGGCCCAGACGCCCTTCGACATTGAACTGGACGACATTACGCTGGCGCAGGCGCGGCGCGGGCAGTTGGCGGCCTGTGAGCGCATATTTCGGGCGTTCCAGCAACCGGCCTACTCGGTGGCTTTCCGAATCTGCCAGTGTCGCGAAACGGCCGAAGAGGTGACGCAGGAAGCCTTCATTACGGCGTTCCGCAAGATGCGCCAATTCCGGGGCGATGCGCCGTTTTGGGGTTGGCTGCGCCGCGTGGTGGTCAACCACGCCATCAGCACGATCCGACGGTCCCACAAGGCGAACGAAGTGGAATTTCAGGACTTTCTGGCGTCTTCGGCGGGTGAGCAGGACCGCGTCGGCCTGGCCATGGACCTGGAATCGGCGCTTGCCGCGCTGGATGTCCACGATCGCGCCGTGGTCTGGCTGCACGACGTGGAAGGCTACGGCCACCAGGAAATTGCCGACTTGTTCGGCAAGACCGAGAGTTTTTCGAAGACACGGCTGTCGCGCGCGCGTGCGCGCCTGCGGGACCTGCTCGAAGGCCCCACTGCCGGCGCAGATTCCGGCCACGGCGGGGACAGCGGCGTCCTATGGCGGAGCGGCGCCGGGTTAACACCATGAACGCAGGAAAGGTATATCAAATGAGAACCCCCATGCAGAAGCAGCAGGACCCGCTCAACTTGCAGAGCCTGCCGCTGGTTTCCCCACCGTCCGACTTGTGGCCGGGCGTCGAAGCTGAACTGCTGCGCACCGGCAGGAGGCGCGCCGCGGCCCGTTACGCAGGCGGAGCCCTCGCATTGGCAGCCGCCCTCGTGCTGGCCCTGGGGCTGGTCCTGCGCGCGCCGCCCGGCGGCCCCGCCGTTCAACCCGAGCAGCTGGCCTCTTCGGCTCAGGAGACGCCGCCCGCCGTGCCGCCCAAGGACGTGCAATCGTTGTCGGAGGCCAACCTCGAAGCGGTAATCGCCCTGTCCCAGCAACTGGAGGGACGCCTGCGCCGCATTCGCGCGGAGGCAGGCGCCCTGCCCGCACGGGCCGTGGTGTACCAGGTGGAACTCGAAGACCTCGTCGTGCAGGTGGACGAGGAACTCAGCAGGTCTCCGGAATCGCTGCCGCTGTGGACCCAGCGGGTAGACCTGCTGGTGGACCTGGAGCGGCTTTATGAATCGGGTTTGCGACGCGAATACCGGCAAATGGCGTCTCTGTAGTCAGGAACATGTCTGGAGGTACCCTTACGATGAAACATTGCCGTAATTTCCCGATCCACGCCCTGGTGCTGTCCGCCCTCCTCTGCCCGTCATGGGCCAGTGCGTCCGCGCCGGACGCGGAAGAGTCCGCGGCGCAGGCCGGGCAGCAGGAGCAGGTCCGTGCCGAATACCAAGCCTTGCTGGTGGAGGCCGAACGCGCCCGGGTCGAGGCGGAAACCGCGCGCCGGGAAGCAGCCAGGGCGGCGGAGAAGGCCCGCGAAGCGGTGCGGCTCAACGAAGCCATGGCCCGTGAACGGGCGCGCTCATTGCAGGGTCATGTCGAGCAGACCGAGAAGGAACGGGCGCTGCGCGAGGAGGAGATGGCCCGGGTGCAGGAAGAGCTCAGCCGGGCGCACCGTGAATTGCGCGAGGCGACGCGCGAGATTGCGCGCGCGCACCGGGAAGTGGCGCGCAGCGGCGCCGAACACCGGGTTGTGCGCACCGTCAATCTGGGCGATCACGCTGTGCTCGGCCTGGTCCTTGGCCGGGAGACGCCCGAGGGCGTCGAGATCATCGGCGTGTCGCCGGGCGGCCCGGCGGAACGCGCGGGGCTGCAGGCTGGCGACGTGCTGGTCTCGATCCGTGGCGAGAGCGTTGCCGATGTCGACGCCGCGGCCCACAAGAAGGGCCGCGAGACCGTCTACCGCGTGATGTCGGAGACGGAGCCGGGCGAGGAACTCACCCTGGTCGTCAGCCGCGGCGGGGAGTCCTGGACGTTCAATGTGATTGCCGAGCAACGGGAGCCGAGCAGTTGGCAGACCATGATCCGAATTCCGGAACTCGCGGCCGCACCCGGGGAGCCGCTTCCGCCGGGCATGCCGCACATCGCCCTCGAAGGGATCGAAATCCCCGAAATCGACGAGGAGGCGCTGAACCAGCGCATCCGGGAATTGAACGAGGAACTACAGACGCGAAAATTCCTGTACGTCACGCCGCATGGCAGTGAGATTTCGATTGAAGAGGATTTCGTTCTGCCCGAGGACTTCGATCTCGAACTCGCCGAGTTGTCCGACCTGGCCGGACAGGCGCTGGGAGAAGCCGACATGTGGTTCGGGCTGCCGCATGCGCAAGGCCTGGAGCTGGCGCAAATCAACGAAGGCCTGGGCGCCTACTTCAAGACCGATCGCGGGGTGCTGGTCATCAAGGCCCGGGAGGACAACGCCTACGGACTGAAATCCGGGGACGTGGTGCTGGACATCAACACGACCCCCGTCAATTCGCCGGCCGACCTGATGCGGGCCCTGCGCGAAATCGATCCGGGCAGCGACATCGAACTCGCCATCAAGCGCGACCGCCGCGACAGGACCCTCACGGCCGTCATGCCGGAGAATCGCCTGGGCTTCAGGTTCCCGATCCACCCCGACCAATGAACTGATAGTGTGGGAGCGGCTTTAGCCGCGATGGGTTTTCGCTAATTGCCGAAAAAGAAATCGCGGCTAAAGCCGCTCCTACAGTTCCCACGGTTGAGACGTTCAGCGCATCCCCGCATAATCAGCCGTTGTTGCCACCAGCGGGAGTGCGCGTCGAATGGCCGGCCAGGCTGATTCCCTGAAATCCATCCTGTTTGCCCTGTTTGCGAACAGCGCGATTGCCGTGGCCAAGGGCATCGCGGCCCTCATCACGGGTTCCGGCGCCATGCTGGCAGAGGCCATCCACTCCGTCGCGGACGCCGGCAACCAGCTCTTGCTGATCCTCGGGCTGCGCCAGACCCGCAAACTGCCCACCGACGACCATCCCCTCGGCTTTGGCAAGAGCATCTACTTCTGGTCATTCCTGGTGGCGGTGATCCTGTTCAGCATCGGCGGCATGTTCTCGGTATACGAAGGGGTCCACAAGCTGCAGCACCCGTCTCCCCTGAGCCATCCCTGGGTGGCCATCGGCGTGCTGGTCTTCGCGATCGCGGCGGAAAGCGTGTCGCTCTGGGGCTGCATGCGCGAGGTGAACAAGGAGCGCCACGGGCGCAGCATCTTCCAATGGTTCCGGAACAGCCGCAGCAGCGCCCTGATCGTCGTTTTCGGTGAGGACATCGCCGCCCTGCTCGGCCTGGTGTTCGCGCTGATCGCCATCGCCGCCACGCTGGTGACCGGCAATCCGCTATGGGACGCGATCGGCACCGTCGCCATTGGCGTACTGCTGATCGTCATCGCCGTTTTCGTGGCGGTTGAAGTCAAGGACCTGTTGATCGGGCAGAGCGTGGAGTCAATCGTTCGGGACGAGATGGAGGATTTTCTCCGCGCCCGGCCCGAAATCCGCGAGCTGTTCAGCCTGTTGACCATGCAGTTCGGCCCCGACGCCATGGTGGCCATCAAGGCGCGCATGACGCCGACGGGCTCGGAGCAGCGGCTGGTTGCGGCGGTCAACGCCGTTGAGCGCGATTTCCGGAAGCGTTTTCCCGGCGTGAGTTGGCTGTTCTTCGAGCCCGATGTCGCCGATTGAAACTGCGGTGACTGTGGCGTTGGCCTCTATCCGACTGTGAACGGGTTCACATCATGAAAGACAATCCGCGAGTTGGCTTCGTCAGCCTGGGCTGCCCCAAGGCACTGGTGGACTCGGAGCGCATCCTCACCCAGCTGCGCATGGATGGCTACGAGGTGAGCCCCGATTACGAAAGCGCCGACGTCGTCGTCGTGAACACCTGTGGGTTCATCGACAGCGCAAAGGCCGAATCGCTTGAGGCGATTGGAGAAGCCCTGGAGGCGAATGGCCGGGTCATCGTCACCGGCTGCATGGGCGTGCATGAAGACGAGATTCGGAGCCTGCATCCGCGCGTGCTGGCGGTGACGGGGCCGCAGCAGTACGAAGCCGTGGTCAGCGAAGTACACCGGCATGCTCCCCCACCGGTGGCGCACGACCCCTTCCTGGACCTGGTCCCGCCGCAGGGGATCAAGCTGACGCCGCGGCATTATGCCTACCTGAAGATCTCCGAGGGCTGCAACCACCACTGTACCTTCTGCATCATTCCCTCCATGCGCGGCCGGCTGGTCAGCCGCCCTGCCGGCGAGGTCCTCGGCGAGGCAGAACGTCTCGTGGAGGCCGGCGTTCGGGAATTGCTGGTTATCTCCCAGGACACGTCGGCCTACGGCGTCGATTTGAAATTCCGCCTGGACTTCTGGGGTGGGCGGCCGGTGCGGAGCAGGTTGCGGGAACTCTGCGAAGCGCTGGGAAGCCTCGGCGCCTGGGTTCGCCTTCATTACGTCTATCCCTATCCGCATGTGGACGAGATCATCCCGCTGATGGCGGACGGGCTGATCCTGCCCTATCTGGACGTGCCCTTGCAGCACGGCAGCCCGCGGGTGCTGAAGCGCATGCGGCGCCCGGCGGCCGCGGAAAACAACCTGGAGCGGATTTTCGCCTGGCGCCGGGTTTGCCCCGAGCTGACGATCCGCAGCACCTTCATCGTCGGCTTTCCCGGCGAAACCGAAGAGGACTTCGAGACGCTGCTCGACTTCCTCGAGCAGGCCCGGCTCGACCGTGTCGGCTGTTTCACCTACTCGCCGGTCGACGGCGCGCGGGCCAACGAGCTTGACGGCGCGGTTCCGGAGCCGGTCAAGGAAGAGCGCTGGCACCGGTTCATGCAGGCCCAGGCGGACATCAGCCGCGATCGGCTGGAGCAAAAGGTCGGCAGCGTCCAGGACGTGCTCGTCGACGAGGTGGACGAGCAAGGCGCCATCGGCCGCAGCAAGGCGGACGCCCCGGAAATCGACGGCCTGGTGCGGATTCGCGACGGGGAACGGCTGGCGCCGGGGCAAATCGTCCGGGTGATGGTGGAAGAGTCCGACGACTACGACCTGGTGGGCCGCCTGGCCGATTGAGGCCAGGAGGCATACGCGGATGGAAGCCACCAGCCAGGTCGTCCTGCGCAACGAAGCCCGGCTGACCGGGGAGTCGCTGCTGGTCGTCAATCCATCGCGGGACATGCTCGCCCAGCGCCTGGAGAGTAATAACCGCGAGGTTCGTCTCTCGACACAGGACTTCGGCGATTTTCGCTGGCTGGAGGCAGCGGGATTCCGCGCCTCATTCGATGCTGTTCCACCGGTCACCGGGGAGGAGGACACCGTGGTCCTGACTCTGCCGCGCGAGAAGGACCGCCTGATCATGATGCTGCACGCCATCGCCGCCCGCCTGAACCCGGCAGCCCGGGTGTGGCTGGTGGGCGAGAATCGGGCCGGCATCAAATCGTCGGCCCATCACCTGGAATCCGCCTTCGGACGGGTGACGGTGCTGGACAAGGCGCGTCACTGCGGCCTGTTCGAGGCCAGGGAACCCCTGCCGAAGCGCCCGTTCGAACTGGCGGATTACCTTGCACCCTGGTCGCTGACGTTCGCCGGCCGGGAGTTGCGGCTCCTTTCGCTGCCCGGGGTATTTGCCCACGGCCGGCTGGATCCGGGCAGCGCGTTGCTGCTCGAAACGCTGCGGCAGTTGAATCCCGCTGGAAGCGTGCTGGATTTTGCCTGTGGCAGCGGCGTTATCGGCCTGGCCCTGGCGCTGGGACGGTCTGATGTGCAACTCACGCTGGCCGACAGTTCCGCGCTGGCCCTCGAATCCTGCCGGATGTCGATGGAGGCGAATGGCCTGCGGTCCTCACTGCTGCCCTCGGACGGCCTGGCGGAACTATCCGGCCGCTTCGACTGGATCGTCAGCAACCCACCGTTTCACCGTGGCGTCCGCAACGACCTCGGCATCGCCGCGGACTTTTTTCGCGCGGCGGGAACTTTCCTGGCTGATAACGGTAGAATAGTCATCGTTTTCAACCGGCACCTGCCCTACCTCCAATGGTTGCGGCAGGAGTTCGAACAGGTGGATCGATTGGCCGGTGGCGGAGACTACACCATCGCGCAGGCCCGCAGGCCCAGGTTGCGCCGCCGAAATGCAAAGTGAGCTGCCGGATCCGCTTGCAGGCAACGAGGAAATCTGAAAGGTGATAAACAACATGACCATGACAGGAATCATTCGCTTTTTCGGCGTGGCAGCCTTGGCGTCGGTTCTGGCAGCCTGCGCCACCCAAGGCACCCAGACCACCCAATCCGACTCGGCTCGAACCGCGGACGTGGCTCCGTCTGTCGAGCCATGGGAGGGCGACGGCATGGATATTCCGCTCGACGGTGGCAGCCTGGAAGCCTTTGACAACAGTCTGGCGCGGGTGAAGGCCCATACGAGCCCCGAGAACTACACTAGCCTGGTGAACGCTATCGATTACCTGTTGGTATACGATCTGGGGGCCAGGCGGGACAGGGCCACGCTGGTCTCCCGTCTCGACGGATTGACCCCGAACGAAGTGATCGCGAAGGTGAACTGGATGAAGACTCCCACGGGGAAAACCTCGGCCAGCAGTGGCCTTCCCGATTCGACCATCGAGCTTTGAGGCGGGGTAAATACAGCTGTTCCCGTGTGTGGAAAAACCGCCACCTATAACCTGAAATGGGCCGAAGTCTATGCCTATGCTTCAGCCCTGACGCCGCCGCGCGACCTCCCGCCGGACCCCGAGACTCGCATCAACATCTCCCCTTCCCGCTTGCGTCGCAAGTCGGAGCCGGAGTCCATGGTGTGGGAAGCATTGCCCGTCATCTTCCGGGCGGAGCAGGAAGACCGGCCCGCGGAGGCGATCTGGCCATTTTTGCCGGCGTATTCCGAGGGCCGTCTGCCCACCAACAAGCAGGGCCGGCTCATTTCGACGGCCAATGCGCGTCTTCGTACGGAAGGCGCCCCGTTCGCGCCGACGTTCATGGGGGCGTGGGCAACTGGTTTCCGTGTGCTCGTGGTGGTCTCGTGGTTCTATGAATTCGACAGCCGGGTGAAGCCGCAGGTGCCCTACGCGGTGTTCCCGACGGATGCGCCTTTCTGGATGATGGCCGGCCTCGCGCGCCGCACGCAAATGCCGGACGGCGAGAGCCGCCTGACGGTTGCAATCATCACGGTCGACCCGAACGAGGTGTTGCGTTCGGTCGGGCACAATCGGAGCCCGGCCCTATTGGGAAGCGCGGATGAAGCCCGTGTCTGGCTGCAGGGAGACAAGTCGCAGGCCTTGCAGTTGCTGCGCCCGCATCGGAACGAAACCATGGGTGTCGAAGCGGTGCCGATGGGCATAAAAATCCCCGGCAACCAGGGCGTCGAACTGCCCGGGAGCCTGATGCGGGCCTGACGCGGCCGCAGCCGGCGTCAATCAGTGCGCCAAACCGGTTTCGCCCCAGCGTCCGTTCGCGCTGGCCGTCGAATCCTCGATATGGGCCTCGTCCTTGACCTGTGCATTCAGGTCGGTCACGTGATGCCGATCCCTGCGGCTGTAGCCGTCGTACTCAGGGTCAGTGGACCTGGACTTCGGTGAAAACCGATTGGTCCGTGAAACGCCCAAGGTCGCGGGATCGCGTCGTGTGCGCCGGGGCTGGCCGGGGCGTGACAAGGTATAGACGGCCGGTGTTTCCAGAAGCTGAGCTCGAGCCTTTCTTTCCTTCAGCCTTCGCTCTTGCTTGGCACTGATCCTGTTTTTTGGCTTGCTGGTCGCCCGGAAAAGGAGCAGCGCGCAGACTGCGACGAACACGATGAACAGAAACAACTCCATCGCCATAATCTCCAAGATTTTCGGGTTCGCGCCGACTCTCCAAAGCAACGCATCACCCGCTATCCTGGCCGTAGGCAGATAGCCCCTCTCCTACGGTTTTGCGGACCATCACCTCCATGTGATCCTTGTCCTGGTTCCGGTCTTCATCCTCTGAGCCGGTCTCTTGCCCTTCTGTCTCTTCTGATTATAGTACCAATTGTGTTCAAACGCGGAAGCGCCCGCAAATCCGGCGCGTGACTCATCCGGCTCACCAACCCCAGGGTGTCTTCACTTCCTTCAACGATCCCGTCTTGCGCAGCGGCACGTCGCGCTCGGTCTCCGGCCTGGCGGGCTGCTTGTCCAGCCCCGAGACGATCGTGTCCGTCTTGCCGCTGGGAAAATTGTCCATTTGGTCATACGGCAGGCTTGGATCGCGCAGCAGAGGCGGTTTGACCTTGCGATAGGCCATCTCGGACGGCCTGATCGCGCGCCCGTAACGATCCTCGAGCAGTGCGCGCAGCGAGGCTTCGCGGCGCTGGTTGTAGGCGTCGTCCTGAACCGTCTTCTTTTCATTGACGAGTCGGTCGACCCAGCGTTGCAGCGGCCTGTGGCCGGTCATTTCGCCGGCGCCCTGGTCTTGCCCGCTGCCGGCATTCAGATCACTGCCCGGCCAACCCCACGGCGTGGGAACCTGTTTGAGTTCCCGCCCGAGCACGGCGTGGCGATGGGCCAGTTCAGCCGCACGCACGCTTGCGTTGTTCTGGTCCCGCTGGCGCCGCTGGTAAGCTCTCTCGGCGAGCTCTTCCGGCCTGCCTCTGAGCCTGTTGCGGCCCGGAATCTTCAGGGCGAACAGGCACCCGGCCAACAGTGCAAGAATCAACAAAAGGTAGTACAGGTATTCCACCCCGAAAGTCTCTCCTCATCGGCTCGATGCGCTTCCGTCCCAAAGCAGAAAAAACCGTGCTCAGGCCCGCGGCATCGTGCCACGGTCTCAAGAAGCCGACTTTCAAGGTCCTTTTGATCCCTGTCTGTATACTGGATCGCACCTCGCGATCCCTGAACTCTTTGATTCCAGTTTTGCCCAAAGGCGCCTGGTTAAGTATAAATACACGCGGCCAACCAAAAAGTTCGAGGCGACCCAGAGTTCCTGACGCGCAACGCGAGAGGATCGCGCCACACACCTTAACTATAGCATGATTTGAGAAGATGCCAACGATCACCAGCAGGTAGTGTGTTTTCTATGAAAGTGCTTATATATACTTGGTTTTTAACGTTTATACTGATAGCTGACGCGCTCGGAAGTGAGTCGGGGGCGGTGACCGATCGCTACATCGCCATGGCGATCCGGGGCGATCTTCAGCAGGCCGGCGACC
>Ga0209536_100003625_pt1 | contig 24721 bp, 23 predicted proteins | sample DeeMarSeWOR28_12_FD_187461 | JGI IMG/M metagenome (GOLD analysis project Ga0209536, IMG submission 187461) | Marine sediment microbial communities from White Oak River estuary, North Carolina - WOR-2-8_12 (SPAdes) (version 2) | ecosystem: Environmental > Aquatic > Marine > Intertidal zone >...
GAGCCGGTCCTGGCGTCGGTCGAGGAAGGGGACGATTCGCCTGCGGACGCGTGGGCCCTGGACGTGGATATCGTCGCAGAAGACGTCGGCAGCGAACTGGTGGGTGAAGACTTCGGCACTGAGGTCGTCGTTGATGAGCCGGGCGGTGACGATGCGGCGGCCGTCGAAACTCCTGCCGATTTCGAGGCTTCCGAGCTGGTGGCCGATTTCGCACCGCCGGTACCGGAGGCCAAGGCCATTGACGAAGCTGGCGAAACCGACGAACTGACGATCGAAAGCTACCTGACCGACCTGCTGGCGTACGACCCCGAGGCAGCGACACCCGAGGCGAGTCCCCAGGAGTCCGAGGCTCCCGAGGCGCCGCCGGCCGGCTCGGACGGCGTCGGTCCGGAGGACCTGGAACAGTTCCAGAATTGGCTCCGAAGCCTGAAACGCTGAGTCTCGGCGTCCTCAACGGCCCCAACCTCAATCTGTTGGGGCGTCGTGAGCCGGAGAGCTATGGCCTCGAGGAGCTGGGGGCGATCAACGATCGTCTCTCGGCGCGCGCCACGGAACTGGGCGTAACGCTCGAATTCTATCAATCCAACATCGAAGGTGAGCTTGTCGATTGGGTGCAGCAGGCCCCGTCGCGTTTGGACGGGCTCCTCGTCAATGCGGCAGGATACACGCATACGAGCGTTGCCATCAGGGACGCGCTCAAAGCTGTGGAGCTTCCTTTCGTGGAAGTCCACCTCAGCAACGTATACGCGCGCGAGCCGTTTCGTCATCACTCCTATCTTTCCGATATCGCCGTCGGTCTCGTGGCTGGTTTTGGCGGTGACAGCTACGTCCTGGCGCTGGACGGCTTGGTCGCCCACCTCCGTCGCCGATGACACCTAGTGCTGCATCGCGGCGGCTCGACCGGGTGCGTGTCGACCTGGTGAACCACGATCTGCAGGGGCTCTTGGTATCCCACCTTCCCAACGTTCGCTACCTGACCGGATTCACCGGATCGAACGGATGGCTGGCAGTTGGCGAGCATCGGGCGGTCTTCATCACGGATGGACGATACGAGCAGCAAGCCGAGGAAGAACTTGCCGCGGACGCGGGAATCCACATGCTGGTGTTGCGCGAGCAGTTTCAGGAGGGGCTAGCCAAGTGCATCACTGAGGTGTTTCGTGGTGCGACGATCGGTTTCGAAGGGCCGTACGTTTCGTACGCCAACTGGACCCGGCTGGTCGAAGATTGCGACGGCGTGAACTGGGAAGCGAAGACGGGTCTTGTCGAGAAGCTGCGGGCCGTGAAAGACGACGACGAGATCGCTGCGATAAGCAAGGCAGCGGAGATCGCCGCCGAGGCCCTGTTGGAAACAATGTCGCTGGTTCGGCCCGGGACCTGCGAACTCGATATCGCAAGCGAGCTCGACTATCGCATGGTACGCTTGGGCGCCAGCGGTCCGGCGTTCGAGACGATTGTGGCCAGCGGGCCTCGCACGGCGTTGCCCCACGCCGCGACGGGTCGGCGGAACCTCTGTGAAGGGGATCTGCTTCTGTGCGATTTTGGTGCGCGTTGGGCCGGGTACTGTTCGGACCTGAGCCGGACCTTCGTGATCGGGCAGGCGACGCAGCGGCAGAGGGAGGTATACGGCGCGGTGTTGGAGGCTCAGAGGGCTGCTTTGGCTGCCCTGCGGGCGGGGGCGACGGGCGCCGAGGTGGATGCTGCGACGCGGCGAAGCTTCGAGAGTCGGGGCTTGGAAGAGCGTTTCTCGCATAGCACCGGGCATGGGCTGGGCCTCGAGGTGCACGAAGGCCCGCGCCTTGGGCGGCGTGCTGAAGAGGTACTGGAGGCCAGCATGGTTGTTACAGTGGAGCCTGGCCTCTACTTTCCAGGCTGGGGCGGGGTCCGGATCGAGGAGGACGTAGTGGTTACGGAGGATCGTCCTCGCCTTGTGGTCGACCTAGAAACTGATCAATTAAGGGCACTACCGGGCTGAGCGGCGCCCGGACGAGTATACTCAAGAGGACCATGGCGAGTACGGCGGATTTCAGAAATGGGATGGTCATCGAGATCGATGGCGAGCTGGTGACCATCACCTATTTCCAGCATGTGAAACCCGGCAAGGGGGGTGCGTTCGTTCGCACCAAGCTCAAGAACGTCATGACCGGTTCGGTCGTGGAGAAGACGTTTCGCGCGGGTGAGAAAGTCAACGAAGTGCGCTTAGTGCGACGTCCGGTTCACTACAGTTATTCGGATGGCCAGTTCTACTATTTCATGGACGAAGAGACCTACGAGCAGATCCCTCTTCCAGCGGCGACGATCGGCGAGGACCAGCTGTCGTATCTGAAAGAGAACATGATCTGCGAAGCGCTAACGCGCGATGGCGAACCGTTGTCGGTAGAGCTGCCGTTCTTCGTGGAATTGGAGGTCGCACAGACGGAGCCCGGTGTCCGAGGGGATACAGCGCAGGGCGGTACTAAGCCTGCGAAATTGGAAACCGGTGCGGTGGTGCAAGTTCCGCTTTTTGTCGAGGTTGGTGATGTTATCAAAGTTGACCGACGCGAAAACAAGTACCTGGAGCGCGTCAGCTCATGATTGATCTCTCTTTTCTCAAGCGCTTGATCGAGACCGTCGAGTCCAGCGATATCGATTCATTGGAGTACTCACGCTGGGGGACGAAGATTCGCATCTCAAAGAGTCCCCCGGTGACGCTGGGTGGTAACTCGATGGGGCCGACACAGTTCGCGGTTCCGCCGGCGCCGTACCCGGCGGCCGGTGCGTCAGCGCCGGCGGCGGAGTCTGCGCCGAGCCCGGCAGGAGCAGCGCCCGCCGATGCTCCGGCGGCCGACACGTCCGGTCTGGTCGAAGTGACGTCGCCCATGGTCGGTACGTTCTATCGAGCGCCGGCCCCCGATGCCGACCCGTTCGTCGATGTCGGCGATCGCGTTCGCGTCGGGCAGACGCTGTGCATCCTCGAGGCGATGAAGTTGATGAACGAGCTGGAGGCGGAGGTCAGCGGGACGATCAAAGAGATCGCTGTCGAGAATGCTGAGCCCGTGGAGTACGGTCAGGTCCTATTCCGGGTCTTGCCCGAGTAGTCCAGGCTCAAAGCAAAGTCGACACCGCCCAATGCTTGTCCCAGCGAGGAATCGGTCTTGTTCCGAAAAGTATTGATCGCTAACCGCGGCGAGATCGCGCTGCGTGTCATCCGCGCTTGCCGGGAACTCGGCGTTCCGACAGTAGTCGTCCACTCGGATGCCGACCGTGATTCGTTGCATGTGCGGTTCGCCGACGAGGATATCTGTATCGGACCGCCGCAGCCGCAGGCCAGCTATCTCAACATCCCGCGCATCATCGCCGCCGCCGAGATCACCGGGGCGGACGCGATCCACCCCGGGTACGGGTTTTTGGCTGAGAACGCGGATTTCGCGGAGATTTGCGAGCGATCCAACATCACCTTCGTCGGGCCGACTGCCGAGCAGATCCGGCGCATGGGAGACAAGGTCGCCGCTCGCCGCACGATGATGGAAGCCGGTGTGCCCGTGATCCCGGGAACCGAGGAAGCGGTAGCCGACGCGCGTTTAGGCCGGAAGTTCGCTGAGGAGATTGGCTTTCCGGTCATGATCAAGGCTTCCGCCGGCGGCGGTGGGAAAGGGATGCGCGTTGCCCGTACCGCCGAGGAATTCGAGTCATTGTTCGTCATGGCCAAGACCGAGGCCGAGGCCGCGTTCGGGAACGGTGCGCTATACGTCGAGCGGTTGCTGGAGAACGCCCGGCACGTCGAGATCCAAGTCATGGGTGATCGCCAGAACCGGGCCGTGCATCTGGGCGAGCGCGACTGCTCCGTGCAGCGCCGGCACCAGAAGCTGATCGAGGAATCGCCCAGTCCGGCCGTGACGCCGGAGCTGCGACGCGAAATGGGTGCTGCGGCGGTGCGGGGTGTCGAGGCGATCGGCTACGTCGGCGCGGGCACGATCGAGTTTCTACTAGACGCCGATGGCAAGTACTACTTCCTGGAGATGAACACCCGCATTCAAGTCGAGCATCCCGTGACGGAGGAAGTCACGGGCTACGATTTGGTGAAGGAGCAGTTGAGTGTGGCTGCGGGCGAACCCCTGTCGATCCCCGACGACGTCGAGCTTCGCGGGCACGCGATCGAGTGCCGGATCAACGCGGAAGACCCGTACAACGATTTCCGACCCAACCCGGGTGTGATCTCGACCTTTCACCCGCCCGGTGGATTAGGGATTCGAGTCGACACGCATGTCTACGGCGGGTACACGGTACCGCCGTTCTATGACTCGCTAATCGCGAAGTTGATCGTGCGTGCCCGCACACGCGACGAAGCGATCGAGCGGGCGCGACTGGCTCTGGAGATGTTCGTGATCGAAGGTGTTAAAACGACGATCCCCTTCTTGCAAGAAGTGCTGGACCATCCGGAATTCCGGTCGGGCGATTTCGACACGCACTTCCTCGAGCGCTCTCGATTGTTGGAGAGCCGCACAGCGTGAATGTACGAGGGCTAATTCTTGTCGTTCGGTTTTCGACGGCTGATCACAAAACACTAGTTACTAATCACTAATCACTTTCTCCACGCGGGTAGCAGAGGTGGGCGATGGGCGCTGGTGGGGATGACCGTACGCAGCACATCCTGATCGGCATCGGCCTGGCTGCGGTCGGTGCGTTTTTCCTTCTCAGTCTGTTTCCGGTGGCCCTTTTGGGGGAGGGCGCCGCAGAACTGTTTCCCTCGGGCAATCTCGTCGGTCCGGTGGGTGCCGCCGTGGCCAGCATCCTCTTCGGGGCGTTCGGCGTTGCGGCGGCTGTGGTTCCCCTTTTTCCGATCATCTGGGGAATCTGGACGCTCGATGCCCTCGAGAGCCGAGAGGCGGGTCGCTGGACGCTGTTCTTCACCGCGATACTCGGTATCGTGCCGCCGCTGATCGCTTCGTTCGCCCATCCGGCGAACGGCGGTACGACGTGGGCGGCCGGCGGTTACGGATCGTGGGCGGGGGGATGGCTCAGCGCAGGTATCGGCTGGATCGGCTCGGCGCTGCTGCTGACGGTGGCCTTCGTGGCGGCGGTGATCGCCATCCTCGGAGTCGAGCCATTCCGGGCCGTCGCCCGTGGGTTTTCAGGCGTCAGAACCGGAGCTAGCGAGGCGGCGAAAGGTGTGGACGCTGCTATGCGGGGTGGCGCCGTCGTCTGGGGCTGGATGGCGGCGTCGTCGCGTCAGGTCGCCCGGGGAATCGACTGGCTGGGCGAGCGCCTGAGCCGCTGGCTTCCGGACAAGGCCTCAGCCGTCGCCGAAGAGGAGCCGGAGGCGTATCTGCCCGAGCCGGAGCCGGTTGCGCCCCAGCCACGCAACGAGAAGAAAGTAAAGAAGGCCGAGCGCAGGCGTGAGACACCCGCACAGTTGTTGGAGAGCGACTTGCCACCCCTCGACCTCCTGTCTCCCCCGCCCCAAAAGAAGTACTCGGTGAGCGCGGCCGACCTCGATCGCTTGGGTGAGACGCTGGTCGACACTCTCGCCACCTTCAAGGTGAAGGGGGAGATCGCCGGGCGCACGACGGGGCCGGTGGTGACCCAGTTCGAAGTCGTGCCGGCTTCGGGCGTGAAGGTCGGACGGATCGCCGCGCTGGCCGATGACCTGGCGCTGGCGCTCAAGGCGCCGTCGATCCGCATCATCGCTCCCATCCCGGGCAAGGGGGCCGTGGGAGTCGAAGTGCCGAACCCCGAGCGCAAAGTGGTTTTCCTACGTGAGATCCTGGAATCAAACGCCTATTCGACCAGCCGCGCTCAACTGCCGTTGGCGTTGGGCGAAAACGTCAGAGGTAAGTCCGACGTCTACGACCTGGCTCAGATGCCCCACTTGCTCATTGCCGGTGTGACGGGCTCGGGAAAATCGGTTTGCATCAACGCGATCATCTCCAGCCTCATCTACCGCTACACTCCTGACGAGCTGCGATTGCTGTTGATCGATCCGAAGATGGTCGAGTTGGGAGGCTATAACGTCCTGCCTCATCTGCGGCATAAGGTTGTCACCGACAACAACGACGCAGCGACGGTACTCAAGTGGTTGGTGTACGAGATGGAGCGCCGCTACGCGTGGTTGTCCGTCAATGGGTGTCGCAACCTTCGGGAGTACAACCGCCGCATCGGGCGAGGTCTGCCGATCAAGGCCCCGGACAACGAGGGCGGGGTCGAAGTCGAGGATCCTGAGATACTGCCTTACGTCGTGCTCGTCGTCGACGAGTTGGCCGACTTGATGATGACCGTCCAGAATGAAGTCGAGCGGCCTCTTGCCTATCTGGCGCAGAAAGCGCGGGCGACGGGTATTCACCTCGTCGTCGCGACGCAGCGGCCATCGGTCAATGTCATCACGGGCTTGATCAAGGCGAATTTCCCGTGCCGCATCGCGTTCCGGGTCGCGTCGAAGGTCGATAGCCGCACCATCATCGACCAGAACGGCGCCGAAACACTCTTGGGCAACGGTGACATGCTGCTCATGCCCCCGGGCCAGGCCGAGCCGGTTCGGATTCAGGGGACGTTCGTCTCGACCGACGATACCGAGCGCTTGATGGACTGGTACCGTGCCAAGGCCGAGTTGCTGGAGGCCATGGCGGCAGCAGACGAAGACGACATTCTCGAGGCGGTGCATCAGCGCGAGATGGAAGAGGCCGAACTCGAAATGGCCCAGGATGAGATGGAAGACCGCGATCCTCTGTTCAGACGAGCGGCTGAGGTCGTCATACAGCATCAGCAAGGCTCAACCAGCTTGCTTCAGCGGCGCTTGAAGGTCGGATACGGGCGTGCCGCGCGGATCGTGGACCAGCTGGAGCACGCAGGGATCGTTGGGCCGCCTGAGGGGTCGAAACCCAGAGAGGTTTTGTTTACACTTCAGGACTTGGAAAGAATCAGCTCCCCGGGGAGCGGCTAAACAAGCGGTGGCTGTGATGACGACTCAGATTTCGATTCTATTGGCTCTGGCTTATGCTCTGGGGCCGGGTGCGCAGAGTGATGACAAGGCGGACCAAATCCTGTCCCGGGCCTCGCAGGCCTACGAGAAAACGGTGACGTTGAAGTCCGACTTCGTGCAGAAGATCGAAATCCGGGCGCTGGAAAGGGAAGAAGAGGGCCGCGGCGTCGTCTTCCAGAAGAAGCCCAACTTTTTTCTCATGAAGTTCGAGGATCCCGAGGGTGACATGGTGGTCGCCGACGGGCAGTGGTTTTGGATGTACTATCCCAGCGCGCAGCCCGACCAGGCGATCCGCACCCAGATAGGTGAGACGACGGAAGGCGCGACCCTGGGCGGCCAGTTCCTCAACGACCCGAGCACCCGCTATGTCTCGACTTACGTCGAGGTCTCGGAGGTCGGGGGGCAGCCGGCACATCTCATCTCCTTGGTCCCCAAGTTCGACGCTCCGTACACGCTCGTTCGCGTTTGGATCGACACGAAAGACTACCTGGTGCGCAAGTTCGAGGTGTACGAGCAGAACGAGACCGTACGGACCATCACGCTCAGCAACGTCCAGGCGGGCGTCGATCTGCCTGACGACCTCTTCGTGTTCACGCCACCCTCCGGTGTCGAGGTGTTCACGCGGTGAAGTTCTCGGTCATAACGCTCGGGTGCGACAAGAACACAGTCGATTCCGAGCGTATCGTGGCAACGCTCGTGGGCCACGGGGCGACCTACACCCCCGAGCCTACGGAGGCCGAAGTTCTTCTGGTGAATACCTGCTCGTTCATCGACGCGGCCAAGGAAGAGTCCATCGACACGCTGCTCGAGGCCGCGCGATTGAAGGATGGCGGAAGCCTGCAGGTTCTCGTCGCTGTGGGTTGCATGGTCGAACACTATCGTAGCGAACTGAAACGCTCGATCCCCGAAGTCGATCTATTCCTCGGTCTTCAGGACCTGCCGGACCTGGTTCCACAACTGGTTATGCGGGGATTACTCGACGGTCGGGTGCACAAGCACCCGGGTTCGCGTCTGCATGCGGGCGGGTTGCGTCACCTGTCGTTTCTGAAGGTCAGCGAAGGTTGTGACCATAAGTGCGCCTTCTGCGCGATTCCCTTGTGGCGGGGTCGACACCGTTCGTTCGCGCCCGAGGCGCTGGTCGAAGAAGCACGCGCGCTGGAGGCCAGGGGCGTCGTCGAGTTGAACCTCGTCGCGCAGGACCTCGCCCACTATGGCCGCGACCTGCCCGGCCGAGCCGGTCTCGATCGCCTGCTCGAGCGCGTGCTCGAGGTGACCGAGATACCGTGGGTTCGCCTGTTGTACATATACTCGGCCGGCCTGCAACCGTCACTCGTGAGCCTCATGGCAAACGAGGATCGGATTCTATCGTACATCGATATGCCGATCCAGCACGCCAGCGCAGCGATGCTCGAGCGGATGCGAAGGCCCGAGCGGCCCGAGCGATTGCTGGAAAAGATCGGCTGGCTCAGGTCGGAAGTGCCGGACCTCGCCCTGAGGACGACTGTCGTCGTCGGCTTTCCGGGCGAAACCGAAGAGGACTTCGAGGCACTGCTGGATTTCATGGGCGAAGTCGAATTCGATCACCTGGGAGCGTTTGCCTACTCGCCGCAGGAAGGAACCCCGGGTGCCGAGATGCCGGATCCGGTGCCCGATTCGATCAAGATGGAACGTCTGGAAGCCGTGAACGAATTGCAGCGCGCCATCGTGGCGGCCCGTTACGAGGCACGCTTGAACACCGAAGTCGAGGTGATCGTCGACAGGGTAGCGGACGGGGTCGACCGTATCGAGGCGCGCATGCGCAGCCAGGCTTTCGAGATCGACGGCTTGACCTACCTTGACGGCTCGTCCGTACCGCTCGAGCCGGGAGACCTGGCTGTGGCCCGGGTAACGAACTCGGACGACGCCGACGTGTGGGCGGTGGCGGAAGCGCGCGTCAGAGCAGCCCGTGCTCCGGTGAGATATGTGGAGCCTGTAACACTGGACCTTCAAACGGCATGGGGCCGATGAGCTTGGGACAGGAATCTTCGCGACTATTCGATCGCGCCCGCAAGGTGACTCCGGGCGGCGTCAACTCGCCGGTTCGTGCGTTCGGCTCTGTCGACGGCCAGCCGTTCTTCACCGCGTCCGGCGAAGGCTCGCGGCTGCGCGACGTCGACGGTGCGGAGTACATCGACTACGTGCTGTCGTGGGGGCCGCTGATACTGGGGCACGCGCACCCGATGGTGAACGAAGCGGTCGAGCGGGCTGTCAGGAAGGGGACGCACTACGGAACGCCGACGCCCGAGGAAGTCGACCTCGCAGAGCGAGTCGTCGACCTCGTGCCGTCGGTGGAGATGGTTCGTTTCGTCAACAGCGGAAGCGAAGCCACGATGTCCGCGGTGAGAGTGGCGCGGGCCGCCACGGGACGCGATCTGATACTCAAGTTTGAAGGCTGCTACCATGGCCACGGTGACAGCTTCCTGGCCGAGGCCGGATCGGGCCTGGCCACGCTGGGCATTCCTACCACACCCGGCGTCCCTGAGGAAATCACGCAGCTGACTCTCACCGTGCCCTTCAACGATCGAGGGGCGGTCGAGGAAGTTCTGAAGCGGCACGGCGACCGGCTCGCCGCCATCATCGTCGAGCCGGTGGTCGGCAACTCGGGATTGATCGCACCCGAGCCCGGCTTTCTGGAGTCTTTGCGGGAAGAAACACGGCGTGTCGGCGCGTTGTTGATCTTCGATGAAGTGATGACCGGCTTCAGAGTCGCGATGGGTGGCGCGCAACAGCGGTTCGGCATCGACCCGGACCTGACAACTCTGGGCAAAGTGATCGGTGCCGGCTTCCCCGTGGGCGCCTACGGTGGCAAGAAAGAGTACATGTCACGCGTCGCGCCGGAAGGCGATGTCTACCAGGCGGGCACGTTGTCGGGTAATCCCGTGGCGATGGCGGCGGGCCTGGCTCAACTGGAGGTCCTGGAGCGGGAGAATCCGTACGCCGAATTGGAACGGCTGTCGAAACGGTTGGTCGAGGGCATCACGGCGGCGGCGAGCGAGCACGGAATCCCGGCCGTCGGCTCGGTGGTTGGATCGATGTGGGGCGTCTACCTGTGCGAGGGCCCGGTGCGGAACTTCCAGGACGCGCTCCGTGTGGATCGAGACCTGTTCGCGTCCTACTACCGGGGCTGTCTGGAGGGCGGCGTTTTCTTTGCCCCTTCGCCGTTCGAGGCCGGGTTCATGTCCACGGCGCATTCCGATGCGGATATAGAGGAGACGCTGGAGGTGGTGGAGCGTTCGCTCGCGAAAGCGGTGTAGCCGGAGTAGTTTGAATGGCCATTCAGATTGGGAATGTCGATTAGACGACCAGTAGAGCATTAGAGCGTTCGAAGTTGAAGTTGTTTTGATTGCAGGATTTGGCGTCCTCGTTGTGCTAGCTAATCTCGGATAGCAGGTAGACATCCTTGGATCGGTCTTTAGATAGTCAGTCCGCGCATCGGCTGCGCACGCGCCGGGTGATGATCGGGGATATCCCGGTAGGTGGTGGTGCGCCGATATCCATCCAGTCGATGACGCTGAGCAGTCCTGTCGACGTGGCGGGGTCGATCGCGGAGATTCAGCGGCTGGCGGAGGCGGGTGTGGACATCGTGCGGACCGCGGTGCCGAACGAAGCGGCGGCCGAGCGTCTGCCCGAGCTGGTCAAGAACTCGCCGGTGCCCCTCGTCGCGGATATTCACTTCAACTATCAACTGGCCATCGCCGCTGCCGAAGCCGGTGTGGCCAAGCTGCGTCTCAATCCCGGGAACATCGGTGACGCGAAGCGGGTGCGCGCGGTGGTGGACGCGGCGCGAGAGCGCGGGCTTCCCATCCGCATCGGCGTGAACGCCGGCTCGCTCGAGCGCGACTTGCTGGCCGAGTTCGGGAGCCCGACGGCCGAGGCGATGGTGGAAAGCGCCCGGCGCCACGTGCGCGTGCTCGAGGACGAGGGCTTCGAGGACATCGTCATATCGTTGAAGGCCTCGCACGTGCCGCTGATGATCGACGCCTACCGGTTGGCCGCCAAGGAATTCACCTACCCTCTGCACCTGGGTGTGACGGAGGCCGGCACGCCTCGCGCCGGCAACATCAAGTCGGCGATCGGGATCGGTACGTTGTTGGCCGAGGGGATCGGGGACACTTTGCGCGTCTCGCTTTCGGCGGACCCCGTGGAGGAGGTGCACGCGGCTCGTACGATTCTCGAGTCGCTGGACCTGCGTCGCGAGAGCATTCGTATCGTCGCCTGTCCCGGCTGCGGTCGGCTCCAGGTCGATCTGATTCGCCTGGCCGAGGAGGTGGAAGAACGCACTCGCGACATCCGAAAACCGTTGACCGTCGCGGTCATGGGCTGTGCGGTAAACGGGCCGGGTGAGGCCCGAGAGGCCGACATCGGTATCGCTGGCGGCAAGGGGGAGGGGCTGCTGTACGTGCGCGGAGAAGTTGCACGAAAGGTGCCCGAAGCTGAGATCGTCGACGCGCTTATCGAACTGATCGAGGAGGTCGAGCCCGACCCGGACCGCGCCGCGGCCGGCGACGGTTCGGTGAATTTTACGCCGGATTGGGCCGACGGCGGCACGGTGTCGGCCTCCTAGCTCGCTACCAATCGCGGAACGTGGCCATGGCAGAGAAGGAAGTTGTAAACGTCGGAGTCGTCGGTTGCGGCGCCATCGCCCAGCTCGTCCATATTCCAAACCTTTCGGAACTGTCGGCGGTGTCGGTCGCCGCTGTGTGCGACGACAACAGACCGAAGGCTCAGTTGGTGGCCGAGCGGTTCAATGTTCCCACCGTCTATTCGTCAGTGGAAGAAATGGTTCAGCACGCCAAGCTCGATGCGGTCATCGTTTGCACGCCGAATCAGCTGCACTCGGAACACACGGGCCTCGCTCTCGAGGCCGGCCTGTCCGTTCTGTGTGAAAGGCCGTTGGGGACCAGCAAAGCCGAAGTGAGCGAGACGCTGAAGACCGCCGAGGGGACCGGCAAGACCCTCATGGTCGCCAACAACCATCGATTCCGGCCCGACGCGTGGGCTCTGCGCCGCTTCATCAGTGCGGGCGAGCTGGGAGAGATCTTCCACGTGCATTCGACCTGGCAACGGCGTCGAGCACGCCGCCCGCGCGTCAGCGAGTGGCGTTTGAATCGGCAGCCGGGCAGCGGCGTACTCATGGATCTGGGCGTCACCAACCTCGACGCCTGCCTCTGGCTGATCGACTATCCGGCGCCCGAGCGCCTCACGGCCTATCTGCAAGACCGCGACGAGGATGGGGTCGACGATTCGGCGGTCGTGCTGGTCAGGCTGGAAGGCGGCCTGACCTGCGCCATCGCGGTCAGTTGGGACCTGGCCGCCATCAAGGATCGCCACGCGCTGGTGTCGTTGGGCTCGGAGGGGTTCGGGTCTCTGGCTCCCTTCATCGTGCAGCGCGAGATCGCCGGCAAGGTCGTCGACGTCACGCCGCGCCTGGGCCCGGAGCACAGCGACGAGAACGTCTACCGCGCGTCCTACCGCCGCGAGATGGAGTACTTCCTCGGCGCGGTGAGGGGAGAGCGCCGGGAGCCGCTACCGGAAGAGCAGGAAACGCTCATGGGCATCGTCGACGCCTGCTACCGGTCGGCGGAAGAGGGCCGCGAGATCGTGCTGTGAGGCATCCAATCCTGCCGCAGGGGAGGGAGCTGGGCCTTCCGATCGTCAGCGGTATACTGCTCACACTCTCGTTCCCTCCCTTTCATCTGCTGCTGCCTCCATTCGTCGCCATCGTTCCCTATCTCGTGTTCGTCGCCGGCAGTCCGCCCGACCGTGCGGGTGGCCGCTCGGTCTGGCGTGCGACGTTTTGGATGGGTGTGGTCTTCTATGGAACGCTTCTCTACTGGCTGTTCGCAGCGCTCGTCTACTACACGTGGTTGTCGCTTCTGGGCTATGTGATCACGTTCGTAGTCCTGGGAGCGTTCCTGGCCTCAGCCGGTTGGGCGATCCACTACACGCGAACGCGACGTGGCGTGCCGTTCTGGATTTCGGTGCCGTTGTTTTGGACGACGGCGGAGTGGCTGCGTGCGCAGTTGGGCGATCTCGCCTTTCCCTGGTTAGGCCTGGGTTCTTCGCTGTCCGGTTTCCCGGCGTTGGTGGGTTTCGCCGATCTGGGTGGAGCTCGCGGGGTAACGGTGTGGCTGATCGCGATCAACGCGCTGTTGGCGGAGTGGTACCTGGAGGGGCTGAAGGTGCGCCCCCGGCGATGGGCCCTGGCGCTGCTGGTCCTGATTGCGGTGCCGGTGGGCTACTCGCTGGTTCGTTGGAGCACCCTTGAGACGAGGCCGGCGGCCCGCGTGCTGGTGGTCCAGCCGAACATCCCGGAGGATCTCAAGCTGGATCGCTCCGTAGCCCTCGATACCAGCCGGGTCGCTCTCGACAACCTGTCGCGCCGAGCGCTAGCGGCGGACCCGGACATCGATCTCATGCTTTGGCCCGAGACCGCGCAGCAGGCTCTGTACGATCGGGCCATCGATTGGACGATGTGGGCCGTGGGGCTGGCCGATGAGCACGACGTTCCCCTTCTGTTCGGCACCCTCGACCTGCAGCAGTATCCCGATGGCGGTTACGACTACTACAACGCCGCGCTCTTCATCAACGCCGATGGTCAGCAAGCCGGCCTGTATCGTAAGAACTATCTGGTACCCATCGTCGAACGCGTTCCCTACATCCCCCTGAGTTGGCTCAGAAAGGCGCGGGTGAAGGCGGTGCAAGGATGGGAGCTTCCGCTGGTGGGGGACGTGGGTCGCTTTCTCCGCTGGTTCGGCGGTTTCGGCCGCGGAGGCGAAGAGCCGCTGATGAGCGTCGACGGGGCCGATTTCGGCGTCCTCATCTGCTACGAGTCGATCTTCCCGCAGGCGGCCCGGGCCTACAGAAGGAACGGCGCCGACTTCCTGGTGAACATCACCAACGATGCCTGGTTCGGCCGCAGGAGGCCCTGGTGGAGCCAGACCAGTGCCCTGTACCAGCATCCGGCCCACATGGTGATGCGCGCCATCGAGAACAGGGTCGGTGTCGCCCGAGCGGCCAACACCGGGATCTCGTTTTTCGTCAACCCGCGAGGGCAGGTCAGCCATGCGACCCCCCTCTTTAAGCCCGACGCCCGCGTCGCCACGGTCGAGACCACCGACGGTCTGACCCTCTACGCCCGCCTGGGCGATTGGGTCGGCTGGCTGTGCGCCCTGGCCTCGGCGGTCATGCTGCTGGGCATCTGGCGGCAGGGCCGCGCGGCCGCGAAGGGAACCCCGGCGGGTAGTAGCCAGTAGGGGGCGTTTCGCCCCGGCTGGCTTGCCTCGGGCGGTCCTCCTGCTAGATTTGATCCCGGGACGCGGCCCCGCTGGGGGCCGTTACTTTTCTAGACAATTCAGGATTTTAGGGTAGTCGGATGAAGGAAGGCATTCACCCGGAGTACAAGACTGCGGTGGTGACCTGCGCCTGCGGGAATACCTTCACCACGCGGTCCACGCTCGAGTCCATCCACGTGGAGATTTGCTCGGCCTGCCACCCGTTCTTCACGGGCCGGCAGAAGCTCGTTGACACCGCCGGTCGCGTCGAGCGGTTCCGCCGCAAGTACGGTGATGAGCCCGGTGGTAAGAAGTCGAAGGGCGGCAAGAAGAAAGCCAGCAAGGCCGCAGAGGCCGAGCCGGTTGCGGCGCCCGCCGGCGACGAACAGTCCGAGTAGAAGCGAATCTGGGCCGCCACACGTGCGGCTACCTCCATGTCGGGATCGAACCTGCTGAAGGAAAAGGTCCAGGCTGCCGTCGAGCGCCGCGAGGAACTCGCGCAGCGACTGGCCAGTCCGGAAATCATCTCGGATCCGGAACGGCTGCGCACGCTCGCCCAGGAACATTCCGCGCTCGAGGGGATCGTTCAGGTCGGCGGCGAATTCCTGAAGCTGGAGGACGAGCTTCAGCAGGCTAGAGAGCTGAGCGAGACGGCCGAGGACGAAGACCTGCGGCAGCTGGCCTTCGCCGAGGCCGAGGAGTTGAGCGCGCGTCTGGAGCAACTCGAGCCGCAGGTCCGCGAGCTCCTCATCCCACGCGACCCGTTGGACGACCGCGCCGCGGTCATCGAGATCCGAGCCGGGACGGGCGGCGACGAGGCGGGTCTGTTCGCGGCGGACCTCTACCGCATGTACAAACGCTTCGCCGAAAAGCAAAGCTGGAAGATCGAGGTCCTCTCGACCAGCGAGGGTACTCTGGGCGGCCTGAAGGAGGTCGCCTTCATCGTCCGCGGCAAGAACGCCTTCGGGACGCTGCGCAACGAGTCGGGCGTGCATCGCGTGCAGCGGGTGCCGGAGACGGAGAGTCAGGGACGGATCCACACTTCGGCGGCCACCGTGGCGGTTCTTCCCGAGGCCGAGGAAGTCGACGTCGCGATCAATCCCGAGGACCTGAAGATCGACGTCTACCGGTCATCGGGCCCCGGCGGCCAGAGTGTCAACACGACGGACTCGGCCGTGCGAATCACGCACGAACCCACCGGCCTGGTTGTGACGTGTCAGGATGAGAAGTCGCAGCACAAGAACAAGGCGCGTGCCCTCAAAGTGCTGAGGAGCCGCCTGCTCGATGTGAAGATCGCCGAGCAGGAAGCGGAGCGATCTCGCGAGCGACGGGCGCAAGTCGGCACCGGCGATCGCTCGGCGAAGATCCGCACCTACAATTTTCCTCAAAGTCGGGTCACCGACCACCGCATCAACCTGACGCTGCATCGACTTCAGGAGATCCTGAACGGAGACTTGGAAGAGTTGCTTGGCGAACTGCTGGTCGCGCGCCGGGAAGAGCGGTTGAGCGCATGAGCGAGGATAAGACCGCGGCCGTCTCGCTCGGCGAAACCCTCGAGAAGGGTCGGTCCGCGCTCGCGGCGCACTCGGGTGCCGATGCCGGCCGGGAGGCGCTCTTCCTGATGGCGGGGATGCTCCAAGTCCCGCCGGGCCAGGTCGCTCTGCAACGAGAGAGAAGGCTCGGCGAGCGAGAGTGCCTCGAGTTCGAAGCGAGAGTCGCGCGCCGAGCCGGCGGCGAGCCACTCCAGTACATCGAGGGCCAGGCCGCCTTTCGCGATCTTTTTCTCACGGTCGACCCGTCGGTCTTGATCCCTCGGCCCGAGACCGAGCAGCTCGTAGAGCAGGTCCTGGAGTGGTCTCGGGGCAGAGAAAGGCTCGTGGGGCTGGACCTGGGCACCGGGTCGGGCGCGATAGCCATCGCCCTGGCCTCGGAGGGTCCATTTCAGCAAATCGTTGCCGTTGACATATCGTCGGACGCTCTGAATGTTGCTCGGCACAACGTACTTGAGGCAGGGGTCGGCTCGCGCGTCGATCTGCGCCATGGCTCGCTATTCGCCCCTCTTGGCTCGGACGAGCGTTTTCACGTCGTCATCTCCAACCCGCCGTATGTGGCACTGGGTGAAGCCTATTCGCTTCCGGCCGAGGTGCGCGACTGGGAACCTGAAGAGGCGCTCATCGCTGGGACGACGGGCCTGGAGGTGATCGAAGCGATCGTCGATGGAGCGACGCGAGTCCTGGAATCTGGGGGGCTGCTGGCCATCGAGCTGGCTCCGGATATCGCCGCAGCTGCGGCGCGGCTCGTGGAGGCCGAGGTCGAGTACGGGAGACCGCGCCTTCTGCCGGATCTGGCGGGGCGCACGCGGATTCTCTTGGCCGAGCGCCTGTAACTGGGATGGGTCCTAATGTCTGTGCATGACGCGAGGAAAGCTGTCGAGCGTGTGCTGGTCGGCATACTGCAGCCGATCATCGACGCGATGGTGCGCCGACGCGTTCACCCCAACGTGTTGAGCACGATGGGGTTCTTGGTGACGATGAGTTCGGCTTTCGCGTTCGGCTACAACCACATCCGCACGGCGGGCGTACTCATCCTGTTGGGCGGGGTGTTCGACATATTTGACGGCCGCGTCGCCCGCGCGACGGGTCTGGCGTCGAAGTTCGGCGCCTTCTACGACTCGACGCTGGACCGAATCTCAGAGATCGCCGTCTACGTCGGATTGCTGTCTCTCTACAACGACTATCATCCCGAGCTCGGCGACGTTGGCACCATCTACGCCATCATGCTCGCCATGGCAGGGTCTCTGATGGTCAGCTATACGCGTGCGCGTGCCGAAGCACTGGGCATCGACTGCAAGGTAGGCCTGATGCAACGCGGCGAGCGGGTCCTCATGATTGGGCTTGCCGCCCTGCTGTTCGGCGGCAGCAATTCGGGGCTGGCGCTCCGCATCGTCATCATTGCGGTGGCCATACTCGCAAACCTGACCGCTATTCATCGCATCATCTGGGTATACCAGCATACACGGGAACCCAAGACCGAATCGACCGAACCCGGCTCCGGGTGACGGAGCACCGGTCGTCGAGAGCAACTCCAGCAAGGATTCGAGAGGAGAACTAGACAACGTGACCAATACAGACAAGCCGCATATCGATCCTCCCAAAGGAAAGCTCGGTGTTCTGTTGCCGGGCCTGGGTGCTGTGGCGACCACCTTCATCGCCGGCGTGGAAGCCACGCGCCGAGGCGTCGGCCGTCCCATCGGCTCGCTGACCCAAATGGGCACGATTCGGCTGGGCAAACGCACGGACAAGCGCATGCCGCTGATCAAGGAATTCGTCGAATTGGCGGACCTCGAGGACATCGTATTTGGTGCTTGGGACCCGATCCCCGACGATGCACTGAAGTCGGCGGAGACCTGTGGGGTGCTGAAGGAATCGGACCTGCGCCAGGTCGGCGACTTTCTAAAGACGATCAAGCCGATGCCGGCCGTCTTTTCCACCGACTACGTCAAGAAGCTGGAAGGCACGAACGTCAAGAAGGGTGCGAACAAGAAGGATCTTGCCGAGCAATTGCGCGAGGACATTCGCAACTTCAAGAAAGAGAATGGCTGCGACCGCTTGGTGGTCGTCTGGTGTGCTTCTACCGAGATCTTCTTGAGCCCCGGCCCCGTACACGAGACACTGGAAGCCTTCGAGAAGGGGTTGGAGAACGATGATCCCGCCATCGCGCCCTCGATGATCTATGCCTACGCGTCCATCATGGAAGGCGTACCCTTCGCGAACGGTGCTCCGAACCTGACCGCCGACATTCCAGCGCTGTGGGAACTGGCCAGAGAGAAGCGGGTGCCGATCGGAGGAAAGGACTTCAAGACGGGCCAGACCCTGATGAAGACGATCCTGGCTCCCGGATTCAAAGCGCGCATGCTTGGTTTGTCGGGGTGGTTCTCCACGAACATCCTGGGCAACCGCGACGGCGAGGTTCTGGACGATCCCGAGAGCTTCAAGACCAAGGAGGAGTCCAAGCTCGGCGTACTCGAGCACATACTCCAGCCCGACCTGTACCCCGAGCTGTACGGCGATATGTACCACAAGGTGCGGATCAACTACTACCCGCCGCGCGGTGACAACAAAGAGGGTTGGGACAACATCGATATCGTCGGGTGGTTGGGCTACCCGATGCAGATTAAGATCGACTTCCTGTGCCGCGACTCGATTCTGGCGGCGCCGATCGTTCTCGACTTGGCCCTGTTCTTCGATCTGGCCCAGCGCGCTGGAATGAGCGGTGTGCAGGAGTGGCTCTCATTCTACTTCAAGAGCCCCATGACCGCCCCGAACCTCTATCCCGAGCACGATATCTTCATTCAGCTGACCAAGCTGAAGAACACGCTCAGGTGGCTGCAGGGCGAGGTGCCGATCACCCATCTTGGCACGGAGTACTACGACGGCTACCTCCGGGAAGCCTGAGGCATCGGAAGGGCCCGGCCCCTTGTTCATCGCCTTCGAGGGAGTCGAGGGGTCGGGCAAGAGCACTCAGGTCCGACTGCTGGCGGGCGCGCTGCGCGAGCTGGGAGTCGATGCCGTTGTCACGCGTGAGCCCGGTGGCACGGCGGCGGGAGAAGCGATTCGCGCCGTAGCCCTCGACAAGGAGCTGCACCTCGACGCCGTCGCCGAGCTCATGCTCATGCTGGCCGCCCGATCGGTCTTTGTCGGCGAGGTGGTCAAACCCGCGCTGGCGGAGGGTCGAGTAGTCCTCACGGACCGATTCGAGCTATCCACCTTCGCATATCAGGGCGGAGGTCGGGGTCTCCCACTCGACAGGATCAAAGAGATCAACGCCATGGCCACGGAAGGGATTCGGCCCGACCTAAGCGTCGTCCTGGATGTCGAGGTCGAGGACGGCCAAGCGCGCGGGCGGCACGGGGGTCGCGATCGCATCGAGCGTGAGGACGTGGAGTTCCATCGCCGGGTATCGAACGCCTACCGCCAGCTGGCGGTCAGCGAGCCCAACGTTGCGCTGGTGGACGGTCGTGGAGAGATTGAGGAGGTTTTTTCCGCGGTTTGGAAGGCGCTGGCCATGCGTTTTCCTGAAACTTTCCCGCGGTAGAGGTGTTAGTAGGGGGGCGCGGGGTGCCTGCCTGCAGCTAGAGAATTCGGAGGATTCATGCGGATAAAGAAGTCGTTCTGGATGCCGGCCGCCGTGGGGCTCATCGCCGTGATCAGCGGGGGTTGGCTGCTCCAGCAGGGCGGGCAAGGCAGTATCTATTTGAAGCAGAAGGTCTTCCAGGATGTCCTGCGGACCGTTTCCGATCGCTTTGTGGATGATGTCGATGCCGCTGATCTGTACGACAAAGCGATTGATGGCATGCTCCAGCAGCTGGGCGATCCCCACACGACGCTGCTAAGACCCGAGGACTACGCGGACCTCCGGCTTTCCACGACTGGGAACTACGGCGGGCTGGGAATCCGCATCGACCAGAAGGACGAGTGGATCACGGTCGTGCAGACATTGCCGGGCACGCCGGCCGAACGGGTCGGGTTGCGGCCCGGCGACCGGCTCATCGAAGTGGACGGCGAGTCGATGCGCGACTGGAACGCCGACAGAGCAGTCGGTGTGTTGCGCGGACCGAAGGGGACATCGATCGACCTGATGATCGCGCGTATCGGCGTACCAGAGCCGATTCCCGTGACCATCGTTCGCGACGAAATCCACGTCGTTTACGTGACGGCGTTCATGTACGAGCCGAAGATCGGCTACATCAGGCACCAGCAGTACAGCGATAATTCCGCAGCCGAAATCCGTCAGGCCATCGGTGAGCTCGAGGCCGAGGGCATGACCGGGTTGATTCTCGACATCCGTGGCAACCCCGGCGGTCTGCTCGAGGAAGGCGTGGCGGTTTCGGACCTCTTCCTCGAAAGCGGGACCGAGGTCGTCGAGACGCGGTCGCGTGTGCCGGATCAGAACGACAAGTTCTTTGCCGAGCACCGTCCTGTGGATTCTGAACTTCCAGTAGTTGTCCTGGTGGATGGGTTCTCGGCCAGCGCGTCAGAGATCGTCGCCGGCGCGTTGCAGGACCACGACCGTGCGCTCGTCGTCGGTACGCCGACGTACGGGAAGGGTTCGGTCCAAACCCTCTACCCGCTGGATGGCGGTAATTTCCTCAAGCTGACCACGGCGAAGTGGTATACGCCTAGTGGCCGCTCGATCCAGCGCGAGCCCGGCGAGCATGGCCCGATGGTGGCGATGGGCGAGCCCGGCGAAATGACAGCGACCGGCGCGTCCGCCGAAGCGGTGGTGTTCTACACGGCCTCCGGTCGCGAGGTCTTCGGGGGCGGTGGGATCAACCCCGATCTGATCGTTCGCTCGGACACGACGACACAGAAAGAGCGGGATTTCCGCACTGCGCTAGGCGAGCAGCTGGGCGCGTATTACGACGCCGTGTTCCGCTTCGCAGTCGCGTACACCGACGCGCACCCCGAGTTGAAACCCGACTTCCACGTTTCCAACACGATGCTCGTCGAGTTGTTCGCCTGGGTTGAGGACAGTGGGATCGAGGTCAGCCGCGAGTTGTACGATGGCGCGCGACGCCTGGTGGAACGCGAGTTGGGCATTCAGCTGGCGACGGTCGCGTTCGATGAGAAGACATCGCTGCGCCGCCGTCTGTTCATCGACCGTCAAGTAGAAACGGCGGCCGAGTTGCTACGGGAGGGCGGCACGCAGGCCCAGCTCTTCGCTCTGGCGGGTTCCCGCGAGGGCGATCAGTGGCCGCCTGTGCGTGAGAACTAAGGAGCCCGGATGACGTTGGCTGGCTGGCTGGCGGCCCTATCCGTAGGGCTTCTGGCCGGCGCAATCTCCGGATTGGTGGGCATAGGGGGAGGGGCCGTCATGGTCCCCTTCCTCTATTTTTTTCTCGCTCATCCCGAAATATCCGGCGCTCTCATCCTGCACTCGGACCAGGCGGTCGTCGCCCACGCCACCAGCCTCCTGGTCATCGTTCCCATCAGCGTGCGCGGTGCGTGGCTGTACCATCGCGAGGGCCTGGTCGAGTGGAACGCCGTCTGGCGCATGGGTATTGCCAGCGTCGTTACAGCGGCGCTGGGCGCTCGCGTGGCGATCCTGGTTCCGGGCGAGCTGCTGAAGGTCGCGTTCGGCGTCTTCTTGATCATCATCGCGACGCGCCTGGCTTTCAGTAAGAAGCGGGAAGGCGACAGGCCTGTGGACGGAAACGGTATCGACACGTGGCGCGCGTTGGTCGGCGGTGCGGCCGTTGGGTTCTTCTCTGCGTTGCTGGGTGTCGGCGGAGGATTGGTGGCCATCCCCGTACTCATCTACTGGCTCCACGTGCCCATCAGGAAAGTCACGGCGACGTCTCTGGCGCTCATCACCTTCACCGCTGTGATGGGTGTCTTCAGCTACGGTATGAGCGGGCTTTATCGGTCGTCCGGCGATGTGCTCACGTACTTTCATCTGCCGGCGGCCTTGGCGCTGGCCGTGGGTGCCATCTTGGCCGTGCCGCTTGGGACGCAACTTCAGCTGAGTATGCCCACGCACCGGCTGCGGCCCATGTTCGCCATCGTATTCTTTCTCCTCGGGCTGCGAATCGTCACGGTCAACCTCTTCGACCTCGTACGGTTTTCCTAACTCTCCATGGCGGAGAAGCGCCTGGTTATCGTCTTCACCAAGCCGGCGGTTTCCGGATCGGTGAAGACCCGCTTGATACCCACGCTCACGGCCGATGAGGCCGCCGAGTTTCATCTTGCGGTCACCTCCGACACCATCGCCGTGGCCGAAAGCATCGCCGGCCATCTCATGGAGTTGCACGTGGCTGGCGCGGATGATGACTTGACGGAATTCCGTGCGCTCTACCCGGGCCGCGCGGTTCAACGACAGATTGGCAGCGATCTGGGGGCGCGGCTCTCCGCCGCCTTCGACGCGTCGTTTGGTCGAGGGATAGAGAAGACGGTGGTGATCGGAAGCGACCACCCGACGTTGCCCCCCGAGTACTTGGTGCAGGCTTTCGATCGCCTCGACTCCGCCGACATCGTCTTCGGCCCCAGTCGCGACGGTGGCTACTACGCCGTTGGTCTGCGGCGCGGCGCCTGGCCTGCCGCGCAGGGGGCCTTCGAGGGGATCCCCTGGTCGACCCCCCAGGTTCTGGATACCAGCCTCAACCGCGCGCGTGAGATCGGACTCGAGATCGCCACGCTCCCCGAGTGGTATGATGTCGACCGGGCCGACGACCTCCCCGTGGTGGCCGGCGACGCACGGCCCGGCTCGGCGACCATGCGCTTCCTCATGGAACTGTGGAGAAGGCGGACCTGAGCCCCGACACACGTCCACCCTATTCAGCGCCGCCCTTCGCATGTATTGTCTGGCAGTTCGCGGAGCCCGTTCGGCCCGCGAAGTCCGTTTACACGTGCCGGGAGCGAGTTCTTGAGCAGCAGAGATGCCATCGTCGAGGTTACGCGTGGTGGGCGCGTCGAGTCCCGGCACCGCGTTTCCGCGGCGGCGATAAACCAGCAGGGCGAGCTCGTCGCTTGGGTGGGTGACCCGGAGCTCCAGACCTTCTTGCGGTCTGCAGCGAAGCCGATTCAAGCTCTGCCGGTCGTCGCTGACGGCGCTGCAGACGCCTTCGACTTCAGCGACAGCGAGCTGGCGGTCATCTGCGCTTCGCACTCTGGGGAGACCGGCCACATAGAAGCTGTCGAGTCGATTCTCTCGCGGATCGGGTGCACGGAAGATGATCTCGAGTGCGGCGTGCAGTGGCCCTTCCACAAACGCGCCGCCGAAACGATACGCAGTGAAGGCAAGTCGCCCTCGCGCATCCATAACAACTGTTCCGGCAAGCATGCCGGCATGCTCGCATGGTCGCGTCACTGCGGCGTCGACACAAAGGGTTATATCGAGCCCGATCACCCGGTCCAGTCCCGCATCTGCTCGGAGATCGCGGCGTGGGCGCGGTCTGACTGTGAAGCGATCCCCTTGGGTGTGGACGGCTGCGGCGTCCCCTCGTTCGCCCTACCGCTCAACGCTATGGCCGAAATCTATGCCAACGTCGTGACGAGCGCGGAGGCCGACCCGAACAGCGCCGCTGGGCGCATCACTCGGGCCATGACCGGCGAACCCTGGTATGTGGGCGGCACGGGCCGTTTGAGTACACGGCTGATGGAAGTCGCGGGCGGCCGGCTGCTGGCGAAGTACGGCGCCGAAGCGGTGTATTGTCTGGGCGACCGCGAAAGTCGGGTGGGTGTCGCCGTGAAGATTGAGGACGGCCACAAGCGAGCCGTCGGGCCCGCGGTCGTCGAATTCCTGACGAGTCTGGGCATGCTCGGTGGCCAGGAGCTGAGTGAGTTGGATGACCGTCACATCTGTATGGTGAAGAACACGCGGGGCGAGGTCGTCGGTGAAATTCGGCCGCGTTTCCAGGTGGAAAGGGCGGACTAGTGTCCTGCGAGGATTGGGTGTGGGATCTGGTCGAACTGGCAGCGGCACAGGCGGCGAACGACGCGCCGGGGATGGAGGCGGTGTTCCAGCGGCTGCTCGCTGCGAGTCGCGGGAGCGAAGTCGAGGAGGCGTTGCTTCAGTCGTATCTGTTTCTCGGCTTCCCGTTGGCCATCGAGGCCCTACGCCGTTGGCGCAACCATGTGGCTGAAGTTCCGGAGCCGGCCCCCGAAGATTGGGCGCAGTGGTTGAGGCGCGGCGAAGACATATGCGCGACGGTTTACGGCGACCACTACGATTCGCTGCGTGAGAACATCGCCGGTTTCCACCCCGACCTGGACCGCTGGATGGTGGCGGAGGGCTATGGCAAAGTCCTCGGCCGGCCGGGCCTGAGTCTGGACATCCGGGAGATGTTGATCGTGGCGATGCTGGTTGTGCAGGGTGAGAGTGGTCGTCGACAGCTGCGCTCTCACCTTCAGGGGGCGCTCAACGCGGGTGTGGCACCGGAGGATGTCGAGGAGACGGTCCGGCATGCAGCGGCGTTCGCGCCGTCCGAGCATCTGGATCTCGCCCTGGAACTCTGGTCGCTCGTCAAAGGGAAGAGCTAGCTGTGCTCATCGATCACGCGCTAATCCATGTGGCCAGCGGCGATGGCGGGTCCGGCTGCATGTCGTTCCGCCGGGAGAAGTACGTTCCCCGCGGCGGTCCCGATGGCGGTGACGGCGGGCGCGGTGGTGACGTCGTGTTGATCGCCGATCCTTCGCTTTCCACGCTGCTGGACTACCACTACAAGCAGCAGTACAAGGCCCAGCGCGGGCGCCACGGACAGGGTAAGAACCGCACGGGCTCCTCCGGCGACGACATGGAACTCCGAGTTCCGCCGGGCACGGTGGTCAGGGACGCCGACACGAACGAGTACCTGGGCGAGCTGGTGGACCCCGGGGATCGTCTGGTGGTGGCTCGCGGCGGGGGGTCGTTCGGCGTCTGCCGCTTCGACGCGGAGCCCGGAGAGGATGCCGTGGCCGCG
>Ga0209536_100003626_pt1 | contig 24719 bp, 19 predicted proteins | sample DeeMarSeWOR28_12_FD_187461 | JGI IMG/M metagenome (GOLD analysis project Ga0209536, IMG submission 187461) | Marine sediment microbial communities from White Oak River estuary, North Carolina - WOR-2-8_12 (SPAdes) (version 2) | ecosystem: Environmental > Aquatic > Marine > Intertidal zone >...
TTCCAGACGCCGCCGGATGCCGCACCTGCGTAGTAGATGTGGGGGGCGCCCGGTATACCCACCACCGCGGTCGCCCGGTTTCCTTCCGGTCCGATGTAGCGGTATTCGAGCTGGTCGTAGGGCACGCGAGTCGGTTGCTGGGCATCGAGTGACTGTGCTGGCATGTGAAACACTGCAATGAGGGCGACGAAAGGGAGGGTTTTCGCAGCCTGCTGCATGGTCGTACCTCCGTGGATCTCACTGTTTGCGTGAAGATCCACTCGGGTACGTGACGCCGCTAGGGTGTGCTACGTACAGAGTCGCCGGTCTCTACTCGCTACTCGGTCCTCAGGTTCTCGAGCGGGTCTACGCGCGCGGCTCGACCGGCCGGTACGCAAATGGCCAGGAGCGCGATACCCAGGAGAATGCAGACCACCACGGCGAGGTTCGCGGGATCGGTTGCACTGACTTCGTACAGTTGGCTTTGCAGCAACCGTGTAAGCGCAAAGGACCCTCCGATACCCAATGCCAAGCCAATGCCGGCTAGTGTCAGGCCGCTCTTGATGACCAAGCCGAACAGGTCGGGCCGTGTAGCACCCAGCGCCATCCTGAGTCCCAGCTCGCGCGCTCGGTCCCGCACCATGTGGGCCATGATGCCGTAGATACCGAGCGATGCCAGCAGCATCGCGAGTCCGGAGAACAACGTTAGCAGCTGCATTAGCAGCCGGCGGTTGCCCATCGATTCCGCTATGAGGTCTTCCATGATCCGGATGTTGGAGATCGGTTGGTTCGGATCGACCGAGAACACCGTCTGTCTCACGGCCGAAACCACTGCCTGCGGTTCGGTCTCGGTGCGGAGCACGAGGATGGCGCCAGGGCCGCCGAACTGCCGTGCCGAGAAGTAGAGTTGGATGCGAATGTCGTCGTCGAGGCCCGAGTGTAGGGTGTGCCCCACGACGCCGATCACCGTTATCCACTGAGCATTGGGACTCTGCGGATTGCTGAACGTGATGCGTTTTCCAATGGGGTTTTCATCGGGCCAAAAGCGGCGCACCATTTCTTCGTCCACTACGACCACTGGCTGAGACTCGGGTCCATCGGTCCTATCGAAGAACCGTCCCCGGAGAACCGGGATCTCGAGCGTTTGTGCGAAACTGGGGCTCACGGTCCTGATGTCTCCCCAGGGCGCGGGGTTGTTGTCATCTGGTACGTAGCCTTCCACCGAGAATACCGACGTGCCCCACCCGCCCCCGAACGGCAGTGTCGACGTGGTGGCCGCCGACCTAATTCCGGGTACTGCGTCCAACTCTGAGAGCAAGCGATCAAAGAAGACCACTTGTGACTCTGTGTCGGGATACCGTGCCTGAGGTATTCGAACACTCGCAGCGAGCAGGCGATCTGTTCTGAACCCCGGATCCACCCTTCCCAGCTGGCTGACGCTCTTGACCATGAGTCCGGATCCTGCCAGTAGGATCAGTGCTAGCGCAAACTCGCCTGCAATCAACACTCGCCGCAGTCCTCGGCCGCTACGGAGTGCCTGAGATGCCTGCCCGCCCTCACGCAGGGACCGCTGTATGTCCTGACCGGCCCCTTGAATCGCGGGCGTGATTCCGAATAGGATTCCTGCCAGAAGTGAAACTGCAAGTGTGAACAGCAGCACTGGTAGGTCTATGGCGATCTCGGCGCCCGCGAGAACGTCGGGTCCGATGGCAACGAGCGTATTGATTCCCCAATTCGCCAAGAGCAATCCGGCAGCACCACCCATTAGCGACAACACCAGGCTCTCTGTCAGTAGTTGCCGAATAACCTGACGCCGGTCCGCTCCCAACGCCTTACGGATCGCGATCTCTTTCTGGCGTCCGACACCTCGCGCCAACAGGAGGTTTGCGACGTTGGCGCAGGTCATCAGCAAGACGAATCCCACGGCACCGAAGAGCAGCAACAGTGAGGCTCTGTAGTCACTTCGGGCCCAGTCGCCCAGCGACGTCACCCTCACGGTCCAATTGGGAGGGTATGTTCCGGGGAGTTCGGCCTTGATGGTCTCGGCCAGCGCACTGATTTCCTGGGCCGCAGCCGCTACTGTGACTCCGGGCTTGACGCGAGCGACGGAGCGCTGGCTCTCGAGAATGCGGAAACTGTCCTGAAACGCATCGGGCGACAGCGCTATGGGAACCCACAGCTCACGGTCGCGGTCGTAGAAATCGCGGAAGTCGGGTGGCATGACTCCGATGACTTGATACGACTCCTCGTTGAGCGAGAGCGACCTGCCGATTACGTCTGGGGCACCGCCCAAGTGACGCTTCCAGAACCCGTCGCTGATCACCACCACGTGTTCATTGCCTGGCTCATCCTCTGCCGGCACGAAGGACCTGCCGATCACCGGCGAGATCCCGTAGGTCTCGAAGTAACCGGCTGACACTAGGCTGCCGGTGACACGCACGGGTTCTCCCAAACCCGTCAAGTTGGCGGACCATCCTCTCGTGATCGCCACGCTCTCGAAGCTCTGAGTTCTATCGCGGTAGTCGCGGAACCCCGGTGCCGATATCCCGGTCACCAGGTCGACCGATGGATAGACATGGTTCAGCGTCACCAGCTGTCCGGGCTGGGGATATGGCAGCGGACGCAACAGCATGCTGTTCACGACGCTGAAGATTGTCGTGTTGGCCCCGATCCCCAGTGCCAGGGTAAGGACCACTATGGTTGTGAAACCGGGGCTGCGCGCAAGGCGCCGCACGCCGTACTTGACGTCCTGCATGGAGTCACTCATGGCTAGTTTCCTGTCGATCCAACCTGCGGACGGTTTACCGGGTAGCAGGGATGAGCTGAGCCGGGCCCAGTTATATCGCGTCACCAAGGAGATCGCGGTGCGCCAATACCAGCGGTTCGCGGCTGACGCGCCGATGCGAGGGACGAACGCGCCGTATTCTTCCCGGAGGTCCCCGGCGATATTGAGCCCTGCCACATTTTGCGGCAGGAGCCGGAGCAGTAGGCGCTCGGCGGCTCGGGGCGGCAGCAGGCCGGGGCGGGTTGGGCTCACTGCGGTCTCTCTAAGATTGTCTCGAGACCCTGCCACAGGCTGAGCAGCGTGTCACGCGATGAGCGCAGGGCCCGGATGCCGCCGGTCGTGACCCTGAAGCGTCGCTGCGGCAGCCCACCGCGCGAGTCGGCGGGCGGGACCGTAGTCCAATTCACGTATCCCTTCGACTCGAGCCGGTCGAGCGTGGCGTAGAACGCCCCGCGGGATACCTGCCTTCCTGCATGTTGCTCCAGTTCTCGACGAACTCCCAGGCTGTAGGCGTCCTCTCCGCGCCTGAGAATGGCTAGCAACACGAGTTGTTCGAATTCGCCCAGCGGTGCCTTGCGTGGCATGGTCTCCTCCTGAGACAGTCTACATCATAGACCGACAGTCTATAATATAGACTCCCTCTCTTCTTTACGCAGCCCCCGGTCGGCGAGTTTCACCCACGCGCTTGACCACTGGAGCCAATGCGAGATTATTACCTAATGAGGTAGTTCTAGTCAGTGGGAGTTTCGAGTATAGCCCTAGCGCGATGAATTCTTCATGGCCTCGACCGCGGTGGTTGGGGCCTGCTCCTTTTGGATCTGGGGACCGGGGCAGCGCCTGGGATACAGGGAGAAGCCGATGGATCTCTTCATCACATCAGTCGCCGTGGTACTCGTTGTCTCGGCCTTGTGCTCGTTGTCGGAAGCGGCGCTCTATGCCGTGGCACCGGGATATGTCCGCCAGCTAGCTGATTCCGGCAACATCCGAGGGCGGTTACTGACCCGGTTCAAGGAGAACTTGGGTCCGCCCATTACTGCGATCCTGATTGTGAACACCGTTGCCAACACGGCGGGCGCGGCAATCGCGGGGGCGCAGGCACGGTTCCTCTTCGGCGAGTCGGCGCTGCTGTGGTTTTCGGCCTTGTTCACGCTGGCGGTGTTGGTGCTGTCGGAGATCATACCCAAGGTCGTCGGCGTGACACGCAACCGGGTCGTGTCACGTGCCATTGCCGTGCCATTGAGTGGCGTGGTGCGTGCCCTGTGGCCGTTTGTCTGGCTGTCACAGCGGTTCTCTGATGCTCTCGTGAGCAGCCGCGAGCCCGTGGCGCCGGAATCGGAGGTGTGGAGGATCGCCGACCTTAGTGCGGAGGAGGGGAGCATTCTCCCTTCTGAGGCTGCTCTGGTGAAGAACGTGCTGAGGTTGGACGAGATCAAGGCGCGCGACATCATGACCCCTCGCACCGTAGTCTTCAAGCAACCCAACAACCTCACCGTGAAAGACATCTCCAAAGATGCCTGGGCGCTGCCGCATGCACGCATCCCGATCCACGACGCAGTTGACACCGAGAATTGGACCGGACAAGTGCTGCGCCGCGACATTCTCGCCTGCCTGGGGCGGGATCAGTTCGACGTTACTCTGGCAGCCTTGGCGAAACCTCTGGAGTTCGTGCCCGAGACCCTACCGGGACACGAGCTGCTACAGCAGTTTCTCAAGCGACGCAAACATCTATTCGGTGTTCTCGACGAACACGGCCACGTGATCGGGATCGTCACCCTGGAAGACGTGCTCGAGTCCTTGATCGGGGAGGAGATAGTAGACGAGACCGACAATGTGGTCGACATGCGTGAAGTGGCTCGGAAGCGGAGCGTGCAACAGTACGGGGAGACGGCGCCCGATCCGACGGAGAGGGAGGGTCCGTCAAGTCAAACGCGCGAGGGTGAGTGAACTGTCAACGATTGAGTGGTAGGGTGCGTAACCAGAGTAGCGGAATCGAAGGAGCATCTCTGCGAGCTACGGGCCTGCGTGTTCGTGGATTGCACCGCAGCCTGAGCGGCCGGCACTCGACGAACGACGATCTGAGTATTCGAGCCAACTGATGCGGCTTTCAGCGCAATTCATCCGCTTCACTACCACGTGCCGGTGAGCCTTCTCCGCGTTGCGGGCGTCGGTCGGATATACGCCTCCTGGGTCGGGTCCGGAATTCTGAGCCACCCGGGCATCGATCCAGGACTTGGAGCGCAGGGGTGCCGGTGTGACAATGGTCATCGGACGAATGGCGTGTGTAATGGGTCGAGTCCAAACGGTCCCACTTCGCGCTGAGCAACTCGACCCACACTAGATCTGGCGCAATTCGGCTCTCCCTTGCATTATGGGCGGTCGCCCTCGGAGCCGGGACCGTGGCCGCCGCTCGGGTTGGTCTCCTTCCCCGTAGCTCCTGAACTCAATGCGGTCCGCGCATGGCCTGCCGGGTACAGCCCTGGTCGGGCCCGCCACTGCTGCACCGGCCAGGCCGGTGCGGTCCGCATCCACGCGCGGTTCGTAGGCTTGCAAGGCTGAAACGAACTCGATTGCAAGGAGGAGAGTCCTGTGGTAATGACGAGCAGAGGCTGGAGCATGGTGAGATCGCTGGCAATCTGTGCCGCCGTAATCGGGGTAGCCGGTGGCTGCCAGCGATGGGCAGAAGGCCGTGCGGATGCGGTTGAGGAGAAGAGTCCTCCGCGCGTGGCAGCGGAGTCGGATGTGGAAGCCGGCAGGTATCTCGTGATAATGGGTGGTTGCAACGATTGCCACACCGACGGGTACATGCAATCCGAAGGGAACGTTCCTGAAGAATCGTGGCTCGCCGGTTCGCCCGTCGGCTGGCGCGGACCGTGGGGAACCACATATGCGAAGAACCTCCGTCTCACCGCGCAGGACCTGACTGAGGAACAGTGGGTTGTCACGCTGAAACAGCGACGAGCCCTTCCTCCGATGCCCTGGATGAATGTGAATCAGATGAGCGAGGCCGACGCGCGGGTGCTGTACCGTTACATCCGCTCGCTGGGGCCGGCGGGAGAGCGGATGCCCGTTCCCGTTCCACCGGGCCAGGAACCGACGACCCCCTTCATCTCGCTGACGCCGCTTGCGCCGGGAGGGTAACAGCTCGGGAGCCGCACGTATCTGATCCCAGCTGATCGAGCAGGTAGGCAGCAGCTGCGGGAGCTGGTCCAGCGATGCGTGGTCCCGGGCTTCGCTCTCATCTGGTTGTCTTGCAGCGCGAGTGGGCCCGGCCACGGGCCCACTCGCGGGCCTCTGGGCAGCAACGTTCAGTTGCATTCTACCCATTGCCGCGCCCTCTTCCGTCCCGTAAGTTCGCCGGGCAGTGAGTCTAGTTGGTTTCCCATCGCACTCTAGCCGGGTCGTTGTCACTATGAGAGCTCGAATTCGCCTTGCCACACTGATATTCCCCATCGCATTGCTGACTCCAAGCGCGCCACTTGTCTGGCAGGGGAACGCCGGTGTTGCGCTTGCGCAGTCGATCCCTTCGCCGGAGCGTCACTTCGGTCATGTCATCGGTGCTGACCGCAAACTGGTGGATTGGGAGGGGATCGTGGAGTACATGCAGCTGGTTGGTACCAGATCCGAGCGCGTCAACGTGAGAGAGACGGGTCGAACGACACTGGGCCGTCCTTTTCTGGTGGTGGAGATATCGAGTCCCAATACGATTGCCAACATCGACCACTACAAGGCGATGCAGCAGCGGCTCTACTTCCAGGACCATCGACCGGGACAGAATCTGGAGTCCGTCCACAGCGAGCGCGAACGGCAGGAGCTGTTCGACGACCACAAGGCGGTCGTGTTGATAACGGCGACCATTCACTCGACCGAGGTAGGCGCGGCGCAGATGGGTCTGGAGTTGGTCCATCATCTGGCCACTGACAACGGTCCGAGGACGAGAAAGATCCTCGACAACACGATCTTCCTGTTGGTACCGAGCCTCAATCCTGATGGCCAGGACATGGTGTCGGACTGGTACATGCAGCACGTGGGTAGTGAGTATGAAGGCGGATCCTTGCCGTGGTTGTATCACGCTTACGTCGGGCACGACAATAACCGTGACATGTACATGTACTCCCAGCAAGAGACGCGGTTGATCGGCGAGGTCCTGTACCAGGAGTGGTTCCCATCTATCTGGCTCGACGAGCATCAGATGGGGTCTTCCGGCCCTCGCATCTTCACCATGCCGGCAACTGATCCAATCAATCCGAATGTGCATCCGCTCATCTACACTCTTAACGGCATCTACGGCCAAGCACAGACCGCAGCGCTCGAAGCAGCCGGCAAGGTCGGTATCGCCTACGACTACGTTTACACCAATTTCTGGCCGGGCGCGATGGCTTGGACCGGTTGGTGGCACAACCAGGTCGGCATGCTGACCGAGGTGGCCAGCGTTCGGATCGCCACCCCCACCGAACAGGAAACAGAGGCATTGGGTGTCAGCAGCACAGGTGGCCGGCGGTTCGGGGCCGAGCCAGGGGCAGCGCTTCCCAGACCGAGGGATACACAGTCTCGCACTACTTACCGCAGGCCGTGGTTGGGGGGTGAGTGGACGTTGAGAGACATAGTGGATTACGAGTTGATCGTATCGTTGGCGCTGCTCGAGACAGCAGCCGACACGCGTGATCAACTGATCCGTCAAATCTACGAGGTCAATCGCTCGACGATTCTGGAGTTCGCGGGGGGGGAGAGTGGCGGTGGCGAGACCGACTACGGTGGCTTGCCGGGTGCAGTTGCTGAGCAACGCACCGAAACGGGCCGGGTGTTTGCGGGGTTCGGCGGAATAGCGGGGCATCCCTACGCCGTCATCATCGATCCCGACCAGCACGATCCGCCCACGGTCGCGAGGATGCTACAGACCCTGGAGCTGGGGGGCGTGATTGTGGAACGGGCGCGTGCGGATTTCGAGGCGAACGGAGCGACATATGATGCCGGGACCTACGTGATTCGCCTGGGACAAGTATTCGGCCGTTATGCCAAAGAGATGCTGGAAGTACAGACGTATCCCGAAGTGAGAGCCACTCCCGAGTCACCGCCGCAGCCTCCGTACGACGTTACGGCTTGGTCGCTGGGCATGCAAATGGGAGTGGAAGTGCTATTCGTCGATCAGCCGTTCGATGCATCACTCGAGGTAGTGGACGGTGTTCCCCTGCCAGCGGGGCGGCTGGAAGGTGACGGCAGTACATTCGCCGTCTCTGCCGCTTACAACGATGCTTTCAGGCTCGCAAATCAGTTGTGGAACGAAGGGGCACAGATTTCCCGGATCACGCAGCCACACGTTACAGCGAGCGGTACGCACTTGCAGCCTGGCGCATGGGTCATTTCGCAGGTCCCACGGGAGCGGATGCAGGCTTTGGCCCGGCAGTACGGTCTCGTGATCGCTGCGCTGGACGGAGCACCGGCGGCCCCAATGGCGAGCGTATCCCAACCGCGCATCGCTGTATATCAGCCGTGGGGATCGAACATGGATGAAGGGTGGACCCGCTGGCTCTTGGACGACTACGGATTCGAATACACCACGCTGCATCCTCAGGACTTGAGGGCGGCTGCGTCCGGTGCGGGAGATGATAACACGATACCGGACGATGCTCGCTCTCAATGGCCTTCCTTCGTCGGCGAACGTGCGCCGGCCACGGTGGTGCAGGCTCCCTTGGCCCAGCGGTTCGATGTCGTCCTGTTCACCCATCAGAGTGCCAGCAGCATTCTGGGAGGGAACAGCTCGAGGACTACTCCGCCGGTCTACAAGGGCGGCATTGGCGAGGCCGGACTGACAGCGCTGCGCGAGTTCATCGATGCCGGAGGGACCGCAGTCGCCTTGGGTGCGGCCACCGACTTGTTCATCGAACACTGGCCGATACCTGTCAAGAATGCAGCCGCAGGTTTGAGCAGTGATGAGCTGTTGATACCGGGCACGATCGTGAACATCGAAACGGATCCTAGCCACCCATTGTCCTGGGGCATGCCTCGCGAGTCCTACGGTTACTTCATTCGCAGTCCGTTCTTTACGCTAACTGAGGGGTTTGCCAGCCAGCAGGCAACTGTGGCGGTCCGGTATCCCAACACCAACGTGCGGGCGTCGGGCTGGCTTCGTGGTGAGGAGCACGTGGCCGGCCGGGCTGCCGTTGTGCAGCTGGACCTTGACCCGCCCGATCCGGCTCATAGGGGCGGTAGCATAATACTGCTCGGCCTGCGGCCACAGCACCGGGTTCAAACGCACGCTACGTTCAAGACCTTGTTCAACGCGCTCCTGCGCGGCGAAGAACCGTTGGCAGCAACCCGCGCGACGGGAGGTGTCGATCGTTAGGTGTACCGCCGATGAGGAGAAGAGGTCATAACATGTTGCTTCTCAGATACAGTGCCATACTGCCGACGCTGCTACTCATTGCAGGTGCAGTTTCCAGTGGCGATCGGATATCTCAACCCGAGACAGCGCGGCTCAGTCGGGAACGTCACGGCAACGAGGCAGTGAGAATATCGGTCCTATACGACAACATTCAGTACGATCGCAGGTGTGCGACTGCCTGGGGATACGCTGCGCTCATCGAGCGTGGCGAGCACATCTACTTGTTCGACACGGGCGGCGATGGCCCCACGCTGCTGGGCAACATGCGACAGCTCGGCGTGGACTTGGCGAGAGTCGAGGCGGTGATCCTCTCTCATGCTCACGGTGACCACACCGGTGGCCTGATTGACCTGCTGCGAACCGGGATCGAGCCTCCCGTGTACTTGCTGCCTTCGTTCCCAGCCGAGCTGAAGAGTGCAGTGGCTCGGATGACCGAAGTAATCGAGGTAGCTCCAGGACAGGCCATAGGAGCAGGTGTATACGTCACGGGCGAGGTCCACGGAACCGTGCCGGAGCAAGCCGCGATAGTCACCAGCGACAGCGGGCTGGTAGTGCTCACTGGATGCGCCCACCCAGGGGTCGTTACTCTAGTTGACCGAGCCAAGACTCTCGTGGGGGAGTCGGTTCATCTGGTGATGGGCGGCTTCCACTTGGCAAGCACGAGCTCCGAGCGGGTAGAGTCCATTGCGACAGACCTGCTAGGTTTGGGGTTTGGAATGGTCGCGCCTTCTCACTGCACGGGGGAAGCAGCACTCGCAGCCTTCGGGGCACGATTTGGTGCTCGGTTCGTCGAGTCCGGCGCCGGAAGAGTGGTTTTGGTGTCCGGAGGCAACTGAAGACCACGGATGCACTCGGTCTGACCCACTTCATCCACTGCGCAGTCCTACAACTACGTCACAATCGGCATTCCCATCGCAGGCCAGATGAACCAGACAAAGAACCCGAGTACGACGATCAGCAGCACACTCGCTGGGATTCCCGCCTTGAAGAACTCCGCTGTAGTGAACTGTCTACTGGCGTATGCAATCGCGTTCGGAGCAGCGCCGACCAGGAGCAGGAAGGGCATTCCGGCTGTCACGAGCGAGGCGAACAAGACCACCTCCGGCGCGATGCCCACATAGGGAGCCATCACGAGAGCGACGGGCATGGTTATGGCGATTGCTGCCACGTTCATGATCACGTTGGTCATGACGAGGACGAACACTGATATCCCCATCACGAAGATCATCCAGTGCGATTCCTGGAACATCGTGAGCCAATTGACCGCCAGCCATTGCGCGGCACCTGTCTCCCACAAACAAAGGCCGATACTCATTGCCCCGCCGAACAGCAGGATGATGTTCCATGAAGTACCCTCGAGATCTTCCAGGTCCACGATCTTGAACAAGAAGAAGAGTATCGTCGATACCAAGATTATCGCGCTCTTGTCCAGCGGTTCCAACACGGGAACGAACTGGCGCAGGCTCAAGACTACTATGGTACCGAGGACGAACGTGAGAGCCAGTATCTCGTTACGGCTTATGGGCCCCAGGCTCTGGTACAGCCGGTTCACCCGATCGCGCAGGCCCGGGATAGTCTTCTTCTCAGGTGGGTAGTAGAACAAGAAGTAGAGCCATAACAAAACCGTCATGAGGGCTCCCACCGGGAGCATGTAGTAAGTCAGTTCGAAGAAGCTGATTGTCTCACCGGTTATGTCGCGGTAGAAGCCGATTGCTACCGCGCCCCTGGCGGCACCCAGAAGTGTGATGATGCTACCAGCACCCGCGACAAACGCCATTCCAATGAAAAGCCCTCTGCCAAAATTGGTCGGCTCTGTGTCATCGGTGTAGAGAGCGTAGACCGCCATGAACAGCGGGAAAACCGTGGCTGCCACCGCGGTATGTGCCATGATGAGTGTGAGAGCGGAAGTCATCACGAAGCACCCGAGGTAGATCATACTCGTGCGTTCGCCTACAAGGGAAAGCATCTTGTACGCCAGCCTCCGGGTGATTCCTGTCTTGGTGAAGACCATCCCGAAGATCAGCGATCCGAAGATGAACCAGACCGAAGGTACCAGGAAGTCAGTGAAAGCATCTTCGGCGGATCGAATCAAGAACAGAGCTTGGACTACTCCAATAGTGATACTGGTAACACCGATTGGTATCACTTCCGTCACCCACCATGTGGCCGCGAGAAAGAACAGGGCCAGCGCAGCCTTGCCTTCTCTCGAGAGAGCGAATTCCTCCCCGGAAGGATCGACCGCCGGACCTGGCGTCGGGGCAAAGTACACGATGGCAAACAGGGTCAGACCCAGCAGGATGCAGAAGATCCTCTTACCGTCGATCCTTGCACCTTTGGTGACGGAAGGACTCGGGAGCCCCCCATCGTGTGGCTGGGCCTGTTTATCGCTCCTAGGTGCTACCCGAACGCTACCGGGCGTTGCCTCTTCAGTCATTTGTCAGCCACCTCACGCGCGGTCCCAGCGGGACCTCGACTAGCTCAGCAGTTGAGCGAGTTCGTGAATCATGTCGACGGAACGGACGACTCCGACGAGATGTTTGCCATCAACAACCGGGATCAAGTACAGATTGAGAGTGACCATCTCATGGATGGCCTTCATCAGATGATCGTCCGCGTTGATTGTTGTTGGGATGGGCAGCATCACATCGCTCACCGGTCGGCCGGCCTGTTGTCTGATACGGCTCACCGTGCGGTCGAACGGGAGTTCGGATAGGTTGGGATCAGCTGAAACATCGAATAGCATCTTGCGGTATTCCAGCGGCTGACTGACCAGGAACTGTGGTTCCAAACCCCGCATGATGTCACGGCGTCGTACGTATCCGACCAATACTTGTATTGCGTCGAACACGAGTAACAGCCGCGGCTGAGATTGACGCCCATCCACATCCAGTCGTGCGCTATCGATGACGGTGATCGCCTCCCCCAGCGTAGCAGTGTCTCGCACCGACGGATATTGATCGATAGGAACCATGATCTCTCTTACCTGCTTCATCGAGCCCATGCACTCACCAACCCTTCTGGTGCATGATGTCCGATATCCTCCGCTCGATCCGCTTGTCATCGAGTCTGGTCTTCTTTCTTGCGGCGTCATCGATTCTGGCCACGAGCACTTCGATGTCTGTGGGCTTTTCGAGCAAGTCGAGCGCTCCGAGTTTCATGGCCTCGACCGCTTGTTGGATGGTGGATTGACCGGTCAACAAAATGACTTGAAAGTCCTTGTTGATCTGGAGCAGTCCGCGCAATGTATCGACACCGTCCATACCGGGCATGGCCATATCCAAGACGACCGCATCAAACGGGTGTTTGCCTGCCTTCTGCAGCGCGATCTCACCGCTCTGTGCAGTGTCGACCATCAGACCACGTCTCTCCAACCGTTCTGCCAAGACCGTAACAAAGTCCTCTTCGTCATCGACTAGCAGGACCGTAATCTCGCTCATCCTCTGCACCTCCAGCTATGCCTAGACTTCCAATCATTATCGCTCATCGCCGTCACCGGAACAAGCTGTAATGGACGCTCCGACACCCTTCGTGATACTCGCTTCGCTCACTGATCTGCGGGGCCTGCGCCAGCCTGTTGGAGCATCTGACACAAGACGCCTATGCTGACCGGCTTGACGAGATAGTCATAAGCGCCCAGCCTCACTCCTTCCTCAGCATCTCGCTTGGAGCCATGTCCGGTGAGCATGAGAACTCCTATACCGGGATGCTCTTCCTTTATCTTCTGTAGCACGTCGAGGCCGCTGAGGCCAGGCATCTTGACATCGAGTAGCACGACGTCACACGTATTCTCAGCTAGATAGTCAAGAGCGGCTGCCCCCGAAGTTACTCCCGTGGTGCGGAAACCTCTGAGATCGAGGCGCTCGCCAATCGCGCTCACCAGCTCTTCTTCGTCATCCACGATCAGAACCCTCAGGCGTTTCTCATGCATTCGGTTCGCCAACGGGCAGTGTTATTGTGAAGCGCGTTCCCTTCCCAACTTCACTGCTGACGTCGATGCGGCCACCCAACTTCTTGACAATCCCATAGGTGATCGACAGACCGAGTCCGGTGCCACTTCCTTCCTTGGTTGTGAAAAACGGATCGAAGATGTGTGCGAGGTTTTCTTCAGGAATGCCGGCTCCATCATCCGTTATGCTAACAGCGACCGAATGCCCCTCCACTTGCTCTATGCCAATCTCGATGCGGCCACCATCGTCAACCGCGGCAAAGGCATTGTTGATGATGTTGAGGAACACCTGCTGTAACTGACCCTTGTCGCTGACCACGCTCGGTGAGTCGCCTGTATAGTTGAAAACGACCTCAACTTGTCTGTAACTCGCCTCCTTTCCAAGGAATCCCAAGACCTCTCGCAAGAGGCGATCTAAGTTGATCACCTCCTGTTTCACATCCATGTGTTTCGCAAATCCGAGCAGGTTGTGGGTAATGCGACCACAGCGTCGTGCTGAGCTGAGGATGGAGTCTGTCAGGCTCAGGATCTTTTCGCGAGACGGCCGTTCTGTGGACAAGGTCATCAGATCTCTTAACAGGCCCGCTTTTTGATTGATGATGGCAATCGGGTTGTTGATCTCATGCGCCACACCCGCACTGAGACGGCCCAGCGCAGCCATCTTGTTGCTGTATTCCAGTTCGTGGTAATAAAGGGCTCGCTTGAGATCTGCCTCGCGGGCCCGGTTGACCACGTAGGTTGATCCGCCGACGACTACTGTCACGATCAGTACTATGCTCACCGCCATGAAGATCAAGAGATCGCGACGAAGCGACAACGAACCGGCCTGGAGTGCATTCCTTGGGCTCAGCAGGACTACCGTGAACGGTGAGTCTGCAACGTCAGCGTAGCTCACAATCAAGGCTTCGCCAGTGTCGTCGTCGAATTCCAGCAAAGACGCCTCCGTCCGTGCAGCCAGAGGTGGTAACAGGCTAAGATTGAGAGTTTGGCCAAAGTGTACGGATGGTGTTTGCAGCACGCGGTTGCGATTGATGATGAACGCATCACTGGATGCTTGTACTCCAAGCGAATGACACCCCTGACATTCAGAACCCTGATCACGGTATCCAAAGGTCTCGAAGTTACCCAGCCAGTGAAATGCATCAGGGTCGATCGCAATGCGCAACGCGGACGTGTTGGTAGCCGAGTATCGCACGACGATATCGAAATGCAGGACGCCACTTTCATCCAGCATGACGTCGCTCACGGAACTACCGTTGATGCCTGCTTCGCGGAACCACGCGAACTGAGCGTAATCCCTCCCCAGAACGTCGCGGGAGCCGGCGTGCGCTACTTGAATGCCACGGTCGTCTATGAGTCCAAGATCGATAACATCTGGGAATGCCGTACGAACGTCGTCCAAGATGCCTCGCAGGAATTCTGGGTTCTTCAAATCATCGAGCGCGGTTTCACGGGCCGTTGTCTCCAAGATCGAACGTCGTTGCTCGAGGAAAGTGGACATCGACTGCTGGCCGAGTGCGACGAAGCGAAGCATCGGGCGAGTGACCTCGAAATTGAAAGCGCTGCGATATTGGTTGAAGTTTATCCCGGTCATTATCACGAGCGGCACCACAGCGACAACGGATGTCAGGAGGACGGTCGTGATGAGGACTTTGCGGTAGCGCCGGTGCGCAATTGGCACGTCGTCCCTGGCATCGTTCGACTTTGTAGCTTCTTCCGTCATGATCCAATTCCTTGCCCGGCACTCGTCAGAGGAAAGACAATCCGCAGAATACGGTTGCCGTTGCCGGCTTGGAGGGAGGCGCCGATGTCGGCTACGGCGTCTCTCACGCTGTCCCAGGAGGGCGTCCGGGTTGGCTGAATTCGGACGGCGATTCCTCCCAATGAGCCCATTAGGTCTACCGGCGCACCGTCGGTCGGGGGTCTGAGGTTGACGGCCAAAACGGCCGATTCCGGCAGCAGTCCCAGACAGCACTCCGTGGCCGCGTGAAGCGCCACGTATACTCCCAGCCGACGGCCCAACACATGCAACTCATCGTCGCATGGAGTAACCTGAACTGATTGTCGTTTCTTCCTTGCCTGTCTACAGGACATCACAGCCACATGCGCAGCTGCCTGATTCAGTTCCGTTGGGAGACCCGGGTCCTCGCAAGAGCGTACCACCTGATGGACTACGTCGGTGAGTTTGGCACCGCGGTCTGCCTGACGTTGAACGCGTGCCACCAAGTTCATGATCTTGTCGTGGTCTGGTGAATTAGATGTGTCGAGCGTCGTGAGGTCGCCAATAAGACCGGCAGTCTCCTTCACTATTGCGAGCACATTGCGAAGTTCATGGGCCATGTCGGCAGTTACCCTCGCCACGAACTCCACTCGACGACTATCGGATATGCTCATCGCTGGTCAGCCGAGTCCTTCAATCACGGAGCAGGTAGAAACGACTTCAATAGGGAGACTGGCAAGCCCAAACGTGCCGTGTTGGGTATCAGTCGGGCCAGTACGTGGCAAACCGGGTCCCCTCGGCAGCACCTTCTTGTCAGCATTGTAGCGGCGCCTGAGGGTTCCTGGATCATTCCCGTCTGAGCGGCCGTCGATCATTGCACTGAAGCCGCGCATCTAGGGAACATATAGACGATCGTTGGCTAAACGGCAAGCGAGATCGGAGCTTCCGGGGAAGACGGCTGAACCATCAACATCTTGCCTTCGGCGGTCATGGCCGCTGCGCTTGGTCGGCACCTCGGACCGGTGGGGCGACGCGGCCGCGGTCCTGCCCGCGCCGGTGCCGCGCGGATCGGTTACAGATCCAGGCTGAAGTTCTGCAGGTACCTCGCTACCCCGGCCGGTGTCGCATCCATCGCCTGACGGCCGCTCTCCCAGTTTGCCGGGCATACCTGACCCGTCGCCTCCACATGCCGCAATGCATCGAGCGAACGTAGGGTATCGTCTACGTTCCTTCCCAAGTCGAGGTCGTTCACAACCTGGTGACGCACGATGCCTTCGCGGTCAAGCAGAAAGGTCGCACGTAAAGCGACTGCACCGTCAGCCAAGACGCCGTAGTCACTGGCAATCTGCCTCGTGATATCGGACACCAATGGAAACCTGACCGTGCCAATGCCACCATCTTCGACTGGCGTCTTCCTCCAGGCGAGATGTGTATAGTGCGAATCGACTGACGCAGCCACAACCTCGCAGTCCCGATCATTGAAGTCGTCCAGCCGGCGATCCAACGCGAGGATCTCAGAAGGGCAGACAAAGGAGAAATCGTACGGATAGAAGAACAGAACCACGTACTTGCCGCGCAGCGGATCCAGCGAAAAGTCTTCACGGAAGGTATCATCCGGCATCACCGCCGTTGCCGTGAATCCGGGTGCCCGCTGCCCGACCAATGTGCTCAACTCTTCCGGTCTCCCTCCTCTGCGGCTGCGGCCATTTCGCGTCTTAGCTCATCCATGTCGAGGCCCTTGACCTTGGCGATCAAGTCTTCCAACACATGCTCCGGCAATGACCCCGGCTGCGAGGCGATCATTATGCGCTCGCGAATTGCAACCAGAGTGGGGATGGACACGACGTCGAAGGCTTGCGCCAAGTCACCAGACTCTTCGGTATTGACTCGGCAGAACGCAAGGTTGGGATGTCGCGCAGCTGCGGCCTCGAAAACCGGGACGAACTCCTTGCAGGGAGGACACCATGGTGCCCAGAAATCGATAAGCACCGTATCGTGCTCGTCGAGCATGCGGTTTAGCTCAGATTCGTCTGCTACCGTATGGATTGCCATCATGGGTGAAGCGGGCGGGGGAGCGCCCCCCACCCGTCGATGCTGCCGTTTGTCAACCGCCCTCGGCCATATGGATGTCGCTGTGGGCGACGCACCCATCCTTCTGGAAATCCTTGCTCTTGGGATCAACGTCGGAGTCACACAGCCAGTACTCCCCGTTGTCATCCACATAAACTTTGATTGGACGTGTCCCCGGCTTGAGGACGCCCTTGCCGATATGGAGCTTCTTAGAGTCGGCCACGGTAGATCTCCTCAGTTATCAGCCTCTCGCTTCATGAGTCACGCGAGTGACCCATGAAGAGGAGAATACCTAGCGGCTTGCGCCGTGTCCAGGATGCTAAATAGGCTTTACTTTCAACGGTGCTGCGCCGCACCCAAGTCGGGTTGGACGGTGTCGTCCAGCTTCACGCCACCACGGTCACTCCGCACAATCCGCGAATAGAGAGATATGTCGCGGTCGAACAGAAACCGGAACAGCAGTTTGGTCCACGAAGAGTGGTGGGCCAATCCGTCGTATGCCTCCGGTGCCATCCGCCTGAGCTTGCGGAGGTTGTTCCACGGCACTGAAGGAAAATCGTGATGCTCGTTATGGTAACCGACGTTGAACGCCAGCCGGTTGAGCGGCCCGTAGTAGCTGAATGTCTCCTGCGTCCCACCGTCCACCAGATAGTGACGCTGGACCCAACGCGCCCCCAGAGGATGCAATCCGATGCCGAAGAATAGGGACAAGACAAAATAGACCAACGCTTTCGGACCCAAGACGACAAATACCGCAACATCGAAGCTCAACTGGACTACCAAACTGAAGACAAACCAGCGATCCCATAACCCGACCTCTTTTAGCCTCATGGGCCGCAAGCCCTCGATGATCGGGAACAGGGCCAGCCACAGTGCCTTCCTCAAGGGGGAGGTGCCAATCAATCGGGCTTCCCAGCGAAACGGGAGATCGGCGTCGAGTTCGTAGACTCCCATGAACGCGTGGTGCTTGATGTGATACTTCGAGAACTGGATCGAACTGGGAAACCCCAAGGGTAGGTCGGCGAGCAAACCAGTCAGGATGTTGGGTACCTTGCGCCTGAACACGAGGCGATGCGAACACTCGTGTATCACGACGAACAATGCGTGATTGGCAAATGCACCTACGACGTAGGCAACCAGGATCACGAGCCACCAAGGTTCGTCGCGCACCAGGAAGGCCGCAGTCATCTGGAGCGTAACGAGTCCGAGGCAGTACCAGAAAGTCAGAGGGTTGTTGCCAATCAGCTCTCGCGCCTCGGGATGCTCCTTCAATATCTCCTTGGTACGAGCTTTGTGCGGTTGCGGCCCGCTCGCGTAGTTGAAATCCCTCTGAGGCATGGCTGTGTGTCCCGAATGTGAGGAAGCGGCGCCTGCTCATTCAGTTTACCCTGAACCGCCGGTGTGACGGCATATCGAACGGACAGCGACCGAACTCGATGTGAAACTTGCATAGCTGCGACGTTGTTGCCAAGGGCACAATTGCTGTACAGTCAGACTGAGCCAGAGTAGTCAGGTACTGTTGTGCCGGATTCCTAGTTGCTGGCTAGATGAGTCTTAGCCCATAGGTGGTTGGGATCGTTTTCGATGGCCTGGTACAGCATGACCTGGGCGCTGGCCTCGTCGCCCTGGCCGAGATAGCCGAGGCCCAGCAGATAGTAAGCCTCTGCTCGCTGCTCGCTCGGGGACCTGCGACTGCCGAACTTGGCGAAGAACTCGAGTGACGAGCCGGATTGCAGCGACTCCAGCCTGGAGCGCGCATGGGTGATTAGCTCAGCGAAGAGACGGTACGCCTCTTGGTGCCGACCTAGCCTGCGCAACGCCATACCCTGATAAAAGTCTAAGGCGGACCGGCTGGAGCTCCGCGAGGCCGTCACGGCCGTTTCGTAGGACGTGATGGCTGCGGCGCTGTCACCCGCCCTACGCTGGGCTTCTCCCATCAAGTAGTAGACCTCACACTCCCGGCCTCCCTGATAGGGTTCGGCCACTTCGAGATTCAGAGGATATTCCAGCGCAGCGGCATAGTCGTTCATGGCATTGCTGAACCGACCCGCTCGGAGGTGTTCGGCCGCTCGCAGCAGGTGCGCATCGACATACGTTGTATGGATGTTCCCCAAACCTTCCCAGCGGCGAAAATGATGAGTATTCATCAGATCGATTGCTGTATCGTAGCGGCCGTGTTGCGTGAGAAGCATCACCTCGCGGCTCAGTGCGTCGTTGTGCTCGGCAATCGTCTGATGCGCGTTCTCGAGCATAGCAAGCCGCTCGGTGGGTGAGACGCCAGCCGCCTCGTAGATCAGATCCCGTTCGTAGTACAACCTGGGGTCTGAAGCATCGAGCCGCACCGCCCGATCCATAGAACTGGCGGCGCGACGGACATCCTGTTCGAGTTGCAGGTAAGCGTGCGCGAGATTGCGATACACCGTTGGGATGGTGGTGCCCAGTGAATGTGCCGCTTCCCATTCGCTGACTGCAACCTGGGGCTGCCATTCGTACAGCAAGTTGCCAAGGCAGTAACGTGCTAGTGGATCGTTGGGCTCGTGTTGCTGAGCGGTGCGCAGAACAGCGAGTGTCTCGAGCCTGAACGGGAAACAATAGTCCGGATCCTGCCTGGCAGCTTCGGCAAACAATACAGCGGCAGCGTTGTGGTCTCCCAGTTTGGCACGTAGGTATCCTTCCCAATAGTAGGCGATGGGATACGTGGTAACCGTGGTTCCCAGTCGTCCGTCAGCCAACACCGAGAGGACGCTCAGCGCATCCTCCCATAATCCGGCGGCGGCATACTCGGCAGTTGTTTCAAGGAACGGCTGAGCGTCCAGCCAGGGCTCGGCCTCGTGCCACGGCTTCGCATGCTGCCGCATGGCGAACTTAGCCAGCCGTCGTGCCACCAGTCTTTCTTCAGTCCGTGCTGCCGCACCGGCGCGCTCTAGAGTCAGTTGTACCTGAAGCAGCTCGTGCAGGGCCCAGAGGTCGAGCGGATTCTGTTCCAGTGTGGCGCCGGCCTGATCGGCGGCCTCTTCGTGCCTATCCAGCCGCCGTAGCACTGCTGCGCGCAGGTTGAGGCTATTCCTGTTGTGGGCGTTCGTCGTGATAGATTGATCGAGATGCTCGAGAGCCGTGACGAAATCCTGCCGCAGACAGTCGATCTGCGCCAGCCGATAGTACGCCGCCGAGTGGAAGGCGTTGCTCCACGTGGCGCGGTAGAAGGCGTCATATGCGGCGTCGTGTTCCTGAGAGAACTGTCGGACCAAGCCGAGATAATAGAAAGCCTCGCCATCTCGAGGGCTGGTATGGCCCTCTGTTATGCGGTCCAGGGCAGTCGTCAATAGCTGTGCGGCGTCGCTGAACAGGCCCTGCTTGAGGTTGTGAATTCCGAGCGCGATGTTCGATCTCGAGTCACCGGGGTCGCGTCGCAGTGCTTCCAAATAGTAGTCGAGCGGAGTCAAGGCAGGGTTATGGAACTGCTCCAACCTTTGGCCGGCGAGGTATAGCTCTTCTACGGTGCCTATTTCGTTAGCTGGCGGGGGTGGGGCCACGGCTTCCGGCCGCGGCGCGTCAGGCTCGAGGACGATTTCGTAACTCACCAATTCCTGGCCTTCGGCGGTCAGCGAAGCACGTACACCTAAGGGACCGATATCCGGTGGCAGTGCTATGCGGCGGTAGAAAGGTTTGCTGGGATCGATATCGACAGCGGCCCGGAAGATCAGGGAATCGGGAATGGAAAGTTGGACGGAGGCGCTGTCGTGACGGGCTGTCGTGTGAAAACCGAGTACAGCTATACCGTTGTCTATCTCGAGGTTCACCGCCGCTTCAAGTGTGGCGTTCTTGACCCCACCGATGCCGCGGACCGGATACCAATACTGCTTGATGAGCTTCGCTTCGTAAGGCTGCAGCCAGCTGTAATCCGGCTGGTTGTCCGAATAGGCGCCGGCCATCAACTCGATGTAGGGGCCGTCCTCGTCGGTGAGTATCTGATCCCACATACGGCCTTGAGGGCCCGGTCCCCACTCCCACATTTTCTTTCCCGGGGCTACATGGTGGTTTGCGAAATACACCACACCAGCGTCGCGTTCGTGATCGTAACCAGCCATGAAGTCGTCCTGGTAGTTCCAGGCAAAGAACGAAATCGGGACCGGGTGATTTCTCCACCAACTGAGGTCGACACCGTCGTATGTGATCCCACGGTACGAGCCCCTGGCGACTGGCCACTCGGCAAAATCGTTCTTGCCGTGATACGTGGCGTACTGTGTGCTTGGCGGGAAGATGACCTGGTATCCGGGACCAGCGTGGACTGCCGGATTCGCCCAGTAGAGAAAGGACTGCACGAAGGGAGTACCATTGTAGGGCCTGATGGTGGCCTCGAATAACGACTTACCGGGGTATACCGTTATGCCAACGGTGAACTGCATTCGCTGCCTGAACTCCAGTTCTGAAAGCCAGATCGTCTTGGCTCCGTCCGGCCCGTCGACCACGGTGTAGTCCATCGGCATGAAGCCGCGCGAGCGGTGATGGTGCGGAAAATTCCATTCGCTGCCGCCCGAGATCCATGCGCCGAGCATCCCGATCAGTGCGGGTTTGATCACGTGTTGCCGATAGAGAAAATCGTACTCGTTTGTCTTGTCCTTGGCCTCGAAGATGCGCCCACCGATCTCCGGAAGCACACCAACCTTCACGTATTCGTTCTCCAGGTAAAGCAGCCTGTAGGGTTTCTCGACCCGGTTGTCAGTCAGCTGATCGAGCATCGGATAGGGATACACGCGTCCCTGAGCGCCCTGATAGGCGCGACCGGAATAGAAACGAGGATTGGGATCCGGCCTGCCCACCTCGTAAGTGGGTATCAATAGGGTTTCTTCGGACGACCGGACGGACCCATCGACTCCGCATGCCGCAACGGCCAGGGCAATGAATACCTGAAATGGCGACGGTGTCTTCTTCATTGGCGGCTCCCCACACTCTCCAGCACAACGGTGAGCATCTCTCCTCGCGAGCTCATGAGACGCAGCGTCAGATCACGCAAGGCCAAGCTATCGAAGTCGGCTACACTGACAGCTTCGAGGAATGGATTGGCCGGGGTCAGGTCGACCTGCCACTGTTTCAGCGGGTCGTGGTCGTCAGCATCCACGTCGGCGGAACCGGTCCACAACTCGATGGTACCGTGCCAGCGACCTGTGGGACAAATTCCAACGGTCGCTGCAGCGCGGTTCGGTTCCATCCGAAAGTTCACTGCCACAGCGGTATCTGCCAGGGTGAGCCCGCCAGTCCCGTGATAGGGATACATCCACTCGGTCCATTCCCGGCTCGCTCCAGGAGCCAGAGGCCGGCGCTCGTCCGGATAGAGCTTACTCGTGCCACCCCACATCTCCACGTAGCCCCTGCTAGGGGAGCCTGATCCCATGGGGATCCGGTCGGGCCGGTATCCGTAGGTCCACACGTCCACACCCGGCGTCTTCTGCGGGTCAAACACTCGCACTATGCCCTCCTGTGTATCGTGCGAGTGAGCACCGTAGAAGCCGTGTTGCAATCCATCTGCCATCAGGTCGCCCATCTCGTCCCAGCCACTGATGAACCTAAAGCGGTTGCCGGCCCATTCCTGCGGACTGGGGCCCATATTCCGCTGCCACTTCCGTGCAATCAGGATCCGGTCGGTGGGAATGATGAACTCGGTGCTGTCGGTCAGCTCGTTACGGCCGCCGGGAGTCCATTGCGGATTCATCCAGTGGGCATAGTGGACGGTATCATCGGTAGGGTTGGTGATCCGGATTGCGGCTTCGTAGTAAGCCTTTCCCGGGTAGATCGATATGTCTATTGTCTCCCGTAGTCCGGTCGCCTGCTCTTCCACCTGCATCCTGACGGTCTTCCGTCTACGTGAATCCTCCAACACGGTCCAGGTCCAGGGAATCGACCAGGTGGTTCCATGCTCATCTCCGGGAAGCGTGTATTCCACGCCGCCGATCCACATCCACCAGCCGGTGTCGTTGAGGCCTTTCCCCACGGTGACAGTGTCGTTGCGCCACAACTGGTCGTGACCGGTAGGCTTGTAGTAGAGCGCATAGACTCTGCCCAACGCGGGGAGCAGAGTGAGACGGATGTAGGAGTTCTCGAGTATCAAGGCCACGTGATCCTTGTCCACGACTCTGCTGGCGTCGACCCGGGACAAGTCGAGGTGTGGGTACGGATTGCCGGGCTCGTAATAGACGGCCGGTTCGTAGTCCACCTGTGGGATCGTCAGCGTGGTCTGGGCGAGAAAAAACGTTGCATCGTCGGCCTGGGGCATGGAGCTGTCTGATTCACCCTTGCTGCACTGGGCGGCAGTGAGGATCGCGGCGGGGGCAAACAATAGCCAGGTGTGCGATCGCATACCTGCAAAGCTCGATATACTATCCGGATCGTCAACCCCCGCGCTGGCGGAGAGTGCCGCCGACAAGTTGGTGCGGCATGAGTCTCGCGCGAAGTCGATCTTGCTGACATCTTTTCCAGCGGGGGAGATCCGCAACCGCGCGGGACTCAGGAGACAAGATATGGCATCACCCGGACGCGTTTCTGATCCGCACATGCGAAGCCGCAAACCATTGGATGACGAGGTCGATTTCTATGGACTGACACATCCGGGCCTCGTCAGGAAAGAGAATCAGGATCACTTTCTCATCGGCTCACTGAGGAAGCATCTGGACGTTCATCAAACCAGCTTGCCGGCTCTCGACCGGAACCCAGCGATGGGCGAACGACTGGGTTATCTGGCGATGGTCGCTGACGGCGTGGGCAGTAGTGAAAGGGGTGGCGAGGCCAGCAGCCTGGCCATCGAGGCAGCCACGGACTATGTCGCGCACAGCATGGGTTGTTACTACGCGGCTGATGCAAGCAACGAGACGGCATTTCACCAAGCGCTGCAGGAGGCGGCTATGCGGTGCCATGAGACCGTACTGCAGCGGGCGGAGGCGGATCCCGACAGCGGAAGCATGGCAACCACGCTCACGTTGTATATCGGTATATGGCCCTGGTCCTACCTGCTCCAGGTGGGTGACAGCCGGTGTTATGTCTTCCACAAGGGCCACCTGGCGCAGATAACCCGGGATCAGACATTGGCGGAGGCGTTGGTCGACCAAGGTGTGCTGACCAGATCCGACGTGGCTGATTCCCAATGGTCCCATGTACTGTCGAGTTCGATCGGAGGCTCGACGACCGCCCCGGTGGTCACTCGAATCAGGCTGGCGTGGAAGAGCGTTGGATTGCTGTGCAGCGATGGCCTGACGAAGCACGTGTCGGACGAGCAGATTGCCGGGCGGCTGCGCGACATGACGTCAGCCAAGCAGGCCTGCGAGGCTCTGCTGCAAGACGCGCTCGATGGCGGTGGGAGTGACAACATAACGATCATCGTGGGACGGTTTCTGCGTAAGGAAGCTCTGGCTTGATCGCTAACCGCCGCAGCGGCGTCCGACGATGCAGGTGACGAGCGCGACGTACGCGGATTCCGCGTTCACCTACACCGAACTGCCGCACGTGGGAAAGCGCGTGCTGCGCATCGGTGTCGCCGGCAACTACGGCCTCCGGACGGCCGACATTTACGGTGCAGCCGAGCGCGGCGTGGGGTTCTGGCTCTGGAGTCCGCATTTCAGGAAGGTCACTCCGGCACTGAAAGAGCTGCTGGGCCGAGAGCGCCAGCGGCACGTAGTCGCTGCGTACACCGGGACCTACGGCACCGTGATAACGCCGGGGCAGGTCCGCAAGGGTGCCGAGAGAACCTTGCGGCTACTCGGAGTAGACCGAGTCGACATACTCCTGTTGGGCTGGTTGGGACGTACGTCCCGGTTCACGAGCAGCATTCAGGATGAATTGGCGCGACTGA
>Ga0209536_100003627_pt1 | contig 24717 bp, 21 predicted proteins | sample DeeMarSeWOR28_12_FD_187461 | JGI IMG/M metagenome (GOLD analysis project Ga0209536, IMG submission 187461) | Marine sediment microbial communities from White Oak River estuary, North Carolina - WOR-2-8_12 (SPAdes) (version 2) | ecosystem: Environmental > Aquatic > Marine > Intertidal zone >...
CTCCCGTTTACGGAGAATCACTTCGACGCTATCGGGATAGCCTTTGCCTTCCGCAATCTGACCTGGAACAATCCATTACGGGAGCGCTATTTGAGGGAGGTTTTACGCGTCCTGCGCTCTGGCGGCAAGTTCGTCATCGTCGAGTCGAGCCAGCCGGCTTCACCGCAAAGACGAGTTTTGGTGCACTGGTATCTGCGGACGATGGTCGCCCGGTTGGGAGGTGTGTTGTCGGGGCAGAAAGCCGCATACCGTTACCTCGCTGAGTCGGCCTGTAACTTCTATCCACCAGATCAAGTGACGTCGTTCCTCCATGCGGCAGGATTTGCACAGGTCGACTGGGATTCTTTTCTCGGAGGCGTGGCTGCGATTCACGTGGCGCGGAAGTGAAAGAACTGATTGCTGAGGCGGTTGCCGCTGGAACAAACCAAACGTTGATTGTGTGTCTCGTTTTCTATCATGCTCATCTATATTGAGACTTCATTCCTCCCCAGGTGGTGTTCTCTGCGGATACTGGGCCTCTACGGACATAGAACGCGAATGGACAGTCCGTTTCCAGATCGGCCAGTACGAGTTGATCCCCACTTAAAAATCCGAATGTCAAAGACTCTTCTTGACTGTCTTGTTGAATCGTCAAGATCTCGATGTGAGTGTCATTGATCCAGACATAGCTGATAGCATAGTGACCTCGGAAAAGAAGGGCCTCGTTCCTATAAATCCGGTAATTGTTTTCCTGACCCAGTTCACCGAACTGTCTTTGGATGGTAAATCCCTCGGTTTGGGGATTGGATATTTCGCCGGTACAAGACTCGGTAAACAGCCACTCCCAGGTCCCAATGATGGGGTGGGAATCCTGGGCGAGGCAAAGCGAACCGCAAAGAACCAGAAAAATGGGAGTGCTTAGCACAAACAGGCGGGTAACTTGGCTATTCATGATGTCCCTCCCGTGCAGAGAGAACGAGGGACCAACCTCACCAAAATCTATTATCTAACATATCTATTCTATCAAAGATCTGTCATCAAATGGGCAAAAAATATAACTAAAGCACATTAACGGCGGGCGACAGCCAATCAGTCTCAGCTTAGCGTTCCAAACACCCCGGAGTTCCGACTGGCGTGGCTTGTGTAGATTAAAAGACTCTTACCGGAAGAGGGCTTTCACACCGCCCCAGGTTTTCTCGGCGCGGGTGCTCACGGCTCCGTTGAGTTCCATGCAGGGAAAATCGAAATGACCGTAGTAGTTGCTGTTGATGGTCGCGGTATCGATGACTTCACCATTGGGCAAGCTGTAGCCGGGGGAGTCGTAGGCTGAGCCCACGGGAGGTCGAATGTAGAACAAAACAATACCGGGATATGGCACCATGGTGATGGACCATTCCGCGAGAACGGCCACGTTATCCGTCACCTGCAGCGGGACATCGTATTCGACCCAGAGTGTATTCTCGTCTGCAACGACCGTGGCCCCGCCGCCCAGGACCTGGAAACCATCGAGCGTGAAATCTCCCACCATCTCGAAATCACAGTGCCAGCCGGCGATGGCGGTTGCGCTCGGTTCGGTGACCACCAGATAGACTTGCACTTCGGGCACGGTGGTCGTGGTAAAGAAATGCGGATCATTGAGGGGACCTCCGTAACCACAAAGGACGCTATCGTCAAAGTAAATGCGAATGCCATCCGGGGCCGTATAGGGTGAGAATCCGTTGAAAATCCAGGCATCCAGGTTGGGTTGGGCATAAAGGAGCGCGGGGAAGATCAAGAGAAAGCAGAAAATCAGCCATATCATCTTCATCTTACACCTCCCGGATTGTGAGACCTCCATTTGAATCAATCGATTTTTATTTGTACAACGTTTTCATACGGCCCCAGGTCAGTGACTCCGATGCAACGGAGCCGCTGCACTCACAAGCGGCGCAACCTTCGCCGAAGGCGCCTACCAATTCGTCACAACCCCAGGGATGATTTCCGGGCAGACACCAGGAATCTGCGCAGAGATAGAAATCGCCACTTTGGGCAGCGCAAAAGCAAGGATCCGCGGAAAAGTTACCGCGGAAATCTACCTGGCCCCAGAGCCCGAATCCCCAGTCGCCTTCCGTGGTTCCGTAGACATCCGAGCAGCTGAGCTCGATGTACCCGTCGTAGCCATCCTTGATCTGACCCACGTTGAAGGCGAAGATCGTCTGGTTGAAGAAGAAAGCTCCCCCGTATCCCGTCCCCACAACTCCTCCGCCGTCCGATATGTTGGCGTAGAAGGTGCAGCTGTTGTACGTGTAAGGCCCGAGCGGCAAATCGCCGCCCACTGCAGCTGCGCTTTGACCCGAGTTCCCCCAGAATACACACCGATCCACAACAGTCTCGCCGGTATAAGTCAGCACCATCGCTCCACCGGTGTTGGCACTATTGTCCTTGAAGAGACAATCTTCAAAATGGGCGCTGCCACAATTGTCTTGGTAGATCGCACCGCCGGCTCCTTCACCATCGCTTTGATTACCTTGAAAGACAGTTTCGGTCACATGGATCTGATCTATGCCCATGAAATAGATCGCGCCACCGATGGGGAATTCTCCGCTGGCATGGTTGTCTTGGAAGACACACTGCGTAACGACCAAGTGACCTCCGTCAGCTGCGAGGAGTCCCGCGCCGTCGGAGTCCTGACCATTGGCGATCGTCAATCCTTCGAGCACTGTCGGGATCACGCTCTGTTCACCTGTGAGATAGAAAACCCGACCCGCTTGCTCGGCATCGATCGTCACACAATCGGCGGTACCAGTCTCACTGCGAACGATAATCCCTCGCTGCAGGGCGATATCGTGCTCCTGGTACAAGCCACAGGTGATTTCCACCACATCCCCGGCTGTGGCTGAGTCTATTCCGGCCTGTATCGTGGGAGCATCTGCGGGGACGTGCCAGATTCTGGCAAAGCTCGAGGATACTCCGCTCATGAGCATGAGGGGCAAAACGGCGAATAAGATGGTGATGATGCCTTTCATGACACCTCGATTGCATGAGGAAAGAGGAGAGGTACGAGAACGTGACAATTATACCATAATTCAAGAGGACGGTTTTCGTGGCTTATATATGTGAGTCAACCTGCAGGGAATATTCGGATTATCAGCTCCCAACGTATCAGTTGTCACAACGGCATTGATTGCGTACATTCAAGTTATACTGCTGCCCCATATATTTCTTTCAGAGGGAATCGGCCATGCGACTGCGATTCGTATATCTATTTAGGCTTTTTGCCCTAGTCCTCGGCATCCTCATGAATGGTTGCGCAGACGAAGATGGTCCCGGGCTGCGGCCACCCATCGGTCACGAGTGCGAGGTCACCATCACCCAAGGAATATGGGGTGAAGTCCTGTTTTGGGAAGGCGACTTCATGCCTATTGATCCGTCTGGCACGGTCACACCGGTAGCGAGGCAAATATTTATTTACGACGCTACTCATTTCTCGATGGTCGAGATCGAGGGTGGTGGATTCTACTCCCAGATCGGCACTGACATGGTCACGCAAGCAGCTTCCAATGAAAATGGTTGCTTCGAAGTGGAATTGGAACCTGGCCGTTACAGTGTCTTTGTGTGGGAGAACGGACTCTTCTATGCGAATGGCGGAGACGGCCAGGGATTTATTTATCCGGTCACTGTGAGCCAAGGTGCCACGACGCGGATATCCTTCAATATCGATTATATGGCGACTTACTGATAATTGTTACATGGCCGAATTCGTAGCTTCCCTGTTCCAGACGGTACTTAAACTCCTTTACAATCTCCGGGATTTCCACGAGACCTAAAAGACAGGAGATGTTGGATCAGGCTTGTCCATGTTATCTTACTAGTCCAATCGGAACATCGATGAAGCATAGAACGGCAGGTGTTTATCCCATGCAGCAGATATGGAGTGGCACTCTCAAGAAGATGCGGGTCGAAGCGACAGTCCCGGTGACCTACTGGCTCAGGGACGGCTACTACGACTCCGACGAACGCAGCGACGAGCGGCAGCTCAACGACTTCCTGGGGCAGCCGTTGCAGATTCGTTTCACCGGTCAGATCACCTGTGTCTATTGTGGGCGGCAGACCAACAAGAGCTTCGGGCAGGGATTCTGCTTTCCGTGTTTCCGGGCGCGGGCCGAAGCCGACATCTGCATCATCAAGCCGGAGCAGTGCCACTACTTCGACAAAGACGATCCCTGCCGTGACGAGGAGTTCGCCCAGCGCGAATGTTTCCAACCTCACATCCTCTATCTTTCCTTAACCTCGGGTTTGAAGGTCGGTATCACCCGCCGCAAGAACATACCCAGCCGGTGGATCGATCAGGGCGCGGTCAGTGCGATACCGCTGGCCGAACTACCGAGCCGGCGCGAGGTGGGCCTCGTGGAGCACCGCCTGGCGGAATCCTTTCAAGACAAGACCCATTGGATGCGCATGCTCAAGGAAGAGAGGCCAGAGGCGGATCTGGCCGGCATGGCGGATGGATTGGTGGGAATCCTGCAGGACTGGGGGGTGGAAGGAGTCTTGCCAGCCACCGAGCGGGTCGAGTACGTCTTCGTTTATCCTGTCCAGGTTTATCCTACGAAGGTCAAGAGCTTCAACCTGGACAAGAATCCCTTAGCCGGTGGTCAGCTCCTTGGCATCAAGGGTCAATACCTCATCTTCGACGGCGGCGTGATCAATCTCCGGAAGTACACCGGTTACGCGGTCGAAGTGTCGGCAGGAGATGGGGTCCCTACTTGACCATATCTATCTGATCATATCTACCTAACCATGTCTATTTGACCATATCTGTCTAACCATATCTACTTGACCAACGCCAATTTGACCCGGCTGATGAACTGCCCGTTCACCTCCAGACTTGCAAGGTAGTGACCTGAGGGGAGGGTCTTGGCGTCCCAGGAGAACTGGTGCATCCCCGCGGGCAGTTCCTCATCGGCGAGCTGAGCCACCTTTCTGCCACGCATGTCGTAAATGCCAAGGCGGGCATGGCCTTTCTGGGCTAGGCTAAAGTTCAATTCCGTGGTGGGATTGAAGGGATTGGGGTGGCTGTGCAAGGAAATGTTTATCTGAGGTGTGTCACGGACATCGGTGACGACCGCGTCGACGGTATAACTGTAAGTGGCGCCGGTAGAAGGGTAGACATTGGCAATGGCTACAACGACTTCTTCATATCCTTGAGCATCGGTGAAAGCCAAGTAACCGTCGTTGAACTCGTCCAAAAGTACATAACGCACTAAAGTCGGTAACATCGGATCTGTGGCCATCATCGCAACACGAAAATCTCGCGAGTCGATACCGTTGAAGTCGAGAGTAGGCGTTCCCGTGAAATCTGCCAGACGAATATAATCGGTGGCCCAGTTAGTTACGCTGCCGGAGCCGGCGGCCGGATAACTGTTGTGGGTGCGAAAGGCATAGAAAGGCGGCAGAGTGTCGCCCGTGTAACCGTATTGACCATCGGGAATGGAAGTATCGTCGAGAAAGTTGGCTATGGACCAATCACCGAAGATGTTCTCCATTGTTACACTGTATCCCAGGCTCGTGAGCGTTTGCTGGTAACTGGGCATGCCGTTGGCTGGGTTGTGTATCAGATCCCAGATCATGGGCTGGCCGCCATACTGCTCGTACACATAAAGGGTCCAGAGATAGGTTTGGATATAATCCGCCCAGTTGGCGCCCCAATCCGTGAGGCTGTTGTCGGGTTGGCTGTTGAAGCTGGATATGATGTCGGGATTCCCGAAAAGCCACATGGCCAGCTCGCCCAGACCTTCGTCGAGCCAGGTGTCTTCGTTAGTGTCCTGGTTGAAGTGGATCAAATGCTCGAATTCGTGGGCGCACACAGCCAGCATGTAATTGCTGGCCGGTTCCCCACTGTCGGTGGCGAGATAGATCACGTCCGCTTCGTTACTCGCGAATGCAAAAGTACCGTCGGGGTACTGGTCGAAGTACCAGAAATAACCGTCAGCGGAAATGTTGAAGCGGTAGTAGAGCAGGAAGATCCGCTCCAGGTTGTCCAAGGGATTGGGTGGATCACCAAAGTGGGATGTATTGAGATCCCAGATGCCTTGGTCGGGGAAGTTGCCTACACTCTGGCGGTCGAAATGCTGCACGATACGATCGACGTCGTCTTGATCGATGGTAACATTCCATTCGTCGTCATCCACCACGACATAACAGTATTGCCCCCTCCCGCGCACCGTGCACGGTTTGAGTGTAGCGACGGGATAACCACCGAGATCCCAAATATACCAAAGCCAGGTATCGCCGACTTGAGGATCCGATGGTGGGACGCGATTCACGTCATGAGTTCTTTGCCAAAGACCTGCAGACTCGAGTCGTGCTTTCGTCAGGGCATAAGGTTCGTGGGGGCGTGGCAGCTCAGGCACGAGGCACCTAGTCGCTGTGGCAATTTCTGGCAGGCTCATCAAAATAAAGCCGAATAGGATGAGTAAAAAGATATATCGTCCTTCCTTAGGGCAGCGAAGGATGGATTCAGGTTGATATTTCATGGCGACGTCCTTTCGCATGAGGGATTCCCCGGTTATGGATCCCATCAATGTGCGAGCAAAACCAGGCACCAAGGTCGATTGAGTGTGCCGGGAGCTAACTAATAACCCTGACGAGGTTAGACTCTGGCATTTTAACACACCGACGGATTCAATAAAACGAGAGGGTTCCAAAACCGGGGACAATATCGGGCCAAGCCGTCCTCAGCGCTACCTCGAGTGGACGTTGGGCAAGGGGATGGTCGCTTGGTGAGTTTTCAAGTCACTGAGATAGAAAAAGTTGGCGTGATTGCAAATTTACCAATCCAGTTTTCCGCCTTGGCGAACTTGTTCTAAGCGCCGTATCAGGTATGCCGCATCGCGGTCGTTGGGATTGATGGCCAAAGCTCTTTGGTAGAGCTCCAACTCCTGTTGAAGACGTCTGATCAAGTGGGCTTGGTGAGCGTGGAGGACGAGAGTGGTGGCATGGAAGTAGGTAAGGAGACTGTCACGGCGGCAGTTGGCCAGATCTGGGTCGGTGGCCCAGTCCTTCATGATCTCCTCGGGGAAATTACGGTATTCGATGATCTCCTCGAGATTCTTGTACTCCGTCACGATACGGTTCATGTTTCGCGGTGCCCGAAACTCGATGATGGGTCTGTCTTCCGTATTCAGTAATCCTGCACCCAAATATTTCTCGACTTGAGTGCCACCCATAGCGATACAATCCAGAAAATCGTAAATATTTTCCAAGTGGACCGCTTTCAAATCCGCTGCCAACGCCGGTCGCGAGATTCTTTCCGCAAGTTGATCGAAATCGATCTTCCACTCCGTTCGGCTTCCCATGACAATGGTGTAGCCTTCAACCGTGTTGTTCATATACCAGATCAATACATGGGGGAAAACCGACTGGATTGTACGAATGATCGCTTTGTATTCTTGCGGTCCGAGATAAGCCGTGGGTAACCAGGTTGAAAGGACGCCGTCTTCGTGCATTACTTCGGCACATAGCTCGTAGTAATCCTTCGTGTAGAGCAATCCATTGCCTGTGAACCGCGGATGGATCGAGTCGGAGAGAATGACATCGTATTTATTCTGGGTGGCGGCAACGAAATTACGTGCGTCCTCGATGATCACCTTGACCCTCGGTTCTTCACCTGGTCGGTAAATCCCGTGGTTGATTTCCTCGAAATGAGGAGCGGCCGCGATGACACCCGGATTGATCTCCACACAGTCGATGTTCTGGACCTCTTGATGTAACGATACCGAAAAACAAGTGCCACCCGTCCCGAATCCGATCTGCATGATGCGTCGAGGATCGGGGTGCATCAGTAACGGAAAGTGAGCTTGAAGTTTTTGAGTGCAGAGGAAGCCGAATTTAGTTCCAGCCACGTTCAGTCCGTTGATGTCGATGACGCGGAAACCGTTGGGAGTCTCGTGGATGGTCACGGTGCCGGCCACGGTTTCTCTGACATAGGTCAGTCGTTTGCCCGATTCAGCACTGGCATAAATGGGAAAAAAAATAGTCGCTGGTACGGTCAAGACTGCGAAAAGTGCCACGACAGCCACGCTGCCCCCAGCCAGAACCGTCGGCTTTATTTGCCACCGCCCCTCCCTGCGGGCTACCAGCAAGGCCGCCCCACCCAGGTTGAGAATCACCATCACCAAGACCGAATCCCGGATTCCCAACCAAGGAATCAGGACAAAACTCGCCAGAAACGCTCCTACGATCCCCCCCAGCGTATTGCCGGCGTAGAGAAGGCCAACCCCGCGAGACACGCGGTTCATGGTTTGGATGTAAAGCCGGTTGGCCAGGGGGAAGCTCGCTCCCATACAAAAGGTCGGCACCAACATCAGTAAGAACGTGACGCCGACTTTCCACGCGGTGAACTCCCACCACGGGTCGCGATAGTCGGCAAGAGAGCTGGAAGTAGAGAGTGATTCGAGGAAAGCGTCTCGGAATACGAGCAGCTGTCCAAAGACAGGAAACAGTAACAGCGCCGAGAGACCGATGACAGCTTGGCAGCCGGCCAACCACACCCAAGGCCGCCGGAGACGATCGCAGGTGCGGCCTAAGATATAGCTACCCAGCGCAATACCGGTTAAGAAAGCCGCTAACATGACGCTGAACGAGTGAACGAAGTTGCCCAGAATATAGACCAGAATCCTTGCCCACAAAACCTCGTACGCCAGGGCACAACAACCAGAAATGGCCAGCACCAAGACGATGACATTGCGGTCAATAAAAGTATGTACCAAGGCAGCACGCGGTTTGGCTGTGCTCATCTTGTGGCTTTTGTCACGGTCTTGCTTACGTTGTTTTTTCGCTTGGTCTTTTCTTTTTGGGTCTTTTCTTTTTGGCGAGTGATTCTCCGCGATGGTTGCGTTCACGGATGTGACTTCACGATCACCACGAGTCTCGAGCAAGTGGGCCAGTAGTAATGCTCCCACAAACACCAGAACATTTAAAATCACAGCTACCAAGGTTGTGTTGCGAATGCCCATCCACTCGATGAAGATATAACCGGTCACAAAAGTACCACAGGCAGCCCCGATCGTGTTGACAGCATAGAGCCGCCCGAGTTCTTTCCCGAGAGAGGAGAGGCCAGTGACAGCGTGGCGAGTGATCACTGGGAGAGTCGCTCCCATTAAAGTGGCCGGTATGAATAGGGCCAAAAAGGCAAGCATGAAACGTATCAGCGAAAGAACGTACAGCGAGCCACTATATTGGCCAAAGGCTGCGGTGTAAGTGGAATTGATCCCTTGCAGGATGAAGGGAAAAAGGAGTGCGTATATACCAATAGCCAGTTCAAGGAAGCCGTATACACGCAAGGGAGATGATTTCAACAAGTCTCCAAAGCGCGCGGCGAGCCAACTGCCCAGCGCAAGCCCAAACATGAACGATGTCAAAACTGTGCCGCTGGCGTATACGGTGGCCCCGAAGATGCTCAACAGTACCCTGGTCCAGAGAACCTCGTACATCAAGGAGGCGAATCCAGAACAAAAGAGAAGGATTAACAAGAATGATAAACCGGCTGCCGGCGATCGGGATTGATCAGGCATCGTGGCTTCGATTCCGGTGTGATGCTGCGGACAAGAACTCACTCCTCGGTTCGATCAGAATTTCAATATGAAGCTCCATCATGATATCAATATAGATTGGTCATCACCTTATCAGTTTGCAAGGCAAAACGAGTGAACTTCTGATACAGGCAGGATCACCATTCCTCATCTTTTCTCTAAAGATCCGGGATCGGTGGTGGCGGTCATCCGTCAGCAAAATCCTTGGCTAAATCGTTATCGATAACATAGATGCAAACTTCCTTGGCGCCTTGCTCGGAATACCCGTATTTGTCACACAGATTATTGATCAGAAACGAAACATCGTTTCGGATCCGCTTGTCATAAGTCTTGAAATCATCGCTGTCGTAATCCTTGATGGCCCGTCGGAAGTTCACGTTTTCCAAGAAGGGATCCAGCACTTTCTCTTTCAAATTGTAGACATAGCGCTCGTGGAGTGATTCGAAAAGTTCGGTTTCAGTTAGTTTCTTACCTTCGTTCATGATCTCCTGGGTCAGTGTTTTCGATGCGTATTCCCGTTGAGTATCTTTGCGAAATTGATGACGAGAGTTTTCGTCTTGATTCGAATCGAACAACCGGCTTTCGATTCCTGTATAAAATTCCTCGGTTATCTCCAATTTTTCACCGGTGTAAGTGCAAGTCTCCACCGAGCCCAATTCAAAGTTGACTGCGAATATGTAGTTTTGAATGTCCCGGGCGATTTGTTCTTCGTTGTAATAGTACAGCGATTCTTTCACCTCTTGCAGTACAGTGTAATTGTACATGCTCTGTAAAGAGTCAAGGAAGCCTTCAGGAATCTCCTCGCCCAGTTCAGCTTTGGTTTTTGTGAAGTACTTGATCAACATTTCCATGTTGATGAGTTTGTCTTCTTTGGTATAGAAAGAGAAGAAGTCATTGAAGATTTTGATTGAGTCGCGTCCCGAAAAACCCTCCTGACCTTCACTTTCGGCTTCGGCAATGATCTGGCGTCGCACCTTAGCGGTCATGCTTTTACGATCTTCCTCGGACAACCAATTCGGAATGTGACCAGAGAACATCTCCATTTTCAAAAGCTGTAAATTTTTGTCACAGTAAAGCTCGTATTTTTCAGGGTTCTTGATCCACAGAGACATGGCATCCGATTCAGCGCTCAGGCGAGTCGATATAATCACGCGGGCGAAGTTGTGCATAACTCGGGGCAGGAAGGCTTCCTCGATGTGCTTACCGAATATATTGCGGTAAATTTCCACCTCAGTTTTCAGGTCGAGGACATAAGGGATGTGAATGTATTCGATACGGTCGGAAAAAGATTGAAAACTTTGCACATTTTTTTGGTCCTCAGGATTCATGACCGCTAAAAACAGTGAACTCACATTCTCCTCGATGTCTTCGACTTTATGGATTCCTTCGCTAATAATGTTATGGAGCTGGATGAGACGGTCTTTGTTGTGCTGCTTGATGTCCATCAGGGCGTAGATACCGTTGTTGGTCTTGGCGTAACGAGAGAAAATATACTTAACCTGGTTGCTGTCCCTCAAAAGGCTGTCTATGCGACGCTGGAGAATCGGATTACTCAATATGTTGCGTCGCATGGGTCGATCGCCTGGATTGAACACGCTGACACCCTCGCCCAAACGCCGGTTGAACTGGTAAGGGCGAGCGTAGATCATCTGAAAGACAGCTTGCGGATCTTGCAGCTTTTCGAAAAGAGCTTGAAAGAGGGAGCTGCAGATCGTGCAGGGATTGTCGCGAAAAACCCAATCGTATTCCTTGGCAAAAGACAGATTCCACTTGAACTCATTGGTCTCAAAAAGATCGTCGAAAAAAGCCCGCCGCTGGTCTTTGGGGATCATGAGGATCGGATTGTCGTGGCTGGGACAGGGAACCTCGACATATTCGCCATCGAGCCGTGGTATGGAATGATCATCAATGAAGTCTCGGATTTTGGGCGATTCGTCCTCCTCTTGGTTCGCAGAGGAATCATCCATATCCAGGTCGGACTCTGAGATCATTCTCGAAAGCCTCTCGAGAACCTGATCGGATTCGCGATCCACGTGTCCGCCGAGCAGCCTACGATCCAAACGCCACACGGTTTCGTAAAGACTGCCTTCTTCAGTGTTGGCGTATTCCTCGAATTTCCGTAAAAGGTTGTTCAGGAAAGTGCTCTTACCGCAGCCGGGGGGACCATCGAAGATGTAGATCTTGTTTTGTTGAGCACCTAACCGCAGAGCTTCCACGAGATTCATCAATCGGTTGGCGAAAAGTCGGTCGGCGAAGAATGGGTGGTCGGAACCCTCGATAAAAAGGCGGGTACAGTCGTAGGCCACGAATTGGATAGATTCCGGATCGTCGGGATATTCGTCGATTCCCTCGCCAACGTAGGTCTGCACCATGTCGTGAAAGACCTGGAATACGTTACGCATCATATAAGATGGATTTCGGTAAAGCTCTTTGAGGAAGCCGGTAAAGGGTATGGGTGTGCGTTTAGCCAGATCGCCTTTACCGCGGTTGAGGTGTTGCATGGCTTTACGGATGTTTTCCGTAACCGCTTTTCGTTTTGTCCGATGATCGCTCACAAGTTTTCCTTTGACAGACTTTTATCCTTCATCGTGAACAACACGCGGCGCCATTTGATATCGAGTTCATCGGTGACATCTCCATTTTCACCCTGTTTTGGCTCGATAGATTCCACTTCACTGGTCTCTAGTTTCACGGGGTGCCCCCAAAGATATTCAATGCCGAGCATGGTGTTGGCGATGTAGTCAGAAACCAAAGGTTTCTCTTCGAAGCGATGGTTGAGGTAGAGAGCTCCGTTCTCTTCGCTCTTGTCAGGATCGATCTCGATGTGAGGGGGGTGATAGAGTGCATCTAGTATCATCTTGCGATAGTCTTTAACTTTGCGGCTTTTGACGTAATACTCCCAAACCATTCTATCTTGATTCAATCTACGGCCAACGACGAAAAGCTTGTATTTGTTCATGAAGGCTTGATCGAGAAAGGTGTTGATGAATAGAAAATCGTCTAAGTTCTCACGCAATGAGAATATGAACTCACGGCCACTGCCTGCTTGTTGATCAAACTGTTGGCGTTTGTAGGCATCAAATATTCGCTGGTATTCATAGGAGTATTTACCTTTGTCCGACAATTCTTCGATGTAAGTGAACAGTCGCATTCCCATGGCATACGGATTCATGCCTACGCGGGGCATGGCGGTGACCATGGCGTTGACCCGGGCAAATTCGACTTCGTGTCCTTTGATGCGGTCGTCTTGTAAAAACAACGCCTCATGCCAGTAACTCGCCCACCCTTCATTCATTATCTTGCTGCGGATTTGGGGCTGGAAAAAAAGCGAAGTCTTGCGGACCACCTGCAAGACGGTTTTCATCCACTTGTTTTCGCTCTTATTTAGAACAGGCGAGTTTTCCATTAAAAATTGAAGCAAGTCTCTGATTGGGACATTCTTTTCAGACAGGTGCTTTTCAAATAGTATTTTGAATTCTGGATATTTCTTTTCGACTTCACTGAAGAAGTTTTTTTCTCCCTGACTCCCGAATTTGGTAAGAGATTTATTATATCTTTCTATTTCATTTACATAAACGTTGATCTTAACATGCTTTTCGGATTGTAGGAATACATCGAAGTAGTAATCGACCAGACTCGAAGTGCTATCAGTTTTTGGGCGATTATAAGAGGAAAGCTCGCTATGGTAGCCAACCAGGTTATCGATGCCGCGAGCGAATTCGATGATATAGTCGACCCAACGACCATATTCAGCGCGTAACCGCGCGATGACTCGCTTGTCAGAAAGAGCATGGCCGGTAAAGTCGTAGTCCCAAGTGTGACGGTAGTAGAGGTTGTTCTGAAAAAAATCGATATGGGCTAATACGTGGTAAAAGATCATCACGTTGAGCCAGTCGGGATTGTTATCGTTGTAGAATGATATGGCGGGTCTGGTGTTAATGACGGTTTCGTAAGGGTTGTGCGGGTATAACTCGTATTTTCCTTTCTCCCTGAGCACTTCCACATCATGAACCCAGTAATCGTAGAGAGTGGGAATCATGATCTTCGGCGTCAACTCCAAGAGATCCCGATTGGTGACGATATATTCCAAGGTTTCGTCCTCGAATTTAAGTCCGGCGTCACGGGCACGGAGTTTGCAGCCCTCCATGATCTTTTTGGTATGTTGGTCAATCAATTCCATGATTCGATTTTCTTAGTCCGTACATTACGGTTCACTTGTCTAGTTCAGTTGCCACGGTTCGTTTACCGCGGTTCGGTATCGGTGTCAACTCGCTGCCACGGGCTGTTCGGAGATCAGCCGCTTGATGCCCTCGATCAGGCGTGTCTCGTCTGCATCCTCTTTCATGATGTCCATACGTAAAAGGTCCGCCCGCTTTTCCAGGAGGCCGGATTTTTTTATATATTTCTCAACCTCACTCCCGCTTGTGTCGGAGCTGTGCTGAGCGATGGTGATGCCGATCCGATTGACGTATGTCAGCATTTTCTCGATTTCCGGCAGAGTCTCTTCTCCCTCGGTATCCCAATCGTCACCATCGGTGCCGTGGAAAACGTAAATGTTGTAGTCCTGAACGAGGTTTTCTTTATCGACGGTTTCATTGACAAAACGAAAGGCCGAAGCGACCTTGGTTCCACCAGCAACTCTGGAATTGTAGTAGGTGTAAAAATCCTCGACCTCGGTCGCTTCTGTATCGTGAAGTACGAAACGCGATTCCACCTGTCCGGCGTATTGATAAAGGAGCCAGCTGTAGATCAGCACGTGCTGCGCGACGACAAGTTCAGTGGGTTTACCGGCCATGGACGCTGAGTAATCACGCAGAAAGAAGACCATAGCCTGCGATTCGAAGTCTTTCTCTCGCGAAAGAATTCGATAGACCATGTCATGAGGTGCGATTAGGAACTTGGTGGGGTCGATATCCGTGACATCAGTTATCCTGCCGAGGGTAAGATTGGTTTCCAAAATCCTTCTCAGCGTGGCCTTTTTATCCAAAAGCTGACCGAAGCCGCGGTGCTTGTCCGTCAAATCGTAAGTGTAGCGGGTGAGAGATCGTTTCTTACCTTTGTTCTTGAGATTTGGTAGTTGGAATTGCTCAGTCAGGATCTTACCAAGATCGTAGGCACTGGATTCCAGCTCATGGGGGCCGCTCTGTCCCTCACCAGCTCCAGTACCTTCACCGCCGCCCGGACGTACCGGTTGTTCCCCAATGACTTCGCCCTCCTCACCATCCCCGGAGCCACCGGTTATCCCCTCCTCCAGTGATTCCTTGAAGTTTGCATCGTGAATGAATTTCTCCTCGACTGTGGTGGGAACCACAACAACCTTGCCTTGGCCTCTACGTCCGGGTTTGATCAACTTGCCGACCCGAATCTTGCGGGGGAAGCCGTCTTGCTCTCGTTGCCGATCCCTCTCGAGAAGTTCATCGATGGACCGCAAACAGGTCTCGTAACTTACCAATGGACTTCTCAAATCTTGAAGCATGATCAAGTCACTGTATTCGTATAGGTTCCTGTGGGCGCTGGCGAGAAGACCACGGCGATGATAGCCGGTATTGTCCGATGTATCCTCAGGCGGATGCACCAAGTCGTGACTGCCATCAGCTTCAAGCTCTGCCTTGAATTTATGCTCTTGGGCAGGTGTAAACCCCTTGGCCTCGATGGAGTGGAAGAGTTGTAGCAGTTTCTTGTCCATGCTGACTTTGCCACCACCTTGCTCTGTCCTGCGCTGCTGGCTTACATTCCGCTAGCGTGATGCTCATAAAACATTACCGGTTAATTTTCGTCTTCCTGGGTGCAGAAGTACTCAATGGTCTTCTGGGCGCAAGTCCGGCAATAATTGAGCTTGGTCAGCATGGTGTCGATCATCCGGTCGTACAGTTTCCGGTTTTCGTCGTTGGTGCGGTTGGCCAGAGCTCCAATGAGGCTGCCGGCACCGGCAATGTCCGATTTGAGACGTACGTCGGTGACGGCCTTCACCAACTCCAGGTTGTCCATGAAGTCGTAGTTCGGGTCGACCGAGATCTTCTGACCGTAAATCTTACGGATCGAAGTTCGGAACGTCTCACACTGCTCCTCGGTCTTCAATTCCAGTCTTTCCTCTATGCTTTTGATGAAACGCTGATCGATCTTCAGGGCTTTCAGCTCTCTAGTTTGGGGATCTTTGTACTTCCACATCATATCCGGACCGAGGTTTTCTGCATCGATGCCGATGATCATATTCACGTAATTCATAACGTCTTTACGAATGGCAAAGGGCTCATCCATGTAGGCGTTGAACATTTCAGTCATGATGCGCTCACGGTACAAACCCCTGGCCGTCTTGAGATCCTCTAAATACTTAATACGGTCGTTGGCTTCGGTGACATAGTCCAATATCACTCTCTCGAGTGCTTTGAAGATGTCGAAGGCGAACATGCAACGGCCTTCATTGGTCTCGGAATTCTCGATCAGCAATTGCACAGCACGGCCTACGTTGCGTTGCCCCAATCCTTTTTGACCGAAGCGCTTTGTGATATCAGGCTCCTGGCTGAAGGTGTCAATCACCTCTGCCAAGGTCTTTATGCTCTTTTCTCCGGCCACTTCACCAGCCGATAATTTCATGGTTTCGACTGGTGTCAATTTCTCGGAGCGAGGCAGCCGGGTTAAAACTGCTGCCACAGATGATGCGTAGTTCAGATTGGGATCCTGGTGTAGATATTCCTTGTTGTAGGTGGTTTTAGCTTCGTTGCCAATGGCATAACCTGTCAACTCTTCCTGTAATTTGTAATTGGTATTGTGGGAGACGTAACAGATCCGGCAACGGTCTACGATAGGAGCCTCTTCTTTTTCCGCCAGGAAGCGGTTGTACTCGGAATTATTACTTGTGGCCAAGATCAAGGTGTCGATGGGCCACTTGTAACCGTCGATCTCGATGACCCGGTTTTGAATAACGCCCAAATAGACTTGAACCAGGTCTTTCTTGTTCTTGTAAATCTCATCGCTGAAGTGGATCCCGCCACCGGCCACACGTGCCAATGCGCCACGCCGTAAGTCGAATCGGTACGGATTGTTGGTGTCGGTGATATGCAAGAGGCGTTGAATGGATTCCTCACCGAGTAAATCCACAGCCGACGAAGTGATTTTGTCCTTGGCCGGGTACTTACCAGTAACAGTACCGAGACTCTCTGTCAAAGGTACCGGTACGATCTCAACGAATTTTAGCATTTCACCGATCTTTCCATCGGTGAAATTGCGGATGTCGTTCCAAATGTAACCGCTGCATGCACCGAGGGGTCGATAATCCTCGAATATTTCCTGGAGTGAGTCCTCGGGGAACCCGTAATGTGTCGCGAGGTATTCCAAACTGGAGTCTTGGTCTTCCTTTATGTTCATGGCTAAAATCATGGGATCTTCGAAAGTCTGCGATTCGACCGTCGTGAGCTTTCCGTAGTTGCCCAGTTTTTCCATGCCTACGAAGCGGAAGGTGTACTTTCGGTTCTCTTTTTTGGACAAGAAGCGGCGGTAAAGACCGCAGAGATATTCGACGAAGAAAGTTTTGCCATTGCCGGGCTCGCCCACCAATACGAAAGCCATCTCTTTGGAGGAACCACCCTCTGCCGCATCTTTCACATATGAGACAAAGCTGTTGATCTCCTCGTACATGCCGATGATGTGTTTGGAACCTGTGCGGAAGATCTTGAAATCGTATGATGTTCTGCCATTGACCACGACCTTTTCAATGTCGCTTTCCAGAATCATCCTGGCCACACCCTGGAAAGCGTTTTCGAAGCGCCGGTTTCCTTCCTTGACGGCTTCAAGGTGTTGCATGAATGTGCCGTTCTTCACCAACGTCATTATGCCCTCCCGCGACAGGTGAAACGGTATACAGCCCCTCACTATTATATATAGCCTCTATCGACTTTGGCCGGGTATGCCTTGAGGTATACCGCCTCTCGGGATACCGGCTACCTCATCATACCTCAATAGCCCCTAGATGGGACAACAAGTTAATGGAATTCCTTGGCAGCGGCACGATCGCTGTCGTGGTCTGAATTCTGAAATTTGAGTGCCGGAATGGAAAGCCGAGCTATGGGGCGGCCGTCAGATGATGCAATGGCCTGTTGAGCCGGTTTTTTCCCATTTGGACTGCCGCCATGGGAAAGGTTGTGTCAACTTTGGATGACATTCCATATCCACCACGATCAGACAAGGGACACCATGGCATCCAGAGCAAATATCGCTGGCCTGTGAGTTCTGCTTCTTTGATATACCAATCAGTCCTGTTTCCCATGACATGTCGGCTGTGATTCGTCAACCATTGACATCGGCATCGGCTTTGCTGAATCCGCGACACCTGTGATTGCTAGGCTGTCTCACGCTCAGGTGGGTCAGTACAGTTAGAACCAGTCACGCAGGTGGAATCGCTCACACAGGAGAAATCGCTCACGCCGGAGGAATTGTTCACACAGGAGGTGGTGGTATGAATGATGAAGGTTGGCCGCGAGTGGAGGAGACGCTTGTCAGACTTGGGATCGAAGAGATCGAAGAGAGGATGGAAGTGAGTCCACTTCTAACTACAGGCGATATCCAAGAGGTAGACCGGGAGGGGGATTTTACCTGCTGCAGTTGCAAGATGGAACCCGATCCGCCGACGCCGGATGCACCGCCGACGTCCCCTGGAGACCCGCCACTCTGATCCTACGTCACAGCCCGGGGTTGTTGCCCACCCCGGGCAACTTAATCTCCCTGAAAGCAACCGTCATGCGCGATGCGCAACCCGGCGGTCTCAGCGTCCGGTTCTGGAAGGTGGATGTGATCCGAAATCAAAATGGTAGAGGCAGTGCTTCGAGGTGGGAACTCTGGAACCTGCGGGCCCTTTTCCCCCGGGCGAGTCAAAAGGATCTCGTTCAATTGAAAAACAAACGGAGGCAGATCGAACGCTTCGAGAGCCGTGCAATGGCCACATTAGCGGAGCGCAGTGCCGATCTCTTCGCGCCCGGACGGCGATTCCTCGCGAGTCATCCGGAACTTTCCTGTGGAATGATCCTCACGATGCATCTGGGACCGTATCAATTTTTACCCGAACCTTTCCTCTACGCAGGAATTCGTCCGGCCGTATTGTTGAACCAGCAGGCCTACGCGCGGCTGCGCGCTCAGGCTGAACATCTGCGTTCCCTGCTTCACCTGGCTGGCCGGTTGGAGTGGTTACCCATTTCTGATCGCATGTTCGTGCGCCGCATGATTACAGCACTCCGTGAGGGGCGGCCCCTTTTGGTATTCCTGGATGGAAACAGTGGTCTGGGTGGCAGTCTCAGCACGCGAGAGAAAGGGATGCGATACCGGTTGCCGGGCAGGGAAATCCGGGTCCGAACCGGTTTGGCTCGTCTGATCCGCAAAATCGATTGCCCGGTGCATGGCGTGGTCCTGTTGTGGGATGCCAAAGGAAGCGTGGTTTGGCACCAGGCAAACGACCTTATTTACGACGCTTCAGATTCTCCCGAAGCGATCACGCATGGTTTATATGATTGGGGTTTCAGAGAGGTTTTGAAAGCGCCCGAACAGTGGGGCTACTGGGACATGCTGAAGGAATCCTACGCCTGCTTCGCCACGAGTAAACTGGCAAACGGATTGATGCCACCAGCGGTTCGTGAAGACTTTTGTCACGCCTTTGCGGTTTGTCTCTCGCGCGTGCCCGAGACGGTACGGGTCGAACTGATCAAGGAGGTGGAGGTGTGGCCCGGTGATGTACTGGCCAACTTGAGTGAGGACTGTTTCTATGCCGCCGAGGGCTTACTTGACGCGGATGTGGCCGAGCTCCGCGGGCGCTGTCTTTCTCTATCCGATCTCTGCCATCGCTTTGGCCCCGCGTGGGTTCGCTTCCACATTCTTCGCCTTTGCCTTTTGGAAATGGCGCGATTGCGGGGAATTTGAAGTGCAGGCACGATTCCAGCTCGTGCCGCACCCGCGGAGGTCCTGGTTGCTGCGGGTTGGTGGGCGGTCCTACTTGCTCTCGCCCGGTCTGGGTCAAAAGTTGGCGAGATTCGAGGGCTGCTATGATAGTGAGCAAGCTGCACGATTCCTGACCGCCGAGGAAATCATTGCCGTCAATGTCTTGTTGAGTGACCGAGCGGATTTACGCCGTAAATCTTCCTGGAACAAGAACCTCTCCGCCTCCCGTTGGACCGCCGGCCGCCGCGTCATATGGCCGCGCCTGCCGTTGATACCGGGGACACTGGTAGGGATTCTGGCCCGGCGGCTGAGGTCTCTCGCGACTGCACCCATGCTCACTGTCGCGACTGTGACGGGGCTGGTGGCGTATGGCGCAGCGGGATTGCTGATGGAACCGTATCTGGGGTGGCAAGAGACTTCGATCACGACTGCGACTCCGACCGAATTCGCCCTTGCCGTTTTCCTGTTTCTCGTCTCGGCCTTGTGGCACGAACTGGGACATGCTGCGGCTCTCGCCTGCCAGGGCTATCCCCCTGGCCCTATCGGTGTGGGATTGCTACTGTTCATCCCAGTACTTTTCTGTGACGTGACGGCGGCCGCTGCTCTCCCACGGTTCGGTCGCCTCCGGGTCGATGGAGCAGGGATAGCCTGGCAGCTCGCTTTGGGAGGAACCTTCTTTCTGACGGGGAGTTGGTTGGGAGAAGTCGCCTTGCGGGTGGCCGGGCTGTCAGCATTGATTGCAATCCTCTGGAGCCTGCTACCATTTCTGCGGACGGATGGATACTGGTTCCTGTGCGATTTGCTCGGCCGGCGCGATTTGGAATCACCGCTGGAAGAGAAACTTCGACCATCTGTAAACAAGTTTCACTCTGCAGCCCGTTGGCGCCTGCTGGCTCTCCTGTTGATTTTTTACCGGTTTGGGCACGTGCTATTTCTCCTGTTGGTCAGCCTTTGGTTGCCGTGGCGGCTGGCCCAGTGGATTCTCGCCACAGAGATACTCGCTCACGGTTCGCCCCCCGTCCGCGACTCAGTCTATGCAATCATCGGTGTCGTCGCTGCTCTGCTGGTCTGGATGTGGTTTTCTGTTCTGGTTCGGATACGAAGGCTCTTGGCAGCCAACAGAAATGATTGGCGAGTCATCTTCTCATAGCCTGCGTTTGGTTCAAAATTGCCTTTGTTGCAGTAGCGATTCTGCCCGAGTTCCCATTCGATTTTCAAAGCCGATTTTTTCAGAGTGGCTCGTTGGTCTCAGAGAAGCTACTTGGGGAAATAAGAGAAGGTCTTGGCAGCCGTTCCGTCCTCGCGGATGTAAGCGATGTTGTATAGATCGCCCAGGTTGTTGTGGGATACCCAGATGAGAACGACATCCGCCGTGTAGGTCCCGGTCTCCTCATAAGTCACGGAACAAGACCAGCGTCCATCGAAATCCGTGGCACCATGGGCTTCGGTGATCATGAGATGGCCTTGGTCGTGTGGATCGGTGTGATCCATGTCTCGAAACTCACACCGGATCACGGCGCCCGCTACCGGTGTGCCGTAAATGCCGAAGTAAGGCGGACCTTCGACGTAAACGTTGAGGTGGTTGGTGGTGGATATGCTGCCGAGGCGGACGGGATCGTCCTGCTTGGCACAACCGGTGATCACCAAGGCTCCACATATCGATAATAAGATAACTTCTTTGTTGATGTTCCCTGCCACCCAAACGACTCCCTCGCTCCAAAGCCACCCTCTAGTGCATACAATTGGGATCGGTAAATTGGATCATGTCACCCGAAAGGATGACTTGCTCGATCCCGAGATCTTGAACTGCCACCCCGATCACCGCATGACCGCCGTGCAGTCGCACCTCCCGGATCAGGAGATCGTGATACCGGCTCTTGGCTCCGTGATTGTAATCTGCGACCGATCCCTCTGTTTCGATCGAAATAGGTCCCATGATCTTGTAAGGGCATTCCGGCTCATGCCAAGTGTAAATCGTAATAGCTGCACTCGTCACCGATTGCGTTCCGCAGCGGGTCGACGAGCATCCCGGGATGGTTCCGATCAGGGTGATAGTGACTAATAATCCGCGGAATCCGATGGTTCTGATATTTGTAAGTGACCGTGCCATATCAGCTCCTCGGGCGAGAGTGGTAGAATACCCGCTGAACTGGCAGGGTGCGGCCCTGAAGAAATCCCCTTCAGGGATTATACTATATTTGAGCTACCCGAGGAAGATTCTACGGTAAAATTACTCCCCGGTGTCCGAAAAGAGGGTGCCAAGCGTTTTGTCTTGCGGTTGGAATGGTACCAGAGGTGGGCATATGGAGGATCGGCCTGATCGTCGAGATAACCAGAAAAATTCGCTTGATTCGAATAATGGGCAACCGGATACCGACTTACCTGGCGCCCAGGAGTGCCAGGCGGCGGAGAGGGGTGAGGACACGAACTCAGAGCATTTTTCCCCTGCAGAAAAGGAATCTCGGGAGCAGCCTATGGAAATGGTATTTGATGGCACCCTTGACCTGCACATGTTTCAGCCGAGGGAAGTGAAGGACCTCGTGCGCGATTATATTGAGGAGTGTCTCGCAAGAGGCATCTTGGAGCTTCGTATCGTTCACGGCAAGGGTATCGGAAACCTCCGCCGCATCGTGCATGGGATTCTGGACAAGCACCCAGCCGTTGTTTGGTACGGCCATCAGTCCGATGCTGGCTCGTGGGGAGCAACAGTGGTCAGGTTGGAGTTGCCTGGCCCGGAGGAATAGAATTTGGGCCGTAAGAACCGCAAACAGAGGCAAGGGCGCCGGGAGTCAGTCACTCGGCGCGGCATTCGCCGTTCCATTCGTTACGATGCGGTGGAATTGGAGCGGAAGGACACGCGGAAACAGGCAGCGGACGCGCCGGTTACGATCAATCTGCGCCGGATGCAGGTCAAAGAAGCGTTGACACAGCTCGAATTCCAGTTGCAGGCCTTTGCGCGCATGGGAAAACAGGAAATCCTCGTGGTCCATGGCCAGGGTCATAGCTCACCCCTGGGACAACCAGTCTTGAAAACCAAGGTTCGCGACTGGTGTGACGATCATCCCGCCTTGATCAAGTCGTGGCGGGAGGCACCGCGCCACTGGGGTGGCCAAGGTGCCATTGTTGTCGTTTTGAATTGAAGAAGCTTGGAGGCAATCTGTGGCCACTTCAGCTGAAGACCACTCCTCTTCTTGTAGTCTGGCGGAACGTACTGCACTTGTCACCGGGGGGGCCAGACGGATTGGCCATACACTGGCGCTGGCGTTGGCAGAGGCGGGAGCACGTGTGGTTATTCACTATTTGACCTCGGAAACAGAGGCACAGGCCACGGCTGTGCAAGTGAAAGAACTGGGTGCGGATGCCGCTCTCGTTCGAGGTGATCTGGCCGATGCGGCCGTAGTCACCGGGCTCATCGACCAAGCAGCGGCAATTTTCGGCCACCTGGATATCCTTATCAACAATGCCTCCATCTTCGCTCCGGGTTCTCTTGCAACCACAACCTTGGAGGATTGGGATCGTAACCAAGCCATCAATTTACGCGCACCTTTTTTACTCAGCCAAGGTTTTAGCCGCCAGTTACCCGAGGGGAGGTTCGGTGACATATTGAACCTGAACGACTACCGAGGCTTGCATCCTCGTGGCGACCATTTCGCCTATACGATCAGTAAAGTGGGGCTGCACGGCCTAACCCGTAGTCTGGCTTTGGCTTTGGCCCCGCAAATCAGAGTCAATGAGCTTGCCCTGGGAGCCGTTCTCCCCCCGGAGGACAGCCCCGAGAATTACCTTCATGTGTTGAAAGAGGAAATCCCAATCCATCGTTTCAGTAAGCCCTCAGAAGTGGCCAGTGCCATGATGTTTCTGTTACACAACCGTGCTATCACCGGCCAAACCGTCTGCATAGACGGTGGTCGTAACTTAGTGTAAGCTATTGAGTATGGATGATTTTGATCGGACTTTCGACCGGACCCTCGACCGTACTCTTGACCGTATCGAGATCAAGGATCTACTGCTACGGGCCATCGTCGGCATCAAGCCCGATGAGAGGGTCAAAAAGCAAGATGTTCTCCTGAACATTGTCCTGCTGACCGATATCAGAGTCGCGGCCGCAAGCGACGATATCGCGGATGCGGTCAATTACCGAAGCGTGACCAAGCGAACCATCGAGCTCGTCGAAGCATCGGGCTATCGAACTTTGGAAAAACTGGCAACAGAAGTCGCTCGGCTCATCGTCACCGATTTCCCGGTGGCCGAGGTGAGCGTCACGGTAGAAAAACCTGGTGCTCTACGCTTCGCGAGTTCAGTGGGTGTCACGATTGTCCGGCGGCTGGAAGATTTCAAAAAGTGAAGAACCAAGCCTATCTTTCTCTGGGTTCCAACGTTGACAAGGAGCGGAACCTTCCCCGAGCAGTCGAGCTTCTGGCAGCTGCTGGCCGGTTGTTGGCAGTGTCGCGCGTATACGAAACGGCACCGGTGGGCCGAGGGGATCAGCCCAATTTCTTCAACGCTGCGGTTCTTTTGGAAACGGATCTCGAGCTCGAGGCGTTCAAGAATCGCGTGATCAGCAGGATCGAGGATGAACTTGGTCGTGTACGGGATCCCCAGGACAAGAACGCTCCGCGGACAATCGACATTGACATTTCCCTCTGGAACGATGAGGTGCGGGAAGTGGGGGGCATGACTATCCCCGATCCCCAAATCCTACGCTTCGCTCACATCGCGGTGCCGCTGGCAGACATTGCACCGGATCACCTCCATCCTCTCAGCGGAGAGACCTTGGCTACTATGGCCGGGCGTCTTGCAGCGACCGATCAAGTTGTGATTTTGCGGCCCGATATCAAACTGAAAGCAGCTATAGGAGGTTGACAAGGTGGCTCGCTTGAAGAAAAAGCTGATTGTGGTCGGCGACCGGATCCTGGTGCGCCCTGAAGAGGGTGAAGAGACAACTCGCACCGGCTTGTATCTGCCCCAAACCGCTGTCAGCGCGCGGCTTGCCCAGAGTGGCTGGGTCGTTTCCGTCGGACCCGGACTACCCATACCCGACCCCATGGAACTCTCGGAGGAGCCTTGGCAAAAACAGGAGCAGGAGCCCCGTTACCTCCCCCTACAGGCTCAGGAAGGTGACTTCGTTTTGTTTTTGCGTAAGGCTGCCGTGGAGATCACGTTCGAGAAGAAAAGCTATTTGATCGTACCCAACTCGGCCGTCCTGGTCCTCGTGCGTGAAGACTGGGAGGAAGACCAAAAAGAGGCC
>Ga0209536_100003628_pt1 | contig 24715 bp, 15 predicted proteins | sample DeeMarSeWOR28_12_FD_187461 | JGI IMG/M metagenome (GOLD analysis project Ga0209536, IMG submission 187461) | Marine sediment microbial communities from White Oak River estuary, North Carolina - WOR-2-8_12 (SPAdes) (version 2) | ecosystem: Environmental > Aquatic > Marine > Intertidal zone >...
ATTCCATGTAACTCCTGGACCGTGGCCGTGGTCGTCACACTGGCGGTAAAATAGGCGAAAACAAAATAACCGGCTAATATCCAAACAACTCCAAAGAGCCGTCCGATAGTGCCCGTGGGGGTCTTGTCCCCGTAGCCGACAGTAGTGACGGTTACTATGGCCCACCAAACCGATTGCCAGATACCTTGAGGGTAGCGCTCAGGAAACTGTGGATTATGGCGCCGCTCCAAGGCCCAGATAATATGAGACGCGATAAGAAGAATAATGAAGAAAAACGCAACTCCATAGAAAAGCTCGCGTGAAAAAATAACCGCAAACACCTTGGAAATAACTTGTCTCAGCACCGATCCGGAACCCTCCCGCACCATGATCTGAAGCCCGGTCTCGAAAAAAGCATGCGAAAAATCGAGGACCTGCTCTCGTTTCGATGTGATGCTGATTCCGGCAATAGCGACATCCGCCGCGCCCCGCTCCACTTCATCCAGCAGCTTGGCGATCGTGTTCACCCCGTATAGCTCATATTTCAAGCCGAGGCTATCGGCAATTCTCTCCCACAATTCGATGCTGAAGCCGATATATTCTTTATCCTGGTAGATGACAAACGGTTCAAAGCGCTTGGTGACCACCCGCAGAACCTTTGCTTTAGGAAGTGGACCCACTTTATGTTGTGACGAAACCGTCGGTTCTTTCATGGGTTGGAGCGCTCGGGCCGCCTTCAACCACCGGTCGATCTTTTCCCGGTTGCCTGTGATCCATTGCAGGGCATGACGTCGGATGTCTTCGTCGTCGTCCTCGCCGTCGAGCATTTTGGCGTTTTGTGCGGAAATATCCCTAAGGGGAATTTCCACCAATTCCAACAAGCTTTTGATATCCGGATGAGCCGCCAAGAATTGTCTGTTGGCGACTACCCGGATGTCATTCGGTGGAAAACCCATGGCGCACGGGTCGTTTACGCACCCGGGAACGCCTTTGATGGTGGTTTGGTTTTCAAGGTTCTTCTTTTCTTTGGGCAAGCTGGAGAAAGGCACTTGAATCCAGACCACATCTTTGCCTGGAACCAACGTGCCCACCGTCCAATTGGGTGTCCAGGTGTAAAACAGAATGGGTCTGCGTTGTTTATAGCGGGCAATGGTTTCATCCATCATGGGAGAGTAATCCCCCTGAATGTGTTCGACGGTGGCGCGTAAATCGTACGCATCCAGGTGGTGTTCAACTACCAGCTCGCACCCCCAGCCGACATTGCAACCGATGAGGTCTGCTTTTCCATTGCCGTTTCGATCGAAGACTTCGGCAATTTTTGGATCCTGTAAATCGCCTAAGCTTTTAATTCCCAGCGCATCGGCAGTTTTTTTGTCCACGAGATATCCCTGAAGCGCGCCGGCTTTCACCTCAAATCCAACGGCCTCCACCTTGTCCCGCACCCGATCATCTTCAAGGAAGGGCCTGTGACTAGGAAACCAGCCGTTTGCCCACAAATCCATCTCCCCCCTGGCGGCTGACAGATAGAACTCCAGATTGTCCATGGTTTTCGGTTCGTTAACCGCGTATCCCAGCTCTTCCAACAACTTCCTGAAAATCTCTGCCTGAAACCAGCCGGTATCCCAGGTCGCCCGCGCCATAGAAACAGTTTCCCCACCCGCCAGGAGCTTTTCATCCTGTGATGGAAACAGCTTCGGATTGTGCTGGGCTGCGGCCTGATAGCCGACTGCCAGCATAAGCACAAAACAGGCGCCGATACCAAGGAAGAGACCCTTCCCTGTTACCAATGCTGCGAAAAATCGGAGACGAGCTTTCTTTCTCATTCCAACCACGATTTTATCTGATCCCCGTGATAGCGCATATAGCGCAGGGCCTTTTCACCCGGATACATGCCCTCGTCTTCCTGGATCCAGATCATCAGCTGTTCCAGCTCTGCAGGCGTCCAGTTAAAATTGTCAAGGAACCGGTAAACATCGGGCATATCAGCCTTTAAACCCGGGCGAACGATGGTATGGATTTCTTCCTTGCCGCCGAAAATATTTTTGGGATCTTCCAGAAACTTGAGTTTCCAGCGGGCAAACTTCCAGTGGGGTTCCCATCCGGTCACGACGATCCAGCGCTGCTTGCGGATGGCATTGGACAGCTCGGCGACCATGGAAACTTCGCTGCCTTTTACCAGCTCATAGTTATACAGGCCGTATTCGCGCAGGGCCTCGCGGGTCTTTTTCATGATCCCGGCTTCCGGATCGATGCCGATGATTCTGCGATTGAAGTTATCCGCATATTTTTTCAAATCCTCAATCGAGGTGGCCTTGATATAGGGCGCATTGCGTTGTCCGGATTCGTCCGTTTGTACACCAACGGTAATGTCCGGCACCACCAGCCCAATCTGAGTCCCGACCATATTCGGGCCCAGATCTGCGATTTGATCTTTGTATTGCTCGTAATAATGGCCGTGGGTCGTGGGCAGCCAGGCCGCCACCATGCCGTCGACCGTGCCGGCGGCCACCGCCGCCCACATTTTATCCGCGGTCATCGGAACGATTTCACAGGCATGACCGAGTTTTTCCTGTATGACGGTTTTGACCATATTCGTAGCGGCCACCGTTTCAGACCATTCCACGTAGGAGAGGCGAACCGTCTTTTGCTCGGCCGCAGCCTGGACGGGAATAAGGGCCACCAGCAAAGCGGATATACAAATCAGCATTGCCGTATGATGAAGGGTTGCCTTTTTTCTCATGAGTACCTCCTATTTGAAATCCGGCTGCATCATCCGCAAGGCACCTGCCGCAGCCGGTAAATGCATCAAACGTAAGTGGTTGCATCTCCCGATGCAACCTCCCCTGGGCGGTCCCGTGAATCAGTCGTAACCATGTTCTTTGACATGGTCCATAAGCCCTTTGATTACCGCAAAGCACATCAAAAACATAACGACGGCAAAGGGCAGCCCGGTACTGATGGCCGCGGTTTGCAGGGCCACCATGCCGCCGCCCAGCAGCAGGATCGCCGCGACGGTACCTTCGAGGATGGCCCAGAACAACCGCTGGGGCTTGGGCGGATCCGGGTTGCCGCCGGCGGTGATGATATCGATCACCATCGAGCCCGAGTCCGAGGAGGTCACAAAAAAGAAAATGACCACGACCATAGCCAGAATGGAAGTCACCCAGCTCAACGGAAAACTTTCCAGGAAGACAAACAGAGAGACCGGGATGTTTTCCTGAACCGCTTTGGCCATACCGCCGGCCGCGAACCGCTCGATATAGATAGCACTGTTGCCGAATACGGTCATCCAGGTAAACGTCACCATGGTCGGCACGACCAGGACACAGGCCAGATATTCGCGCAGGGTCCGCCCGTAAGAGATACGGGCGATAAACATGCCAACAAACGGACACCAGGCAATCCACCACGCCCAGTAAAAAATGGTCCACCCGTTTTGCCAGTTGCCGCCTTCGGTATAGGTCTCGTTCCAGAAGCCCAGATCAAAAAAGTTCTGGAGGTAATTGCCCAGATTTTCGATCCAACCGTTGAGCAAAAACAGGGTCGGTCCCAGAATTGCAACAAAAAGCATCAACAGCAGGGCCAGCGCAATATTGATATTGCTGAGCAACTTGATGCCGGCCTCCAGGCCGCGCACCACCGACCAGGTCGCCAGCGCTGTGATGCCGGCAATTAATATCACCTGAACCCAGGCGTTTTGCGGAACGCCGAACAAATGCGCCAGGCCGGCGTTGACCTGCTGCACCCCAAAGGCCAGGGATGTGGCGACACCGTAAAGACAGGAGATCGTGGCCAGAATATCGATGGTGTTACCCAGCCCGCCATAGATGCGCTCTTTTAAAACCGGATAAAAGACGTTGCGAATCGACAGCGGCAGCCCTTTTGTAAAGCCGAAAAACGCCAGCCCCAACCCGATCAGCGCATATATGGCCCAGGGATGAAAACCCCAGTGCAGATAGGTTAGCTGCATGGCAACCTTGGCACTCTCGATGGTGCCGGGCTCTGAAAGCGGGTTGGCCACATAGTGGAACATGGGTTCGGCCACCCCGTAAAAGAGCAGGCCGATGCCCATACCAGCACTGAAGAGCATGGCAAACCAGCTCAGATAGCCGAATTCGGGCTCTGCCTCCGGCCCGCCAATGCGCAACCGCCCCAGAGGCGAAACCATGATCCCGATGCAGGTGGCCAAGACGACGTTCATGGTCAGCACCAGAAACCATCCAGTGTAATTACACATCCAATTCTTTATGCCTGAAAACAGTTTTACGGCGGAATCGCCGGCGAGTATGGTAAAAATCACGCCTGCGAAAATCAGCCCTGCGGCGCCAAAAAATACCCAGGGCTGAATATCGTATTTCAAGACCCTGTTGTCCAAGTTTTTTATTGTTTCTGCAGTCCTGATTTTAAACTCTTGCTCGGCCATAAAACACCTCCTTCACACCCCTCCATGGTTAAATTAAACGAGGGATTATCGGATACAACCCATCAAATCCGAGATTGATTTTTCAGCCCTTCATCCTGGGCAGCCGATCTGAAATAGATCCGGCTGCCAGCACATGCATGGTTTTCTGGGTAGGCAGAATGGTGTTACCCATGCCTGAGCTGTGTTTACTCGTCTGCCGCACATTCGCCTTCAACTCTTTTTAAGATGATGCGGTCTTTTTCAACAACCATCTCGAAACAGTCACCCAGCGTAAAACCGGTTTTTTCAAGCATCTCTTTCGAGAAAATGATTCCTTCCTTTTTAACCTTTGATTTTTCCGCCGGAGAATAATCAAAGAGCCCGTTGATGACATAGATTTTCTTGTCACGTTCTTGGAGCATTGCCAGATGCTCCCGCAGGGTAAAGGGGGATATTTTTAATGCTTTGGTGATTTCCTTGGCACTCATCCCCTTTTCGATCATTTTTCTGAGCTTGTCCGGATCATAGCGAATACTGTAATCGCCTTTAGCCATTTAATACACCTCCTTTCCTCGAAATTTGGTTTCTTTACTTGAATTTTGCACCTAAACCCACTTCAGCCAAGTTCGAGATCCATTTCCCGCAATTGATTTTGAGAAACGATTGCTACTCTGCAATTCAGGCATTAAATACTCACCCTGGAAAATAGCGGTACCAGACTACTACTAATTTTCGTTACCTAACTAACTGATTAACACTAGCGGCGACGCGCTTCTTCGCGGCCGTCTGCTCCGGGGTCGAATTCCACTTCGATGTTGAGAGGTTTCTGATTGAGGTTCGCTTTGATGACCTGATATGCATCCCCTATGGGGACATCTCCGCTTTCGGTCAGATGGAATGAGATACGCTTCGGGCAACGTTGTGAGATCATCTGAGACAAATTAAAATTTGATTTACACCGTATGTTGGATGTTACAATTAAAAAAGACGCATCCACGGTGTCAAAATCCGTGCCGATTTGCTTGCTTCTTTAAATCGCAATTAATTTAGCCGGGATGCCCATCTGTATCCGATCAAGGCGCAGCCTCCCGCTTCGAGGCAAAAAGGTAAGCGAGGTTGTACCGTTGAGATTGGGTGATCCCGATTCAAGACGGTTCCAACGTATGATAATGAAATAAATCATGTCAAGAAAAAAATAAAAAATGAAATAATTCGTTTCAAAATGGGTTGACAATTTAAAAAATATAGTTGATATTTCGTAATAATTCGCTTTGAATAAATTCATTTCATTTTTGTATTCCCTACGAAAGAACGTCCATGACGGATCAACCATCGCATCCAACGATGAGGGCAATCATCGAACAACAGCACAAGTTGACGCCCAAAGCTCGGATTCTCAGTCATTATATCCTTCAAAATCCGCGCAAAGCCGTCTTTATGACCACAAAGGAACTGGCTGAACGATGCCAGGTTAGTGAAGCGACGGTGGTTCGTTTTGTGAGTCAACTGGGGTACCAAGGTTACGGTGCCTTCCAGCAGGCTTTGAGAGATTTTGTGGATACGGAACTGACGTTGCTGGATCGCGCCGACCTGTCGGGTATGAACGGGCTCGGTACGAATCGCCTCAGTCGCGTGGTGTTTGAAGAGATGGAAAACCTGAAATTATTCCATGAAACCGTCGATATGGATGTGCTCAACAGAGTAGTGGATTATCTTGAAAAAAGCGCGTCCATCTATGTCATCGGATCCCGTCTGTCGTATACATTTGCTTATTACCTGGGCTGGTCGTTAACAAAAGTCCGCCAGAATGTTCACATTATCAAAGGCAGCGACAGCACATCGATCGACTGGTTGACCATCGCAGCGCCGGAAAGTTTGATGATTATCATCGCCACCACACGATATCCGAACGAACTGCTCCGGTTGGGTAAAATGGTGCGCCGCCTCGGACAGACCCTTCTCGTGATTGCGGATAGCCAGCTCTGTCCATTAACACATTTCGCACACCTGTCACTTATCGCGCCGTCAAAAAACATCCCCTTTATTGGAAATCCGTCCACGATTTCGTGTATTATTACCTATCTCGTTCTGGAACTGGCCAGCCGCAACGGTGAACGGCTAAAAAACCACCAAGAAAAACTCGAACAGGCCTATCGAGAAAATGATATTCTGTTTAATCTGTTTAAAGAAGAGTCCAGCTAGGCAAACTTCGCCAGATGAAGGTTCTTGCCCAAAAAAAATCTCACAAGGAGACAAAAATCATGAGTGAACTATTCGCAAAAATGGCCGAGTCTTTGATTGCAGGCAAAGTGGATGACGTGTCGAATCTTACAAAAGAAGCCCTGGACGCAGGCTCAACGGCCAAGGATATCTTAGAAAAGGGGCTGCTGGCCGGAATGGATGTCGTGGGTCAGCGGTTTAAAATCAACGAGATGTTCATTCCGGAAGTGTTGCGCTCTGCCAAATGTATGCATGGTGCGATGGAAATATTGCGGCCCCTGCTGGTGGAAAGTGGTGTTGACACGGCCGGCACGGCCGTGATCGGCACCGTCAAAGGAGACCTGCATGATATCGGCAAGAACTTGGTAGGCATGATGTTTGAGGGTGCCGGGTTTAACGTCGTTGACCTGGGCATCGATCAAGACCCGCAGGCATTCGTGGATGCCATCAAGGAGCACAAGGCCAACCTGTTTGGTATGTCAGCACTTTTGACGACCACGATGCCTAAGATGGGCGAAACGATCAATGCCATCAAAGAGGCAGGCATCAGGGACCAGGTCAAAATTATGGTCGGCGGTGCTCCGGTGACGGCCGAATTTGCCAAAGAGATCGGCGCCGATGCCTATGCCTCCAACGCAGCCAGCGCGGTGGACAAGGGCAAAGAATTGCTCGGCCTCTAATATGCGGTACATTTTAGGAAGACTGCGAGCCTAGCGCAGCCATGGCCCCGAAACGCCGTTTTGCAAATCCGACAAATAGGAGACAGACCCATGTTAGACAAAACAATGCTGATTAAAATGAATCAACAGGTACACGCAACCCCCATGTTCCAGATTCTCACCAATGATCAAATCGAACAGATTTTTTTCGCAGCTTTGGATGTTCTGGAAGTGTCAGGCGGCCGGATTCTTCATGAAGAGACGCTGGCATTGCTCGGCAATAGTGACGCTGTGCTGACCGATACAAATCGGGTACGCCTTCCCGCTTCGCTGATCGAGCAGGCGCTGCGCAGCCGCTCCTCCAAGTCGGCTCTGTCGGGCCGCAACGGCAAACGATCGGTGAGGCTGCAAAAAAACGAAGTCGCTTTCGGAAGCGGTGCGGATGCCGCTTTTGTGTGGGATCCCAAAAGCGGGAAACGCCGTAAGTGCGTTTACGCCGACGTGGCTGCCGCTGCTAAATTGGTGGATTACCTGCCCCGGCTTGATTTCTGTATGGCTCACGGTCGGGTGTCGGACGCACCCAACACCCGGACGCAGGACCGGCACCAATTTATGGCCATGGTTCAAAACTGCACCAAACCTCTCGTGGTTGCCGGCACGGATGCAGCCGGATTAAAGGATAAGTGGGAAATGGCCTGTCTGATAACCGGCGGCGAAAAAGAGTTTCGCTTAAGTCCGTTGTTCGCAACTTTTATCGCTACGGATTCACCGCTGACAAGAAGCAAGGAGGTGATGGACCAGCTCCTGTTCGCGGCGGATAAGGGCATACCTGCCATATTCAGCCCCTGCTCGGCTTTGGGGGCAACGGCGCCGGCCACGGTCGCAGGAATGCTGGTTCAGACACTGGCAGATGCCCTGCTGACCGTGGTGTTGTGCTACCTGAGAAAACCCGGCACGCCGTTAATTTTAGGCGGCCTTCAAACGGTGAACACCGAAGATAAGACCGCCCTATCCTACGGATCCCCCGAGCTTCATCTGGCCTCGGCGGCCATTGCCGAAATCTACAAGTGGGCCGGACTGCTGAGTGCCGCCCCGGGCGGATGCACGGACGCCAAGGTTGTCGACGAACAGGCGGCCTCGGAATCTGTGATGAGTATTTACAACGGCTTCCTGGCGGGGACCAATCTAATCCACCATGTTGGCTGTCTCGATGGCGGTCTTTCCGGATCGCTTTCGAGTCTGGTTATGTGTGACGAAATTATCGGAATGATCAAACAGATCGGCAAAGGCATTGACGTTACTGACGAAACCCTGGCACTTGATCTTCTCAAAGAAGTGGGACCGGGCGGTGAATTCTTGAGCCATGATCACACCTTCGACCACTTTAGGGAATGGTTCCAGCCGACAATTATTGATCGGTCAAACTTTGAAATCTGGGCCCAAGGGGGCAGCAAAACTTACAACGATCGGCTCGAACCCGAAGTAAACCGCATCCTGGAGACCCACGAGCCCCAGCCGCTGGACGAAAACGTTAGACAGGAGATGAAAAAGATCGTCGACCTGGCGGACAAAAAGGAGGATTGAGAATGAGCACGCGAATAAATCAGACAGTCAACCAAACAGCACGGTTTCGCATTTTGTCGGAGGATCAGAAACAACGAATATTTGAGGGCATGATTGAAACCCTTCGCAATACAGGGGTGCACCTACACCATGAAGAGGCTCGTGAGCTACTCAAGGAGCACGGGGCTTTGGTGGACGACGTTACCGTCAAGATTCCTCAAAACCTGATATTGGATGCCCTTGCCACGGTTCCACCGGTGACGATTGTTCAAAGCTGGGACGGTACCCGCAAGACCCGTATCGAAAAAAACCAGGTTCTTTTCGGCCCCGGTCCTACGCCCCCTAACTTTACCGATCCCGATACCTTGGAACGGCGCAAGTATGTCAGAAAAGACGCCGAGACAGTGGCCCGTATCTGTGAAGCTCTACCCAACATCGGGTTTGTGCAGTCGCTGGGTACCATCAGCGACGTCACGGTTTCTCTGGCGGACGTTTATGAATTTGCCGAGATGATCCAGAACACGACCAAACCCATTTTGTCCTGGTCCTATACCCGGGATACCTGCCGTGATATCCATCAGGTTGCCATGGCCATGGCCGGCGGTGAAGACGCGTTTAGGCAATGCCCGAATTACGTCTTTTACGGCGAACCGATTTCACCGCTTCTAAGCGATTTTCATGCTATGGATAAGGTCATGTATAACGCCAAACATGGCATTCCCCAGGTTTACACACCTTGCTGTATCGGTGGCGCAACAGTCCCTGCGACCCACGCCGGGCAGCTGGTGTGCGCGTTTTCCGAATCGATGCTCGGCGTGGTCGTCTCCCAACTTGTCAATCCCGGTACCTGCGTTATTATGGGCGGCGTCCAGTCGATAATGGACATGCAATACTCGGTCTACGCCTACGGCTCACCGGAGCTGAGTCTCATGAGCGCATCCCTCACCGAAATGGCACAATACGTCGGTCTGCCCATGTTTTCCACTGCCGGCTGTACCGACACCAAAACATTAGACCCCCAGGGTGCCATCGAAGCGGCGACCTCCGTGCATTCGGCGATGCTGAGCGGTGCTAATTTCATCCACGACGTGGGGTACTTCGAATCCGGAATGACCGGCTCCGTACTCCAGCTGGTCATGGCGGATGAACTAATCGGTATGAGCCATGTTGTGGCCCAAGGCATCGAGGTCAGTAACGAAACCCTGGCCGTCGAGGAAATCTGCCAGGCAGGACCAGGCGGTACCTACCTCGACACCGCGCATACCAAAAAGTACGGCACCGCTCACTGGCAGCCTAGCCTAATGGACCGCCGGCCCTACGAGGACTGGGCCGCGGACGGCAAGAAAACAATGCGTGACCGCATAATCGAAAAGACCCGTAACATCATCGCCAACTTTGAGGGACCCATTTCAAAAGTCCCGGAAGACACCAAAAAGAAAATCGCTGAAATCTTGCAGGCGGCGGAAGATCGCGAAGCCAAAAAGGCTGAAACCGAAAAGAAAGGAAGTTAGCCGTTGGCTTTTTGACCTTTGACAGCCACCGCTAACGAGCCGGATAAGTCAACTGCATGACCCGTTCCGGCTCAATACATTTTAAGCTTAGCCTATGAGCGCATATGGTGAATATGTTGTGGGTATCGATACGGGAGGGACCTATACAGACGGCGTTCTTCTGGATTATCGATCGCGCGACGTGATTGCCTTCAGCAAGACACTGACAACCCGCGAAAATCTTACTATTGGTATCATTAAAGCCCTCAACGATCTGTGCATAGAGGATCCATCCGAGATTAAGCTCGTAGGAATTTCCAGCACCCTGGCAACAAACTCCATCGCCGAGAAAAAAACGCGTAAGGTAGGACTTCTGCTGATCGGATACGACCGCGATCTTATGGCCGTGTACAATCTCGAAGCCAAACTTCCAACCTCCAATTTAGCTCATTTCAGCGGCGGGCACACCTCTCAAGGTCTGGAAAAAAGCCCGCTTGAGCTGGAGGGTATCGAAGCCTGGGTGATTCGCCACAAAGAAGACGTGGACGCTTTAGCGGTTTCCGGTTACTTCAGTCCCCTCAACCCATCCCACGAGGAACGGGCATTTGCGATGATCCGCGATATGTGTGAATTACCGGTAGTGTTGGGACATCAGCTTTCAACAAAACTTGATTCCATCAAACGGGCTACAACGGCTTGCTTGAACGCCTCGCTGGTGGCCATCATGCATGAGTTTATTGATGCCGTGCGCAAATCATTGGTTGACCAAGGGATCCGGGCTCCATTAATGATCGTCAAAGGGGACGGATCGCTTATTCCATACAGGGAGGCTGTTTTTAAGCCGGTGGATACCGTTCTTTCTGGTCCCGCCGCCAGTGCGATCGGCGGACGTTTTCTTTCAGGACACGGCAGTGCGCTTGTGATAGATATGGGCGGAACGACCACCGACTTGGCGCTGATGGACAACTTCAAGGTGACGATATCAGAAAACGGCGCCCGGGTGGGTACCTTTGAAACGGCTGTTAAGGCTGCCCGCATTCGAACTGCTGGAATCGGCTGCGACAGCCGGATTGTTTTCGAGAGCGGCGGGGCCGTTAAGGTGGGCTCGGAACAGGTAGTTCCTCTATCACGATTGGCTTCTCGTTTTCCCCGGGTTGAACAGGAGATTGAACGACTCAAAAAAAAGGGCGAACTTAATCGGCGATCGACCGATATTGAGTACTGGTTTTTAGGCAAAAACATCGATGCTAAGGAACTTAAAACAGAACATGCCGGTCAGCACACATTGATTAACCTGCTCAAAAACGGCCCGCTCAGTCTGACGCAGCTTTTAGAGAAGATGGATGCGTACCACCCAATTCAGCTGAAAACGGAATCGTTGTTTCGGCAACGAGTCATTGAACAATCTACCCTGACCCCCACCGATTTGCTGCATGTGAACGGGCAGATGGACACCTGGAGTGGCAAAGCAGCCCGGCAAGCGGTGAGCTATGCATGCGCGCTGTATTCCAAACCTATGGACGCCTTCGTGGAGGAGATACTTGACCGTGTGGTCGCTGCCATAGTGGAAGAAGCCATCATATTTTTGGCGCGGCAGCGCGATGATCACCGACTGCCGGAGCGAGTCGACGGCTCATGGGGGCAATGGCTGGTTAAGGAAGCCCTCACGGGGAAAAATCCGCATCTGGCTGTTGCAATTGCCAGCCGCTATCCCATCATCGGCATCGGTGCACCGGCCCACATTTTTCTAAAGCGAGTTGCCGAATCCTTGGGCGCTCGATTTATTTTGCCGGATTATGCCCCGGTTGCCAACGCCGTGGGTGCCGTAGCCGGCTCTGTAATAGTCAAGAAAGAGGCTCTGGTCTATGCCCAGGAATCTGAAACCAATCCTACCTATGTTGTACAGATCGATGAAGAAAATGCGCGTTTTTCTGAAATTGAGGATGCCTCTGAATACGCCGAACAGACTGTAGCCAAGCTTGCACACGACGGTGCCGTCGCCGCAGGAGTTGCCAACCCTCAGGTAACTGTGGAAAAACGCACGGAAGGTCACCTGCAGCGTATCCTGGCAAGATCAATTGGAAACCCGAAACTGTCCGAAATCGGAAATCGTATAATGTGATTCCTGCTAATAACATGAAATATAGCCGTCTATGGTCACCCGCCAATCGGGTTCTCTTTATGACATGGCTCTTTTTTGGTCTGTACTATGTCAACCGGTTCAATTACTCGCCGATGATTCCTCTTGTCAGAGAAGAGCTTTTGATTTCCAACGCCCAAGCCGGTTGGCTGATGGCCCTTTTTTTCATCTTCTACACGGTGTTCCAGCTCCCGTCAGGCTATATGACCGATCGCATCGGACCTCGCAAAATGCTTACCTGCGGGGCTCTGATTTCCGCATCAGGGAATCTGATCTTCAGCAGGGGTTCGACCTTTGCCATGCTCTGCATGGGGCAAGGTGTCAACGGTTTAGGCCAGGCCGTGGGGTGGGCGTCGGCCCTCAAGCTAATCGTAAATTGGTTTCCACGGTCACGACGAGCAACAGCGATTGGATTTTTTGCGACGTGTGTTACCGGAGGCAGCAGTGTTGGAATTCGACTCTCCGGATTTCTCGGCGACCACCTGGGCTGGCGGAGTTCATTCATCATCCCTCCTCTGATGATGGCTGCCGTGGCCTTGATTTTTTGGATTGTGGTAAGAGATTATCCTCGTGAGCGAGGGTTTCCCGACTTTGATGATGAAATTGATCTGGAAAGGAACCTCGATAACGGTCATAAATCACGTCTGTCTCTCATTTTGACGAATCGCATGTTATGGACGGTTGCCTTTGTGTATTTTTGTTTTGTGTACGTTCAGTTCGGATGTCTGGTCTGGATTCCGTCTTATTTGAACGAAGGCTATGCCATGTCCGTTGATCGGGCGAGCACAATTTCCGCCCTTGTCCTGCTGCCCGGTGCAATTGCGTCCCCCCTTGCGGGATTTCTATCGGATCACTATTTCGGGGGAAAGCGAAAACCGCTTATTCTTTTAGGTATGCTCATTCTCGCGGGGTCGACGTTTCTCTTATCGCTTGGTATGAGTATCACCATCGCCATCGGCTTGCTTGCCGTAGTCGGATTGATGATCATCATGCCGGACATTCTCCTGGCCGCTTATCCGTCCGATATCCTCTCAAGAAAATGGGCGGCTACGGGTATGGGCTTTCTAACGACCTTTACGAGCACAGCCGGCATCATCACTACTCCGCTTTCCGGAAAGATCGTTGACCTGTATAATTCCTATGGTGCCGTGTTTTTTTCCTTCGCTGTTATGGCCTTTGCAGGAACAATCCTGACGTTGCTTATTAATGAGAAGGGAATCTTCAAGCAGCAGCCGGCAGGCGTTGGACGCCTGCCGCGGTCAACCCCATCGGAGTGACCGAAAATCCCGGTTTATCGGTGAATCAGAAAAGACAACCTACTTAGAAAGGAGGATTCGATATGGGTATGCACCTGCCGGAGCTACATTTTAAACCCAAACTGCGGATTGTTAATGACGAACAAATTATGCAGATTCATATGGCTACTTTGGAAGTCTTGGAGAGAACCGGTGTGAAAATGACGCATCCTCGGGGTCTGGAACTGCTGGACGGGGCCGGTGCCAGGGTGGAGGGCGAGCGGGTTCGGATACCGGCCTGGTTGGTGGAGGACGCCATCCGCAAAGCGCCCTCTCGCGTCGTACTGGGTAACCGCAGGGGAGAGCGGTCCGTCTTTCTGGAAGGAGACAAATCCTGGTTCGGACCCAGTTTGGATTGCATTGATTATTTGGACCCCATCACAGATGAGCGTAAGCGCTTTACCAGTGAGCATTGCCGCATAACGGCCACCCTGGCGGACGCATTGCCCAATTTTCACTGGTCTATGGTCATCGGTATGGCCGCGGATCAACCGCCGGACATCGCCGATCGCGTCATTGTGCGACAAGCCCTGACCTACTGTGAGAAACCTCTCGTCTTTTGCTGTAAAGACACCAACAGTGAACGGGATATCTATGAAATGGCCCTGCTGATCTGTGGGGGCAAAGAGAATTTCGAGAAAGCACCCACTATTGTTCAATACTCCGAGCCGATTTCACCACTGGAGTACTATGACCCGGCCGTGGATAAGATGCTTTTCACGGTTGAACACGGTATTCCTCTCATAAACTTTCCGGCCCCCCAAGTCTGCGGTTCAGCACCGGCCACCTTTGCCGGTGCAATCGTACAGGGCAGCGCAGAATCTCTGAGCGGCCTTGTCCTGGCCCAAATTGCTCGACCGGGCGCACCGTTTGTTTACGGCGCGTTTACCACGATTATGGACATGCAAACATCGATCTTTTCCTACGGGGCACCTGAAATGGCCCTCATGGTCGGCGCCATGGCACAGATGGCACAGTATTATAATTTACCCTTCTATGGTACCGCCGGCGCCACTGATGCTAAATTTTGTGACCCCCAAGCGGCCGTCGAAGCGACGTTCCAATGCCTGACTTCAGCAGCCATTGGATCGGGCTTAGTGCATGACTGCAGCAGCTGGATGGACCATGGATCGTTAGTCTCTCCAGCGTTTATGGTACTTGTTAACGAAATCCTTCACAATGTGAAGCAGCTTATGAACGGTTTGCCGGTGAATGCAGAAACCTTGGCAATTGATCTGATCGATCGCGTTGGGCCGGGTGGGCACTATTTGCAGGAGGATCATACCATGAAGCATTTCCGTGAGGTCCGCTATTCAAAGCTTTTCGAACGTACCGTATATGACCAATGGAAAGAGGCGGGTGCACAGCGCTTCGAAGAACGGCTGCGCGAACTCACTCGCGAAACCATGGATCACACACCGGCACCCTTAGCTCCGGACGTCATTAAAGAGCTGGATCGCATGCAAGCACACTGGGAGTAATGTATGATATCTTGTTGCCCATGACACAATTTTCTATTTTTTCGCCGCTGCGGATGCCATCGCAACTCCCAATAGATTCATACTAAACGGCAGGAGGATATCGGATAGTGGCGTGGTTTCATCGTTCTTCGCGCTTAGCGAAGGCAGTTCAATTAAATGACTAATGGGATACTGAAAAAGTACTTTTTTTTCAGCATGGTTACGAAAGGCTTCCTGGGAAAAAACGATCATTCTGGCGTACCGACATCCATATGTTGCCAGTTCATCCATCGCGTGCGCAAAATATCGCTCGCTGGTGGCATCGATGATGATGAGATTGTCCTCCGATGAATCGTAGTCGTTTCGCAATACGGGTATATACCAGCTTCCTTCGGCAAAAAATGGCGTATTGATGCCCGTGGATTGATTGCCCGGCGCTTGGCCCAAAAAGTCGTCAATTTGCGTTCCGCCAAGAAAGACCCGTTCCCACCGCAGCAGATTGTCTTTACCGTAATTTAGGACCATCTGGGTTCTATTTTCGAGTTTTACAAACTTATCCTCTATTTTAGAATCTACTGTGACAATGGGTCCATGCACACTTTCGCCAAAAAGATGAAATTCCAAAACCGGGCGTCCAGTTTGTTTGAATTTTTCGGCCCAAATAAGACCTGTTCCAACCGGCGGCCCCAGAAAAAAAGCTGTTTTGTAACCGCGGTTGGCTTCCATCGTTTGCAGTACAGAATTTCTAACAGAAACATTATTGAGCAGACAATCAATAACGGAGCCGGTGTGCATCAGATGTTTTTGGACCGTTTCTGCTTTTGAAGATTGGATGCTTTTCCAGAAATGGACCAAAAGCAGCGATACGCCGGCATAGAGAACATCTGCGCGGTTGCTGCTGAACTCCTTTTTCAGAATGCAGCAGCCGGCTGATCGTTGAAAACTCTGCACCAGCGCTTTTGTGGGTCTGGGGCCGATCCACAGATGCGGTGACGTGGTTTTCTGTAAAATTTTGAACAACCATTCTTCATCCGGGCTTTCGGTGGCCGCTATAATAGACAGTGACGTATTGGAAAAATCCGGTGGGATAAAATTTTTATGAACAATTTTCAGGGCGCATCCCAATATTCGACGCCAGTTCGCAACGATATTGCGCACGGCTGCCGAAGCGGTCTGATCAAGAGGTATGAATATAATTTCGCCTTCTTTTGCGATTATATCTGATATGATTTTTTCCAAAGAGAAAACACCTTCGGTCCGCATTTCCATCAGCGCGCCCAGCGGATCCTGATGATGAAACCCTTCTGACAGCCGACGCATCTCACGGTAGTATGTCTTTTCCCAATTGAAGCGCGCATGAAACTCCCAGGAATCTTCCTTAGAAGCTGATTTGCGTTGGATGCTCGCGTTGGCGGTTGTTTCATTTTTCCCGTTTAAAAGCAGTAATTCTTCGGCGGCTGATAATGACCGCCAGGGTGAACTTCTTGAGGCGGTGACTGATTTGACCCGGTTTCTCGGGAAATCTTCAGCATTGCGACCATGAGCCAAACCGTAATGAAAGGCAAGCTGGTAATAAAAGACAAGATCAATGAACGGCTGTAACACATCTTCGATTTTGGGAAGACAGACAACCTGTCCGCGGGTGTACCGCCTCATATCCGCCAGCTCACGATTGGAATACGTCACAGCTGCAAACGGAAGCCCCTTTTTATAAAGCGTTTTCATTAAATCCAGTGCTTCCGGAAAACGCGCTTTGGAAGTCGCGTTTATTAAAATCAGATTTTTATTCAGATCTTGACAAAACGCTTCAGATTGAAAGTTCTGATAATCTATAGGTGAACCGATGGCGGTCCAGCTCATCTCTTCCAGTTTCGATGCCACTTCACGGCCCGTTCCGATGGTATCCAGCGCATCCACGACGACAGCTGCATAGCTCTGCGCGCTTTGGGATGCCAGCTGGTTGGAAAATGCTTCGAGGGATTCATCTGAAATGACCTCAGAAACGATTTCGGGTACCCGTTGCAATTTTTCCAAGTGATTAATCGCTGCTTTCCTGCGTCCTTTTTGAGAAGCCAGCCAAATGACAAATAGATACAGGCAGAATAACATACACAAGGTGCTTTTGATACCGGTGATCGTGACTTCCTCACCGCTTAACACCGGAATGACCCCTCCGCTTTTTTGAGCAAACAAGGCCATGTCCGCAAAGCTTTTTTCGGTAATGGCGATCATAACGGTTTTATGGGTTTGGAGACGTTTGGCAAACGCAACCATATCGGCAGTCGTGGCCGACCAGCACAAGAGAATAACCAGATCGCTATCCGGATCGACGATTTTTAAAAGATCATCAACCTCGGAAGGCATCAGCACCAGAACCTCCAGCTCTGGAAGCAATTTACGAATGAATAATCGGGCAATCGTGGCCATATTATAAGCACCGCCCACGCCCACCAAAACAAGGCGTTTTAAGGTGGTCAATTTCAATCCAAAATGTCGATGAAATAAATCCTCGCGAACTTGAAATTCAGGCAGCTCATTTTTTCCAGTGATATAGGTGTTGAGGATGTTGCTCATCCGTTCCGGGATTTCGTGAAGATGACTTTCATAATAGGATCGATAAAGGTCTTTTCGGATTGCCGGTGGTCGTAAAATCGTCAGGGTCGATTCGAGATCAGGCAGGGGTTTGCCGTCAAAATCAGTAATGTTCACCTCGCGCCGCAGGGCGTGTCCTTCAAATTTTGTTATAATCTGAGCAAATATTTCGTCACCCACAAGGGGATAGACGGCCACCTTAAACACTTCCAGAAGGATTGCTTCTTTCTGGCTAAAATTCTTTTCGCAATTTTGCATTGCTTCTTTTGTTGCCCCGGTGGCCTTCAGTTCCTCAAGAGCCTTATGTTTCTCTTTTACGAGCTCGATAAGTTCCAATGTTCTTTGATGAATCAAGATGTTCGGGAATAGTCCCATGGCGGCATTGATGTCGGATACGACCATGACATCGTCATTTTCCAGACGACGAACGATAAAGATGGGACGATTGTGGCTTGCGACATAAATCCGGCGCGGTGACAGCAGGCTTATGCCTGTCGCGGCAACTTGGCCTCCCTGTCGAATAATCTGCCGCGCGGCTTCAATAAATGCCATCGCATCCAGCTCAACGGAGCTTTTGGCCTGCACCCGGTGGTAGAGCTGATAATCGATAGCATGGCTGCCGATATTGGTTTTTTCAAATCCGGCCTCGACCTGTGACTTGATGGTTTGATAGCGTCGCTTGTCTTCATTCAATTGATGATAGTAATACCCCCACAGGAGGGCTAAATATTCCGATGAATTTTCGCTGCGAAAAGATATTCCCGCTACGCGTTTTAAAAATTCCCGCAGCTCTGATTCTGTATTGGTATCAAACTGCCCATTTAAAGCGATGAGTCTTTGCTTGCGTTCATCGAAAAAGGGATGGGCATTTTCAAGCGTTACGGGAGCTTGAATCGACCAGCGGCCCTGGGAAATTACCGGCCATGCAAAATAGCGCAGACATATTGGGTCCGTCTGCCCCAAGGTAACAGAGAAATCAGTTGCGGATTGCTGGTGGCCAAAAGCGTTCCTGCGCAATTGCGGTAGGTAGTCTTGCTGCTGCAAAAAAGCGAGGGCGGCACCGGCCGCCCATCCATAGACATTGACCGCTTTTTCCGCCTTGTAGAGCGTTTTCCAGTCGATGGCTTCTGTTCCGCCGGTTTTTGGCCAGAGTTTCTCGAGCATCCCATTCAGCGATTCGTCCAGCCATGAATGGTGAGGCAGGCGCGAAAGCAGGGCTGCATCCAAAAGGCGAAATAAGCAGCGGACTCCGTCACGGTCAAAGTCGGCGGGAATCTTGATCGGCGTCTCGGTCAGATAGCGCCAGAGATATTTTTGAACATACGGGTTTTTGGGAAACCGGTTCACGTCCAATCGCTGGGGGCGGGGTCCTTTTTCGCCTGAAATGCACTGATCAAAAAGCCGGTCGAAAGCCCCCAGAACATCCGTTGGGTTAAGGTCAAGTTTTACTTCAGTTTGCTTTTGCTGGAGCGTTTTGGCAAGGGCCCGTCGGATAAGCAATTGAATGATCAAAGGAGAAAGATCGTATGTCAAAATAAGGTGATGGATAACGTTTCGTAAATCTGTTCGGGAACGAATATATAGATCATCCGCTAGGGTCGTGCGGCCGGGAAACCCGGGAGCAATGCTGCGCGCTTTGAGGGGATCCAATTCAACCAGATCGTCAAAAGAAGGATATGGCTGCTTGTCATCCAAAAGAGCATTAAAGATGTCCAGCGGAAATCCCTCAAAATCTAAAAGGCGTCGCTGGAGATCCTGGGCCGCGGTACCATCCGATTCGGGGATAAATACCGACAACAGGTCTGCAGCTGGATTCGGATAGGCCGGATCATCCAGCAAGATTGGAATCAAATTTGCTACCGAACCCAACGATTTTCTGACCCGAAGGGGGTTGACATCATCCCCCAAAAACCCAACACCAGTGCTGTCCGGAGCGCGATAGATAATCGCCGACATGGCGGTCAGGATTCTGGTTAGATTATTTCCGGCGCCGCCAAAATAAGCCACAATCCCGCACATGAGCTGACTCCTTCCTTAAAGCGGCACGTGGAGCAAGACAAAACAAAACCGGCGGCTGACTTCGATTAATCATCATACGCCGGTTTAAATAAGCGAGGTGGTAATTTATGTGTAACGACGTCTCGCCCGAAATACAAGCTCGATTCAATTATCCGTTAACGAAGCCTACCGGTTTTCCTCGAACCGCCGTACTTCCTTTGTCATGATCAATCCTCGCTATTATCTTAGCATTGGTTGATTATAAAAGTATATCATATTTTTTGCGAATTGCCTGATCGACTTTGGGATCAATGTAAGATCGTTCTTCCCCGGCTAGAATCTTTCGAACGATATCCGCGGCGCGCTTTCTGGCATCCGGAGATCCATCCTCGATCCACTGGTCCCGGCCTTTTTGATCGCTCACGCTGTTTCCGCGAAAATATTCAGTGTGCAAATGGTCCATCGTGTGGTCAGCGGTTATAAAATTTCCACCGGGTCCCACAGCTTCAATGACTTCCAGCGCCAGATGTTCGGTGTCCACCGTAATGCGTTTCAAGACTTTGCAACACATTCCGATAATCTCGTCGTCAATGACGAACTGTTCATAGGCGACGGTCAGCATGGATTCCAGCATTCCCGCTGCGTGGTGGACATAGTTTGAGCCGGCCATGGCTGCCAGCAGGGTGGTCATGGCTTTTTCCCAGCCGGTCTGAACGTCCGGTATTTTAGAGTCGGTTAGCCCCGACGAATTGTAGTTCGGCACCCCGATGTGGTGGGCCAGCTGATGGATGGCGGCATTCATCATACCGCATTCAACAGCCCCCCCCAGATAACCCATTGTTCTCATATTGGCCATTCCGGGGATCCCTCCGTAAAGAATCGGGGCTCCTGGATTCGTTAACTGGCAAATGGTAATACCTGCCAGTTGCTCGGCATGCAGTTGGGCCAGGGTACCCGCCATTGTCAGCGGAGACGTGGAACCGGCCATCGGTGCGCTGGAGAGAGCGACAGGAATCTGATTGCGCACGCATTCCTGCATGATACGGGTGGATTGAGTACAAAGCTTCAAGGGACTTATGGCAAAAGAGGTGATAATTGAAATAAACGGATTTGCTTTTAGGTTTTCCAAACCGCCGGCGACCATCGAAGCTAAATCCAATACATTGTAAAACCCTTTTTCATCGTTAACCCCGGCCATTACATGTTTTGCAGTGGCTTTCAGGCAGGCATAAAAGACGTTGACGTCATAGGCCGTTTCCGGAATATCGGTTGGAATGCAGGGCCGTAAAAAGAAATGGATATTGTCCAGGGCATCGACGAGTCTGCCAAGCTGATAAAGATCGTTTAGGGTGGACGGCCGTACGTCATTGCTACCAAGATCCAGAATTTGAATTGCCGCTCCGCCGGTTCCCAGGTAAACGTGATGGCGACTGAGATCCAAATCATTTTTCCCGTCCCGGCTGCTGAGGATAACCTGTTCAGGCGCTCTGGCAGCCTGAGCGATCACCAGTTTTCGTGGAAAGATGACCCGGGCGTGATCGCGGTCAATGGACGCTCCGGCATCTTCAAGCATTTCAATGGTTGCATCCACTCCGGATTCATAGGTGATGCCGATGGATTCTAGAATCGTCAGGGCGGCTTCGTGGATGGTTTCGATCTGATCCGGTGAAAGCGGTGTGTAAAGACCGCCGGAAAGTCCTTTTAAATTCATGCTTGCCTCTCTGTCACGATTGAACCGGTGTTGGGCTTTTGACTGTCAATTGGTTCAGATCTCGATAAATTGAGACCTTAGCCCTCTATGGCATACGCCTCTGTTGTGTGTCAAAAAAAAAATGGAGTTTTTAGCCAAACCCATGGAGGATGCTATCAGAAAACATAAATCCGAGGAGTACCCGGCTTTTGATGTACTGAAGAGCCTGGATAATTGATCAGGAGTTGCTTGTGCTGAGCTTATGCCACGTCTAGATCCTGAACATCAAGCATTTTCGTAAGCTTGCTCAGAGAACGGATAATTTGATCCCGTTCCGTGTTGGATAGCCCTTGCAATCCATCGATGATCCGCTGCTGAATTGGCGGCGGTGCAACCTTTGCCATTTTTTTGCCGGCGGCTGTGAGACGAATGTTTTTTGTTCAATTCTTTTAAATACGCTCCTGTAAATAGCTGATGTTGAATATCCAACTAATTTGCATTGAGTATCGATGAGACTCCAAAATACGGCATCCGGACACTGAATATACTGACAATAATGTATTTACTAAATTGGTGTGGTTTTGTAAGTTAAAATTTTAGAAATAAAATAAAGGAGAACGATCGTGTTTAAAAATATCTCATTCATATCCTTGAGTTTATCCCTTTTATTGGTTTTCTCATGCGTATCAAAAAATACGTATTTGGAACTTGAAACCAGAATGAATGAAACACAGGCTCAATTGAAACAAGATAAAAGAAATCTTCAGACCAAAAACGACAAATTGCAAAGCGAAAACCTTCGGCTTATGTACACGATCGAGGACTTGAAGCTGGAGCTGAGACAGGAAAAACTTGCCGTCAAAAAAAAGGAAAGGGAAGTTTCAGAATTAGAAAGAACCCGCAGAGAAATAGAATCCAGCTTTAAAGAGCAAATTGCTCAAAAAGACATAAAATTAGAGGAGATCGAAGGCAAATTAAAAGTTACTTTTGTAGATAAAATTCTTTTTGATTCAGGCAGCGTGATGATCAAACCAAAAGGTCAGGAAGTTCTATTAAAATTAGCCGATTCTTTCAGAAATAACAACGATCAAAACATAACCGTAGAAGGCCATACAGATGATGTTCACATCGGATCCGCTTTGCTCGGTAGATTTCCAACAAACTGGGAGTTGTCGACAGCAAGAGCAACTGCAGTTGTTCGTTTTTTGCAGGAAAAAGGAAACATCGCACCGGAAAGGTTGACCGCCAGCGGATTTAGTCATTACCGACCGGTTGCAACGAATGAGGCACCAGAAGGACGAAAACAGAATCGAAGGATAGAAATTATATTGGTTCAAGTACGATAGATAAATCTTTAATCTCTTTTAGGGTATAATTCCCCGCAGCTTGCTGCGATGGAATCGACAAAATCAATTGAATGATACTCCGCGGCTTGCCGCGGGGCAGTTCATTAAAACGTTCTCCCCAATTGGATGACTCATAATACCGAACACCTCCTTCTGATGTTTATATTTTTCAACATCTGAGAATGAAAGATCAAGAAGGTTCGTATTACAGTGTAGCAGGAAGAAAAACAAGAGTCCCGGTTGGAAGCTGGCTAAAGTCTTTTATTTTATTGCCGCTCACCAGTTTTTTAGATGGCAGGTAGTAGATTGTTTTTTGATCCTTATACCTGAAGCCGGCGATGCGAAAAGCGGTTTGGTCTTTATGGAGTTTGTATGGCCCTTTGTACCCGATAATCAATCTGGTTCTAGCAGGCAGATCATCCCAGTCGTATATCATTGAACCGGGTTTTATTCTACCGGAAGGTAAAAAATAGATCGTTGTTTCATGATTATACGATTTTCCGGCAAGAGACCATGCCGTAATCCCGTCCGATATGGTCTCTACGGGACCGTCGTTTTTAAACAACTCGAGGCTGTTTTCCTGATTAAGTAGTACAATCGTTTTCCCAGGTATGCGGTTCCAGCCAATTTTTTCTGCAATTTGATCACCGGTGTATAGACGTCCGTTTGGGAATTTGTATACCGTTGTGGTACTATCGTAATCTTCTCCAGCAATAGCCCAGGCGGTATTACGATTGGAAATGATATTCGCTTCATCGACCTGCGCATTTATTTTATGCCGGCCATAAAACACATCAGATAGCTGGGCATCAGCCATGAGTCGACCAGCACGCACATCGGGATCATAGATCCAGGTCGACCCTAATTCAGCTTTGGCGCGTATAAAATTTTTTGCGCAGCGCTTGCGCCCACGGTGACTTTTTCTAAACCACCGGTTTGGTAAGCCGTAGGCTATCTGACTGTGCGTCAAAACTGCCCGATCATCCAGGTTATATACAGCTTGTAAAATGTCAATCAATATACCTACCGATCGATACTGTTTCTCAGAGATGGGGGCGTAATGATAACCCGCTAACTCAATTCCAATCGATATTCTGCTAAGATCCGTCTCACCATTCCACATGCTGCGGCCAGCATGATCGGCCACGTATTTTTTGTCCAAAATGCGATAAGTGCGTCCGTTGCGCGCAATTACATAATGGGTATGACCGCCATTGGTGCGTCGACCATTGCGCAAACGTTTTCCTTTAGAAACGACTCTCAGTGTCGTTTTAAGTCCAAGCTCTGAGGTGTGGACAATAATGTATTTCGTTTTTTTACGCTTGACTTTTTTGAAGCTGGGAATCAATCGCGAATGAAAATCTACTATGGAACGCTGAAAGATATCACGTTCTGCTCGTGTGAAGGCGGTTGATGAAAATGGTAAACTTACAAGAAAGGTGCTCAGAAAAGATACAACAATTATGAATCGTTTATTGCACCCCATCCTCCGAACATTCATAGAAACACATCTATCCAAATCAAAAGCATTCAACTACGTTAACCAAACTTAAAACTCATCGACATACACTTATGTTAAAATTTACCAAAAATTTCTCGATATTTCAAATAGGTAATAGATAACTACAGGGTTTGTTACGCACCATATAATATTTTAAAAACCATCAATGGGGTAACAAGTGTAAATTCCCTGTGATTGCAACGCCTCAATTAAAATCTGTATTAATTCATTATTTAGTAAAAGTTGAATCTGGTGAAAACTCTGTTCATTTTTTATTCGTTTCGTTTTTGACGAGTTGCGTCTGAATTTGACGAATCGTTTCTATTTGTTATACTGGTCATTAAGTTTTTTTGCCGGAGATACAAACCAATTTCCTTTTT
>Ga0209536_100003629_pt1 | contig 24714 bp, 19 predicted proteins | sample DeeMarSeWOR28_12_FD_187461 | JGI IMG/M metagenome (GOLD analysis project Ga0209536, IMG submission 187461) | Marine sediment microbial communities from White Oak River estuary, North Carolina - WOR-2-8_12 (SPAdes) (version 2) | ecosystem: Environmental > Aquatic > Marine > Intertidal zone >...
GTCGCGCATGCTTATCGAAGCGAAGTCGCAGGGGTGCATGGATGAAATTGCTGTTATCGTATCGGTGTTGAGCATTCAGGATCCCCGTGAACGACCGGCTGAAAAGGCTCAAGAAGCTGATCGCATGCATGCTGCCTTTGAGGATCCCAATTCGGATTTTGTGACGCTGCTCAATATCTGGCATGGGTATCATTATACCTGGAAGAAGTTCAAAACCCACAACCAGATGAAACACTACTGCAGACAGAACTATCTGTCGTATAAGCGCATGCGGGAGTGGCGGGATATTTACAATCAAATTGTATCTATTTTGGAAGAACACGGGATGTGGAATGGGGAATGGGGAATGGGGAAGGCGGAAGGCGGAATGGGGAAGTCGGAATGGGGAATGCGGAATGGGGAAAGCGGGAGGCGGAAGGGGGAAGAAGCAATTCGGGATGCGGAATTCGGAATGTGGAACGAAAAAGGCATAAAGGCGACGGGAAAAGAGGGAAAGAGGAATACGGAAAAACGAATTTCACAAATCTCGGATGCGAAATTCGAGAAGATCCACAAATCCATTTTGAGCGGTTTTCTTTCAAATATTGCTGAGAAAAAGGAAAAAAATACTTTCCGGGCGGCCAAGGGAAGAGAAGTCATGATTTTTCCAGGCTCAGGCCTTTTTGACCGGGCCGCAAACTGGATCGTTGCCGCTGAAATTGTAGAAACCTCCAGAGTATTTGCCCGCACCGTGGCCAACATTAAAAGCGACTGGCTGGAAGATTTGGGGGGCGCGCTGTGTCGGCGCACGTATCTGGACCCGCACTGGGAAAGAAACCGGGGTGAAGTGGTGGCTTCGGAACAGGTGAGTTTTTTCGGGCTAATCATTGTTGCCGAGCGAAAGGTTTCCTATGGCAAAATTAACCCGCATGAAGCCTGCGACATATTTATACGCAGTGCGTTGATGGATGGTGATCTGAAAAAACCGTTTGCCTTTATGCAACATAATCATCGTTTGGTCGATCGTATTAAAACCATCGAAGACCGTATCCGGCGCAGAGATATATTGATCAGTGAAGCGCAGATATTTACTTTTTATAAAGAAAGACTTGATGGGATTTATAACCTGCAAGCATTATCCTCCTATCTGAAGACCAGAGGAGATGATAATTTCTTGCGAATGAATCAAGCGGATCTGTTTGCGTATCATCCAGATGAGGTCGAACTTTCGCTTTATCCGGAAAGGATCGAACTCGGTGGCCGCCCATTTGAGGTGAGTTATCGCTTTGAGCCCGGAAAAGATGATGACGGTGTAACGGTCAACGTGCCCTCAACACTGGTTTCGGAAGTGCCTTCGGAAGCGATAGACTGGCTGATTCCCGGTCTTTACAAGGAAAAAATCGCAGCGCTGATCAAAAGTTTACCCAAGGCCTATCGCAGAAAGCTGGTCCCGGTAAACGCTACCGTTGATGTGATTGCCGGAGAAATGCAGCATGCGGAAGGCTCCTTGATCGCTAGTTTAGGTAAATTTATATACGAGCGGTTTGGAGTGGATATTCCGGCATCCGCTTGGCCGGTTCAGACGCTGCCGGATCATCTTAAAATGCGAATCGCTATCACTGCTGCTGACGGCCGACAAATTTGCGCTGGCAGAGATCCGGCCATTTTACGATATCACACGGAAGAAAAAGTAAACTTAGCCGGTTTTGAATCCGCCCGCCAACAATGGGAAAGGACCGGTATCACCCGTTGGGACTTTGGTGATTTGCCGGATTTTATCAGCAATACCGGCCCGGACAATGTTCATTGGGTGGCATATCCGGCTCTGGAAAAAGCCAAGGATAGCGATAAAAACGTCAATCTGCGCTTATACCGTCGGCGAGAGGAAGCACTGGCTGCCCATAAGCAGGGTGTGGCGGCACTTTTCAGCATTTATTTTTCAAAAGATATAAAATTCTTGAGAAAGCGATTGGCTCTGCCAAAAAAAATAATCCCAATGGCAGATTATTTTGGAGGTGCGAAGCGGTTTGAAAAAATGATGTTTGAACGTGTGATTCAGACGCTTTTTAGCATGGATATCAGATCTGAAACTGAGTTCCATGCGTATGCCGAACGTATTGCTCCGAAAATTATTGCCGGCGGGCAACAGATCATCGAAAACGCACTGCCGATATTGACGGCTTATCATGAAACTAGAAGTTTGATAAACAAACTTCAGCAGGCCGGTCCTGGCAACGCTACAGTCGCTCAATTTTTTGATGCTTTAATCGAAGATCTAACTCAACTCGTGCCGGAGACCTTTATTGAACTTTATGAACCGGAGCGACTGACAGACATTGAGCGATATATCAAAGCAGTCGGGATTCGAGCCCAGCGAGCCAGCATTGATTTCGAAAAAGATCAGGCCAAAGGAAAAGAGGTACGTCCGTTTGTCGACAGCTTAAACCAATTGCTCAGCACGCTTTCGCCGAATGTCTCGGATGAAAAGCGCAAAGCCGTTGAAGAATACTTCTGGATGGTTGAGGAATATAAGGTATCGGTTTTTGCGCAGGAGCTTAAAACCGCTTTTCCGGTATCCAAAAAGCGGCTCATGGATAAATTGAAGCAAATCCAACGGATGGTTTAAAAAGAAGGCGGAATGGGGAATGCGGAAGAAAGAAGTCGGAATGGGGAATGCGGAATGCGGAAGGCGGAGAAATCGAGTTACGCGTTACGTGTTCCGGGTTAAGAACAAAGATTTTTGACATCTGGAATTCGCTTGGTAAGCACAATTATAAACGAATGATAAAAAGATCAAAACCCCCCCTTGTTAGCGTAATAATTCCGACCTACAATCGAGGCTGGACAATAAAGGAGGCCATTGATTCGGTTTTGGAACAGGATTTTCGCGATTATGAACTGATTGTTGTGGATGACGGGTCCACCGATAATACGCCTGATATCCTCAAATCCTGCGGCAACTCGATTGCCGTACTACAACAATCAAATAAAGGGGTCAGCGCGGCACGCAACAGTGGGATCGGTGTATCAGCCGGGCAGTTGATTGCATTTTTGGATTCCGACGATCTGTGGCTTCCGCAAAAGCTTTCACGTCAGATTGAATTTTTCAACACCCATCCGGATGCAATGATCAATCAGACCCAGGAGTTGTGGTTCCGGAACGGGGTGCGGGTAAATCCCAAACGACGGCACCATAAATTTTCCGGTATGATTTTTGAGCGCTCCCTGGAGTTATGCCTGGTGAGTCCTTCGGCTGTAATGATCAGAAAAAATCTCTTTGATAAGGTAGGCCTATTTGATGAAAACCTTCCGGCCTGTGAGGATTATGATCTGTGGTTGCGTGTGAGTTGTCGTTATGCGGTGTCTCTGATCGACACGCCCTTAATCATCAAGCGCGGCGGACATGATGATCAGCTGTCTCGTGCATCCGGTTTGGATAAATATCGGATACGGGCCTTACAGAAGATTATTGAAAGCAACCTGTTGTCCCGATCGCAACTCAAGGCCGCCATCACCATGTTGAAAAAAAAATGTGCAGTTTATGCCAATGGGTGCCGGAAGAGAGGGCGAGACTATGAGGCGGATTACTATTATCACCTGGCCGAAAGATATGCGCAACAAACGTAGGAGATCAGGAGACAGAGGACAGAAGGCAGAGGGCAGAAGTCAGAGGACAGAAGCCAGCGACCAGTGACCAGCAGCCAGTATCCATCCGATATGATACAATTTCTCATTTTAAACACTTATCTGTTGCATTTCACTTTTTGATTTGGTAGGGCATAACAATCTGAATACAATTCATACTTTTACGATCGTTTAAGTATAAAATTCGGCAGAAAGGAGGTTGATAACAAAGACACAATCTAGACTGAGCCATCTGATGACAATAACCTTAACCACACAATCAAAGGAGGTTTAGATGAAAAAGGTATTTGTATTTACATTGGCCCTCGTTTTTGGACTTTCTCTCCTAACTGGAGTCGGACCTTTTGAACAAAAGGCGCATGCCAAAACCGTATTTGTCACAATCGGCACTGGCGGAATTACCGGTGTTTATTATCCCACCGGGGGTGCGATTGCCAAGATGGTAAACAAGAAGCGCAAAGAATATGGCATCCGTGCCACAGTTGAGTCTACCGGCGGATCGGTGTTCAACGTCAATGCCGTTATGACCGGTGATTTGGAGTTCGGTATTGTCCAGTCCGACCGTCAGTACCAGGCCGTCAAGGGTATTGCAAACTGGGAAGACAAAGGTCCCCAGAAAGATCTTCGTGCAGTATTCTCCATCCATCCTGAAACGGTTGACTTGATTGCGGGAGTTGATACCGGTATCAACAGCCTTCAGGATCTCAAGGGCAAACGCATCAACATCGGAAACGTCGGTTCCGGTTACCGAAAGAATGCCATCGATGCGCTGGTAGCCAATGGTCTGGATTACGAAAAAGATTTTCATGCTGAAAGCTTAAAGGCCGCAGAAGCGCCCGGACTGATCCAGGACGGCAGGCTCGATGCCGCCTTTTACACCGTTGGCCATCCCAGTGGTTATTACAAGGAAGCCACCTCCGGAAAACGCAAGGTGAAGTTCATTCCCATCACAAATATAGAAAGTCTCCTTGCAAAATACCCCTACTATGCAAAAGCTGTTACCCGCGTGACGGAGTTCTACCCCGCAGCAGCGAACGATAAAGATGTCCCCACATTTGGCGTAAAAGCCACATTCGTGACATCCATCAAGGTTCCAGAAAATGTTGTTTACGCAATTGTCAAAGAAGTGTTTGACAACTTCGAGGCCTTTAAAAAACTTCATCCAGCCTACGGTGGCCTGACCAAGAAGAACATGCTGGAAGGTCTGTCTGCACCCCTGCATCCGGGTGCCGTGAAATATTACAAAGAAGCCGGATTGATGTAACACCGGCGAAGCGATAAAACGGCGGCAGCCTCTGGCTGCTGCCGTTTTACGAACTATTTCTCACAAAATAAAATTGCGATGAACCTATACCTGTGATGGAAGCTATCCAAGGATTATTTTATAATTTTTATATTTTGTTTTCGGATCCAAATAGGGAAATAGGTGGGCCAAATGACGAATAATCATAATACACATGAAAATGATGACGGGCTTGAAGTTGCCAAGAAGATGGCCGAAGAGGAGGAGGGGGTTGCAAGAAGCCCCAAAGGGCCTTCGAAATGGGTCATCCCCACCATCGGTGTCATCTGGAGTTTATTCCAGCTCTCCATTGCCAGCTGGTGGATTTTAAATACGGTGTTTATCCGCGCCATCCACCTGGGATTTGCTCTGCTCATCGTATATTTGAATTACCCCGTTTTCAAGGAAGCCCGTTGGGGGCTCAAATTTCTTTCCATTAAAAATAGAATTCCCCCCTGGGATTTTGTGATTGCCATTATTGCCTGCTTTTCCGCCGTCTATATTGCCATTGACTATGCCGGGATTAATTACCGGTATGGTGCACCCATCCCCCGCGATATTATCATCGGGCTTATTCTGCTGTTGATGTTGCTGGAAGCCTCCCGGAGGGTCATCGGCCCCGCCCTATCGGTCATTGCCGGATTTTTTTGCTTTTATGCCTTTTTCGGGCCTTACATGCCGGATGTCATCGCTTTTAAAGGGGTTTCTCTGGGACGGTTTATGGGTCAGATTACCATGTCTACAGAAGGGATTTACGGTATTCCGCTGGATGTTTCCGCCACCATTGTTTTTCTCTTTGTGCTCTTTGGCGCCATGCTGGAGAAGGCAGGTGCCGGTCACTATTTTATCCAGCTTGCCCTGAGTCTCCTGGGTGGCTTCAAGGGGGGGCCGGCCAAAGCAGCCATTATGGGCAGCGGGCTCACCGGCTTGGTGTCGGGCTCCAGTATCGCCAATATCGTCACCACCGGAACATTCACCATCCCTCTGATGAAAAAAGTGGGATACCCTGCCAAAAAAGCCGCTGCGGTTGAGGTTGCCGCCAGCACAGACGGTCAGCTCGCTCCTCCCATCATGGGTGCAGCCGCATTCATCATTGCCGAATATGTCAACGTTCCCTATGTTGAAGTGATCAAAGCCGCTGCCATACCGGCCTTTGCTTCCTATGCGGCCCTGTTTTACATCACCCATATTGAGGCTTCCAAACTGGGTTTGAGAGGTCTTACTCGCAGTGAATTGCCCCCCTTTTTTCAAACATTATTAAGCGGCGCCCATTTTCTCGTTCCACTTGTCATGTTGCTTTATGAATTGATCATCGTGCGCCACTCACCGGAGTTATCCGCATTTAACGCCATCTGGGTTATGGCGATCATCATGTTTTTCCAGAATCCGGTGAAAGCGTATTTGAACAAGAAGCCCATTGGTGAAGCCTTTAAACTGAGTATTGTCCAAATTTTTTCAGCCCTGGCCACCGGAGCACGCAACATGTGTGCGGTTGCCTTGGCCACGGCTGCTGCTGGAATCATCGTCGGGGTGGTTGCTATGGGGCTCGGTGGGCTCATCACCGAGGTCATCGATGTTCTTTCCGGGGGCAACATCTTCCTGCTATTGATTATCACCGCAGTTGCCAGTTTAATCATCGGTATGGGACTTCCCACCACGGCCACCTATATTGTCATGGCCTCTTTGACGGCACCCGTCATTGTTGAAGTGGGCAGTTATATGGATTTTGTGGTTCCGCTGATGGCCGCCCACTTGTTTTGCTTTTACTTCGGGATTCTGGCCGATGACACACCGCCCGTCGGACTGGCCGCCTATGCGGCCGCAGCGATTGCCAAATCCCCACCGATTCCCACCGGGCTGCAGGGCTTCATGTACGACATTCGGACCGCCATTCTGCCGTTCATGTTCATATTCAACGCGGATCTGATCTTGCACAATATCTCCAGCTGGCCCCAGGGGATACTTATTTTTCTTATGGCATGTGTCGGAAACTTCGCATTTGCTTCAGCAACCCAGAACTGGTTTGTCGCCAGGAACAGATTTTATGAAATACCTATATTTCTGTTTGTCACCTTAAATTTGATGCGTCCGGATTTAATCGCAAGCTGGATCGGATTGCCCCATGACCAGCGCTACTGGACGTATTTAATCGGGCTGGCCGTATTTGGCGTGCTTTATCTTATGCAGCGGCCACGCAGGCCAAAGGTGGCTGTCGAGCCGGTAACAGCCTGACGAAAGGAAATCATTATGGATGCAATCAAACGGATATTGGTTGCCGTTGTTTTCAACGAGTCTACAGAGGGACTGTTAAAATACGCCGCTCAGATTGCCGAAGATTTAAATGCCGAGCTCATCGTTGCCAGTATTATCAATTCGCGTGATGTCGAGGCCGTTGGAACCATTGCCGCCATGGGCTATGACGTCGACAGTGAACATTATGTTTCGGGTATAAAAGAAGAACGGCAGCAGGCCTTGGACCAAATTCTTGGAAAGATTTCCTTTCCGGCTGAAAAGATCCGTGCGATCTTTGAAATCGGCCATCCCACCGAGGAGCTTTTAAAAATCGCGGTCAAAGAAAAGGCTGATCTGATCATCATGGGAATTAAAGGTCGCACAGATCTGGAACATGTGCTGGTCGGCTCGGTTGCGGAAAAAGTCTTTCGACGGTCACCCGTGCCGATACTTTCTTATCGAGACGAGAAAAATGCCGAACGATTGAGAAAACATATTCAACTGAAGTGACTCGTATTATCACATATTTGTGTATTATTCATAAGTACGTCACACCAGGGCAAGCTTTAAGCACTTTTATCCGCCTCTGGTGGATTAGGCATTTTAGATCACTTTAGGCACTTGTAGATTGCGTTATTTTCTTTGCGCCTACCCCGTATAGGGGCCATTTCTTAGAAAGGTAGTCTCGAAAGAAGCCTAAATACTTCAAGTATTATATCTTCGGACAATTACCCCGGAAGGAGGGCAAGATGTCCAGGTACCATTTTCAAGTGCTTATCATTGCTATGCTTGGGTTTTTTCTTTTCTTCCTGCCTACCTGGGCGGCTGAGCGTTTTACGGATAACGGCGACGGCACAGTGACGGACCATGAACTGGGTCTGATGTGGGCTAAAACTGACAATCATGGAAATATCAATTGGATTCAGGCCGAAAAATGGGTGAAATACACGTTTCCTTATACGATTGAAAATAAATATGATAACTGGCGACTTCCGACCCTGGCCGAATTGCAGAGTATTTTAGTTAAAGACAAGAATTATAAGGGCTATGAGACCGATTGCGGCCAGTGGGTGAAGACCATACCGCAGATTCAATTGACCTGCGGGTGGGTATGGACTTCAGAAACGAATCCGACGGCTCCGACCGCCCGGGTTTTTAATTTCGACAACGTCTATCACTATTCTGTCAGAAAGGCGCACAATCGCGGCTATCGAGCGCTTCCCGTCCGCAATATAGAGTAGCTGAGATCAGAAGTCAGAAGACAGTAGTCAGAAGACAAAATTCAGATAAGAATTCGGAGATTTCAGATAAGATCCACTTAGAATTGGAAATCTTTATTTCTGGGTGACGCGCAGCACCTCCTCTATTGTGGTCTTTCCATCCAATACTTTCTGCAAACCATCGTTGCGCAGCGTTATCATTTTGTCCTGTAAGGCCTCGTTTTTTATGAGATTGGAGTCAAAGGTTTTAAGAATCACACTTTTTAGCCGTTCGGTCAACACCATTATTTCGAAAATGCCCAAACGTCCTCTATACCCGGTATGTATGCAATTTTCACATCCGACAGCCTTGTATATATTGCGCTTATTGAAATGATTCGGTGATACGCCAATGCTTTTCAGATATATGTCATTCGGTATGTAACGCTGTTTGCATTCATCGCAAAGTATCCGCACCAATCTCTGGGCCACAACCGCCAGAACGGATGATGAAATTAAAAACGGTTCAACACCGATATCCACCAAACGGGTAATGGCGGTGGCGGAATCATTGGTATGAAGGGTAGAGAAGACCAGATGGCCGGTTAGAGCAGACTGGACAGCGATTTCGGCGGTTTCCCGGTCTCGGATTTCGCCCACAAGGATAACATCCGGGTCTTGTCGCACGATGGATCGCAGTCCCCGGGCAAACGTCAAATCTATTTTGGGATTTACCTGGATCTGGCTGATTCCGTTGATTTGATATTCAATCGGGTCTTCAATGGTGATGATATTGATGTCCGGTTTATTTATAGATGATAAAACTGCGTAAAGCGTCGTCGTCTTGCCGCTTCCGGTAGGTCCGGTTACCAAAATGATACCGTTGGGCGAGGTCACCAGCTTTTTTAAAAGTTTTAGTCTTGCAGGTGTCAAACCGATATCGGGCAGCTCCAACAGGGATCCGGATTTGTTCAATAATCTGAGAACCACCCGTTCGCCGAATGCTGTGGGTATCGTGGAAACCCGGCAGTCGATGTCTTGATCCCCGATTTTGACCTCGAAGCGTCCGTCTTGGGGCAAGCGTTTTTCGGCAATGTTCATTTTGGCCATGACTTTGACCCTGGAAATCAGAGCGGGTTGAATCCACTTGGGTGGTGTCAGTAGGTCGTATAGAATTCCGTCCACGCGGTAACGAACGGTGATACTATTTTGGTAGGGTTCAAAATGGATGTCGCTGGCACGTGCCTTAATGGACTGGGAAATAATATGGTTGACCAGTTTGATAATCGGTGCTTCGCTGGTGTCATCCAAAAGGTCCTCGGTTTCTTCAATTTCACTGATGATGGAAGCCCCATTTTCTTCCATGTCTTGCACCAGTTGCTGAGCTGAATCCCTGCGCAGATCATATTGCAAATTGATCGCTGACAGAATGGCATCTTGAGTTGACAGGACAATCCGATAATCATCCAGATTCAAAATTCGAATCAGATCATCGAGCGCCTGAAAATTGGATGGATCTTTTATGGCAATGATAATACCCGGCGGATAAAGTTCTTTATTCGCGGTGGTTTTATCGGCGGGAGCTAGACCGCAATCCGCAGCAGAAACCGATTTGCGGCACTCAAATGGAACGATTACATATTTCTTCAAAAACTGGATGGGAACATTTGCAGTAAAATCGATGCCGGCATGGTCAAACGGGAGCTTTGGCCAGAACGGAAGATCGTACTGGGTCTTTAGTGCTTCGAGCAGTTGGGTTTCCGACAGGTGGTTCTGATTCACCAATATTTGTCCGATATTACCACCCTTTTCAGCCTTGATCCGCTGGGCTTCGGCTAAGTGGTCCTCGCTCAACCCGTAGTTTTCGATCAGCAGTTGAGAAAATTGATTCATCGTTATACCTGGCCTTTGTATTGCCTCTAATTGGTTGCTGCCAGCAACCAGATTCTATTTATATAATTTGATTTCGCCCTCTTTGATAGTGTCCATTTGATCTTTTTTAATTTGATATACTTCGTCGGCTTCAGCCGGATTTTTGATTACCCGCGGAGTTAAAAAAATGTAAAGATTGGTCTTTTCGTTTCTTTCCGATTTCGATCGAAACAGCCAACCCAATATCGGAATGTCCCCGAGCACCGGGACTTTGGTCTCATTCACCGTCGTGGCCTCGTCGATCAAGCCCCCGATAACCACCGTTTGGCTATCTTTTACAATGACGGTGGTATCAACGGTACGTTTTTGTGTTACCGGAAGCGTAGTTGATGTTGTAAGCGTTGATGCTAAATCGATATTGGTCACTTCCAGGGAGAGATTCATACGCACCAATCGTCCTTCGGTGACATGGGGGGTAATCTTTAAAATTTTCCCGACATCTCGATATTCAAAGGATTCGAAGGTACCCCCGGACACATCGGTTGTGGATCGTGTCTGATAAGGTCTGTTCTCACCGACGGTGATGCGGGCTTCTTCGTTATCGGTGGTCAAAACCTGCGGGGTTGACAGGATGCGAAAATCGTCGTCGGCTTTAACCGCATTGACAATGGCGGCGATATTGGAAACCGTGAGTCCGGCGATTTCCACCGGTTCAGTAAGAAGTCCAAGCGCAATTCCAGTCTGTGAAAAAATACCTGGTAATGACTCGGCGTTGAGGATGGTATCGCTGAACCCGGCACCCACAGCGGTTTCCTTTCCGTCAATCGTAATTCTGCCAAATGCTTGCCAGTTGATACCCATCTCAAGGCTTTTCTCCGCATCGACTTCCATGATCAAGGACTCGATGTAAACCATAGAACGGGGTACATCCAGTTTTTTAATCACCTCTTCCAGAACCATGAAGTCTTCCTTGTCGGCCATAATGATCAAGCTGTTGGTGGCTTTGTCGGCCGTAATTTTAACCCTTTCTGATACAACCCCTACCTTTTTGCCTTTGACTTCCTTGCCTTCGGCTGTCGGCACTTCCTGAAGGACTTTGGCCAGTTCTTCCGCATCGGCATTTTCAAGGTAGTACACATGAATTTTACCTTTGCCCCGGGGGGTTTCCTTGTCGATCATGGCGATCAGTTGTTTAACGCGCAGGGTATCCACTTCGTTGGCCAACATCACAATGGTGTTGGTGCGCTCATCGGCGACCATGGTGAGGAGTTTCTCCGGAGCACCCTTGGCGGGCTTGCGGGTCGGTTTAAAGATCGTGGTGAGCAAATTGACGAGCTTGGTGGCATCGGCATATTCCAGCGGAAGGACGGATATTTGCTGGCCGATGCCGGTGATGTCGATGGCTTTTAAAATTCGCAGCAACCGTCTAATGTTGGAGTAAACATCCGTAATAATCAATGTGTTCGTAGGAGAGTAGGCCAGAATGACGCTGCTTTTGGATACCATCGGTGTAAAGAGTCGCTTGATTTCATCAACGTCTGCATATTTCAAGGGGATGAGCTGGGTGACGATCTTGTCTTCGGGTTTTAGGGCTTCTTCGCGTAGAAGCGTCTCAACGCTTTTTGAGCGTGCATCCGGTGCTGGAATGATTTTGACCACCTCACCGGCCCTTACGGTTGTGTAGCCGTGTACCTCAAGTACAGATTCAAAGACTTTGTAGGCTTCGGTCAATGAGATTTTTGACGGTGAAATGATGGTGATCTTTCCCTTTACGCGTTGATCCACCACAAAATTGGTACCGGTCAATTCGCTCATGAATTTGATAAATACGTTAATATCAACGTTGTTGAAATCAATGGAAATAAATTGTTCCGGGCTTCTCTTCTGCTGTTGAGCCGGTCTGGATGTGGCGGTCTCTTTTGGGGCTTTTGATGTCTGGGTGGTTTGCGCCAGACTGAAATATCCTGTCTGCAGCACAAACAACGCCGATATAACCAAGATGCGACAAGCTTTTGAATAGTTGTCTGTAAATTTCATTTTATCGCCTACTTTGCTCCTATTCGATACGATAGTCCAGCGTTTGTTTCCGTCCTCTGCGTTTAATATCTATCTTTATTTCTGAGGAGGTGCTTAAATCATCAAAGATTGCAACCGCATCCTCCATGGATTCGAGCGGTCGGCCGTTGACGCCGGTGATGATATCCCCATTTCGTAAGCGCATCCTACGAAATATTGCATTGGGTTTGATTCCCGTGATGGATATTCCAGCCGTTCTGCCATCCTCGATATACGGCCGTATGGTGGCCTGATCCATGAGCTGGCCCAAATTTTCCATCTCGCTTTCCAACTTTTCGCGATTTAGCGTAATTTTACGCGAATACGAAGATACCGGCAGTTTGGGAGACCGGTCATTTTTTCTGCCGGCGCGGGCGCTGCTTTTGCTCGAGACGACTTCTTCCATGGTCAGGATTTCATCGCGCTCGTTTACGGTTAAGATAATCTTTTCTCTGAGAATCATCTTAACAACGGCATTCTGGATGGAATCACCGGTGCGATACAGATTTTGCTCTCGGGTCTTCGTATCTTCAATAACAGCATAAGCCGTGCCGTCCACACGCGTTACCGTGCCCCACAGTTTCAATTTCAGGTCTGTTTGTTCCAAATTTTCAAGATTAACCATTTTCGGTTGTTGAGCGTTTTGTTGCTGGGTTGTGTTGAAAAGATTCCGATCAACGATGGCACGATATTGCGAAAGCGGTGGTTTTGATACATCGACCGGGGAGGATATCTGTTTGGAATTTGTTCGAGGAGGTGAGGTCCCATAATTAAAGCGCGCCGTGACCATGGTGTAAAATCCATTGACCAGCAAATACACGCCGGCGGTGATTAAAAAGATGTTGGCTGCGGTGAAGTAACGGTTAATCATAAATACACTTGAAGACTCAGAATATTAGATAGTTATAAGAATTTACAAATTAAGCCCGCTTATATGTTCTATACCACTATCCAATCTAAAATGGAAAAGAAATTCAAAATCCCGCCTTCCCACCGTGAAATTGCTCTCTCATCATTTGAATCAGTACCTATTTTGATTCTCGAATAGCCACTAATCAAAGGCGAATTCAGGTGCATCCAAAGTACCCCTAATCTTAAAGGCAAAGCCTTGGTTACCGCTTTTGTCTTTTTTGAGTAAATTCACCGGAAGGCTTTTTCCTATTTGCGCCCATAGTCCGTGATGCGGTTTTATGGTCCCCCTGAGATTTAATGCGGTTTTGCCGGTTGAATGATTGAAGACAACCGACCCCGAAATGCTGGCATCCATCTGAAGGCCTTCCAGATTGCATTTTTGGATATTCAGCGTTTGGTTGTTCAGCAACAGCTCGAGCTTTACATCCCTGAACGTCAGGGATCCTTGATTGAATATTGGGCTTGCAAACTCCACCTCACAGTTGGACAGTGCAAAATTCCCCCGCAGGTTTTGGTTTCGGGCATCGGACTTAAAGGCAAATCTTCCGTTGAGTGTGCCCGCCAAGGTATGTCCGGAGATATCTTGTATGACATCAATTTGCTTTAATTGAATACCCGCTAGGGTAGTGTCAGCCACCACCTGTTGCAGCGGTGAATTTGAAACGATTTCGGCTTTTCCGCTTAATTTACCGGCATAGGCGTTGCCCTTGAAAGACAACGTGGTTTTAGAACGGAACAGCGATAAAATTCCGGGCATGATTTTTATATTGTCAATGCTGCCCCAGACGGTATCCGAATGATAAAGGTCGACATGATAAAGTCGGATGCCCGGCGGGAAAGCCGGCGAGACACGCTCAATGGTTACGCTGGATTTCGGGCTCACCTGACTAAACTGATACGCTAAATATGCCTTTATGCTTTCTGATGGAAAAAGATAATAAAGGAAAAAAGCAGCGCTGATAATAGCATAAATGCCTAATAATATACGATTTCTGGATATTTTGATCATAATTTCGCTTAATTCGAGCGTTTAAACTATATTTCAACTGTTTCAACCTGCATAATTACGGAAATAAGTCCCTGTTTTTCGTCTTTTTTGGTAATCGACAATTTTTTGATGTCCACCATGTTTTCAGAGGTTTCAACCCCGTGCAGATAAGTGACCAGTTGCTCCAGGGTTATCGCATTCAGTTTCATTTCAACCCGCGAGATTCGATACGCACTGTTTTTTTGAGTGATCTTCGAGGGTTTCATGTAGCTGATCTGATCTTTTATACCCGCCTGGCCGGCCAGTTGGTCAAGAAAGGAAAAAAGCCGAAAACCTTTTTGCCTGCTGGCAAATCGCGATTCAGAAACTTGTGTGTTTTTCGTGAGGGCCTCATATTCGGACCGCCAGCGTTGCATCTCCTCAAGGTTTGCTATCTTATCATGCAGGGTTGCTTGCATCCGATCCTTTCTGTCGAAAAAAGGGGTCACGATAAATTCAACGATGATCAGAAGCCCGACTATACTGAAAGCTCCGTAAATGATGTATTTTTCACGTTTATTCAGCTTTTTTAATTTTGACAGAATTTTCACGATTTTTATCCTAGCTTACAGATTAGCACCTTACCGGAAGCAGTTATAGCTCCGCTTTGATCATAAAGCGAACATTTTCGCCCGAGCGGTCTTTGTTTGATGAGCTGATGGTGACTTTTTTGAAAAATGCAATTTGTTCCAGCCGTCCTTTGATTTCATCAACCGAATTAAAGTTATCGGTATTGCCGGAAATCAATACATTCTGAGGTGAAATGACCAACCGTGTGATATCCACCTTCGTTTCTTTGGAAATACGTTTACTGATGTCGTTGAGGATATCGATACTGCGCACATGCGGACCTGTATCGGTGTAAAATAGCGATTTCTTCTTTGCCTGCTTGAGTTTGGCCTGCATTTCCAAATACGGATCTTGAATTTTTTGGACCTCCGGAAATGTGGATTTATATATTTCGGTGATTTGATGGTCTAGACGGCTTATTCTGCGTTGCACGGTGTATGATTCGACCATTACGTTAAAGAGCAACAGCACCAATACCGCCGCGGCCAGAATACCGCTTTTGACCACCTGGCTTTTGTTTTTTGCCAGAAATTTTTGAACCCCAAATTGCACCTTGTGAAAGTTTAATCCATCGAGATCTTCAATTTCCATCAGGGTCAGTGCCAGTGCATTGTCCAGTCGCGCTTGATTCCACGGATATTCGGCACGCGCTTCAATGGGAATATTCAAACGGCTCGCAAGATTTAGCGCTTTAACCGGTATTTTCAACTTAGCGGCGATATATTTGGCCGTCTTGGCGTCACTTAGGCCGTTGCCGGTTATATAGAGGTCCGTTGGTTGGAAATCAGACAATTCATTTTCTTCGAAGGCCGCCAGCGTTCGCTGGATCTGCGTGCAGATCACTTGAGATCTGGATGAACTCGCAATTGGTATTGTAAACGAGCGAATCAAGCGGATTTGGCCGTCAACAATTGCGAAAAGGATAATGGATTTTTGATCGATTTCGATAAACAGCTGATCTTCCCCCGGATCGGATTGGCCGGCGAGACAGAGGGCCGCTGGTAAGCCGCTGATGGTTACAATTTCCGGATCAATTTTAAATGCTGCAAGTGCCTCGATATAAGGATTGAGGCGAGATTTTTCGACCGCCGCCGCAATCAACTTTGTTTTCTCGCCTGATTCCACCGTTTCAATCGTTTGAAAATCAATGACAAGATCATCGATTGGATAGGGCAGGGTCGGTTCGAGCTCAAACGGTAGTACCATTCTGATTTTATTCGAATTACTGAAAGGAACCTGCAGATTCCGGAAGGAGAACTGGTCGGCCGGAACTGAGACGACCCAATCACAGCCGCTTGTATCTAATCTTTGGGCAAGGGTTTCAAGCGCCGCTGCAATACCGTTTTCGTCTTCACCCGCAGCGGATATGGGAATATGCGTATAGGCATCAACGCGGTTTTCCCGCAAGCTGCTGTTTACCACAACGGCAGCTAAGGAATGGTTTCGAATGTCTAGACCAAGAACCTTTCTGCTCATTGAATTATAAATCCTATATATTACTCGAGTTCAGATACATTCTGCCTATTCCGTCTTCCAGCTCAAAATTTTACAGGTCCATTTGCCGGTTTTCGGATCCCGGATGCGCTGAACAACCGCATTTGCCTTTAGTTTTAAATCATGAAGCGTTGCTTCAGATTCTATGCGAAAAATGTCACTTGTGGTTGTTATCAGCTTTTGATTAATATTTACATCACTAAATCCCGCAATCTCTTTATACCATCCAGAGCTTGAAAAGTCATGGCTCTCTTCATCGCTGATGACTTCCTTGCGGAATTCGACCAAGGCTTCTACCAGATCCTGACTTTCCAAGGGCATTAAGGCGGCCAATACCGGCAATTCGGCTGTATTAATATTGATTCGGCCCGGATAGGTAAATGAATTACCGGAGCCGGATACGCCATGAACGGTCAGAAATTGTGAAATCCCTGGTTTTTCGGGGCTACCGTAAAAAAGCTCCGGTGTGATGCCTTTTACTAATATTAGCTCATCGACGTCCGGCATAGGGCCGTTTCTGCTTGCATACGGTGGATCAAGATCTTTATAATAGTCTGATTCCGCGCCGCTGAGCCCGGTGATGGCATCATCATCACCGCTGTCCAACCAGTCTTTGATTGAATTGATGATTGCCATCGGTTCACTATCATCTTTCATTTGTTCTTCATCACCCGCCAAGCTCAAAAAACGATCCCATAAAGTAAGTTGTGATTCGTTGAAATTCCGGCTGTCGGGAAATGAGACCAAGGCATTGATCTGAATTTTGCTCATTTCATCGCTAATCTTAACAGAAAGCAGTCCATCGTCGAAGGGGGTTTCCGCCAGGATCTCGTCGATTTTTGTCGAATCGGCCCAATCTTCCAACAGCGAATCGGTATTTGATTCTGATTTATCTTTTACCAGCATGGCCATGGCCACATGAACGCCGGAGGCGGCCATCTGCGACATTGTAATGCCGTCACGCATGGCAGCCGTGGAATCCAGTGTAAACCGGGCTCGTCTGTTGTACTCCATGGCCGCTGCCACAAGAATTGTTGTGACGGATAACGTGAGCAATAGAGCGATGCCACGATTGTTGCGGATTATTTTCCTCATCGATAATCTGTGTTATTCTTTTTTTGGTCGATAAACCGGGAGTTTGACTAATGTTTCGAAATTATAAATCCCCACACTATCTTCAATTTCAAGTTGAATCGCAATGGCAGTGGGTGTTGCAAATCCGAATTCGTCGGATTCCGAATCCCACTCGTCGGATTCCGATCCTTCATCGTCGTAATACTTGAATGCTAGGGATTTGACGTGTTCACAGAGGGTCGGATCACTGCCCTTTTCTTCAAAATCCGGGTATGGATAAAGATTATCCGAACGTTTTAAGACCAAATTGCCGTCTTCTTTGGCCATGATATAGTATATAATTTCAGCAAGGCCGTTTCTGTTGCTGGTTTCAAAACGCAAATGCGCCCGGCTGCAAAACCTTAATTGTGCAAAACCCGTGCCACTGCTATCTTCCGAGGACCCGACGATACGATAGTCGTCCGGCGGTTCGTCAAATTCCGGTGGCTTGTAAATCGGCGGCTGAACAACATACACCGACTCAAGATCAGTGGTTATCCGTTTCAGGCAGTTTTTGGCCATTTCATGGATATCGGAGCCGCTTTCCAAGGCCTCGGTTGTCGAAAACACCGCATTAAAAGAGGCTAAAACAGTGGTTACCACAAGCCCCAGCATCACAATCGCCAGCATTATTTCCACTAAGGTGAAGCCAAGATTCAGTCTCTGGTTACTGGTCACTGGTTTCTGGCCCCAGGCCTTTACTTTAGGTAAGGTTTTCATTAATTCTGCTTAATCTAAAAGTATTTTTTTTGATTTCTGCCTTCACCTATCTGTTCCCAGTTTTCTGTTCTCCGACCTCTGTCTTCTGTTAATTTCTCTGAAACCGGTAGGTTCGGAAACGATAAACATGTTCATCGTTATTATACGATACGCTTACATCGATCCGTTTCAGGTCGTCTGAGAGTTCGCCTAATGCTTCGATCTGGACATCGTCAACGGAGACCATCCAGGTGTATAGCGGAAAGTTTTCGCCAAAGCCACCTGAATCTCCAACGATTTCCTCTTCCGAGTTGGTTTCCAACTCCGCGAGCTTGCTTTGCGCCAACATGGGTGCTTGGGTGTAGAAACGCGCTTCCATGCTCAACTCAAGGCTGCGGGAATGCATTCCATAGACGCCAACCAGGACAATACCCATAATAGCTACAGATACCATGACCTCAAGCAGGGTGAAGCCGACGGCTGGCTCCTGGTTTCTAGTTTCTGGCTGCTGGTTAGATGTTGCCTGCGACTGGTCACCGGCCACTTGATGCCGGTTAGGAGATAACCGGTTTATGGTTTTTATTGTTGGGACCCTTATAATGCGTTTTAAATCCATTTTTTGTGTTCCATATATCGAATTGGCCGTTTATCTCAGACCAATACCGGGTATCAAATACCAGCGACAAGCAACCAGATACCGGTATCAATCATCAAAAGTGGCATACCTATCAAATAACTTTACTTTTGTTAAAAAAGGTTCAATCAGAAACGAAAGTTGATCATTACCATCCTGAATGTGAATCAGCGCTTTGTCGCTATAACCTGTTTTGTAAAAGGTAATATTTGCTTGACCGGAGATTATTTTACCACCTACAGGAAACTCCACATCGATTAGCTTTACATCACCCGGAAGCGTATACGCATCGAGAGCGGCGGTTTCAATGCTCTCCGGTGACATGGCTTCATGGGTTTCCCAGATCCGATCCGTGTCCAGGTCGATGTGCAACACATACTGTTTCTGACTTTGGATTGTTGATTCCTTTAAGGCTTTCACTTTGCCGATGATCCAGCGGGAACTTTTCTTGGTGTCGTCTAAAAAGAGCGTATCGTGCAAGCGGGGAATGCTAAACACGACCATGATGCCCAGCAGGGCGATTACGACCATCAGTTCGATTAAAGTAAAACCGCTGGAATGTCTGTGGACCGTTGCCCGTTGTTGATTGTTTAAAAGCTTTTTTACATGAATCATCATTGCAATCATTAGGACTTGATCCATATTTAACAAGAAACAAGGTCAATGTTAGGTGAGAAGGATTCGACGTGAGCTCAGATCATTATGCCTGTAACTGGATCAAAAATCAAATTACGGTTATCATTCGACTTCCCAGTTGTTGATGTCTTTATTAGGCCCCTCTCCGCCGGGCACTCCATCTGATCCATAGGAAATGATATCAAAATCTCCCTGAACGCCGGGGGAAAGATACACAAATTCGTTGCCCCAGGGATCCTTTGGGACCTTTCTTTTCTCCAGATAGCCCCCCTCTCGCCATTTCTTAGGAATGTTTCCGGTTTCAGGTGGCTCAATAAGTGCCAGCAATCCCTGCTCTGTGCTCGGATAAACGCCGTTGTCAAGCTTGTATAATTTTAGGGCGGTTTCCAGAGCGGCAATATCGATTCTGGCTTTCACTTGTTTGGCCTCTTCGGGCCGCCCCATGATTTTTGGGCCGATATACATGGCCAATATTCCGAGTATGATGATGACAACCATCAGTTCAATCAGCGTAAATCCACGGCTGTCATTTTTTATCTTTTGTCGCATCTGATGTTTCCTCCTCCATGGCCTTAAGATATTTACATACTGTCAGTATAATTTATTGTACCTCGATTGTAAATAATATTGAAGTTTAAAAAGAGGTTGAAACTCAGCCCGCAAGTCGATATACGAAGATTGTATATAATGAAACCGTTTGCCGTGTCGGTCATTGTTAAGTGTTTTATTCCGAAAGGCGATGCCGTTCGCATAACGCGTAATCAGCGATTTTCAGAGACAGGAGCGGTTCACGCATGACCCTTACAAAATTGCATTTGACCAACGCCGTTTCAGAGGGTACCGGATACACCAAGAAAAAAGGCGCTGAAGCCGTCGAGGCTCTCATTGAAATAATCAAAAGAACACTGCAGTCCGGGGAGCAAATCAAAATTATCAATTTCGGCAAATTCTATGTGAAAGAAAAAAAAGAACAAACTTGGCGGAGCCCGTCAACCGGCCACATCATGATGTTGCCGCCAAAGCGGGTCGTGCTATTTAAGTGTTTTAAAAAGTTAAGTGATAAGATCAATGCAAAGCCCCTGATTTTAGATGATAAAAAACCTTCTCAGAAATTGGTTCATGCAAATAATACCGATATCTTAAACATAAGACAATTAAAAAAATTATTGGATGATCACCGAACGTGGCTGCACTCGGATAGAAGAAAAGGCAAAAAAGCTGTTCTTCCATTTGCCACGCTTATCAGGGCAGATTTCTATGCTGCCTTCCTTCCACGGGTCAACTTAAATGGCGCCAACCTTCACGGGGCCGACATGTCTGAAGCCGACCTCTATGGGGCCGATCTTCGGGAAGCCAATCTTGGACAGGCCATCCTTGTTTGGGCCAATCTCGACGGAGCTAACCTCCAGAAAGCCTCTCTGCAAGGGGCCGATCTCAGATGGGCCAATTTGGAGGGCGCGAATCTATCCGGAACCGATTTGCGAGGAGCCAACTTTGCGGGTGCCAACCTTCGAGGGGCTAAGTTGCTTAACGCCGATCTTTATGGCGCTAATTTAGCAAATACGAATATGGAGGATGCTGTTTTAAGCGGAGTGAAGTTGGATCCTGAAACCGAGGCCAAATTACCCGGTAAAATCACAGATAAATACAGACAAACGTTTCTGGTAACCGATGGGTCGCCAGCGACCTCAAGGTCAGAATAGAAGTCTGAACACAACAAGTTTTACTCGCACGGTTATTCGATGTTCAGTCGTATCTGGCGGGCACGACGTCTGCGCTTGATCTTGATGGTAACTTCGCCACCTTCTCCGAGCTTCCGCAAAAAGTCGACGGCCTGTTCCGGGCCCGTAATGGCCTCATCGTTCACACCCACAACCACGTCCCTGCTGCGCAGCCCCATCTTTCTGAAAATGTTTTGCGGCGGAATTCTGTTAAGCCTGAATCCGGCAGGTTGATCGCCTTGCAGGTAAGGAGATATATTCATCTCTTGCAATAGCTGGTCAGGATCCGCCAGGGAAGTTGCGACTGCTTCGCGTTCAAGCCGAATGGAGCGGATAGTGGTTGTTGGGGCCGCTTCTTCGGGCGCTTGTCCCTGAAATGGAAGCCCTCTGCTCGCTAATTGTTGCGCCGTGGAGGAACTTGCGCGCTTACCGGAATCCTCTATCTCGACGGTCAGCAACTCATCTCCTTTTTCTGAGGTAATGACCACCTTGTTACGCATGATCTTTTTTATTTGAACCTTACCTGCCTGATCCCCTTCGTGATAGGCCTCCTGCTTCCGGCTGCTGCGATTATGAATGATGGCGCGATTCCTCGCAGGATCGTCTGCCACCACCGTCCCCACCAGCTTCAGACCAAGGTCTTTTGTGGCTAAAGTCAATTCTTCGATTGCAATCTCCTTCTTGGATGCAGGCGCTTTTTCTTCAGAAATATTAAACAGATTGCGCTGCCAGATGAAGCGATAATCGCTGAGGGGCCGCACGGAGGCTTCCGGTTTTGTAGCCGCAATTATCGTCGCCGGTTCAATGGCTGCGACTGTTTCGGGTTCCAGCCTGACATTGCGCACATTTTGCACCGTATAAATTCCTAATAATATAAAAAAGCCAAGCAACAACAGATTAAAAAGTATTAAAATTCGCGACCTCTTGGCGGTGACTTTTTCAGGCGGTTTTGGAACAGGCGAAACACGGGAAGGCAATGGGGTGGCAAAAGGTTCCCCAGCAAGCTGCTGAAGATCCCCCGCCGGCGGGGTTATGGCGACTATCTGTGGAGGAGGTGTTTCGACAGCACGCTGCTCTTTGAGCTTCAATAGTCGCATTGCGCGGTTTTGAAGGCCGTTGCGTTTCAGGATGGTGTAAACGGCTGATGCCGACAACCGTATTTTTTCTTTCTTCAGCAAAGGCAAGAGGCGTTGGGCACCATAATCGGGGTTTTGCAGCGAAATCTCTACAATCCGCTCTGCGACATCATCCGGGTGTTTGCTGGAAGGTGTCTGAGGTGGAGGGTTTGGTTCTTGTGCCTGTTGTGCGAGTTGTGCCAGTCTCTTGGCGCGGTTTTGAAGGCCTCGGCGCTTCAGGATGTTATATACCGTGGTAGCCGACACAGAGATTTTCTCCTGCTTCAGCAAGGGCAAAAGACGCCGGGCACCGTGGTCGGGATGCTGCAGAGAGATCTCCACAATCCACTCTTCAAGCGGTTCTGAAATCTTGGCGGCAGCTCTTTTTTTCTTTCTCGTTTTTGCCATCTATATTAATATAGATTACACCATCAACCCGATGGGTTCAACAGCTTAATTCACGCCTCGGTAATTAGGACAAGACAACTTTCAGTTATTATATAGATGGTTACTCTAAACGATTTGCAGTTTCAGATTGTGAGCGATGATGAAACGACGAGCAGCTAACGTATCAGCTGATTCATTTCAAATATAGGAAGGCAGATTGATAAAACGATAAAACCGACGACAGATCCCATCAGCAAGATCATCAAGGGTTCCATATACGATGTCAGCCGCATGATGCTGGTTTCCACTTCCTTTTCAAATACATCTGCAACCTTATTCAACATCGCCTCCAATTCACCGCTTTGCTCTCCCACCTGAACCATCTGGATAGCGAGCTGTGGAAAGGTCTGACCTTCGGAGAGGGCGTCTCCCAGCCCCTGACCCTTGCTGACTCCCTGGGCAGCATTTTCAACAGTGTCGGCAATCAGTTGATTGCCGGTAATATTTTTCACGATTTCAAGTGCAATGAGCATCGAGACACCGTTTTCCAGAAGCGATCCCAGGGTTCGTGTAAAACGAGCGACTGCCAGCTTTCTCGCTAAAACGCCAAAAGCCGGCAGAGACAGTATGATTTTGTCAAACCAATAGCGGCCTTTTTCGGTTTTTTTGGCCCGGTGCAGGGTGACAGCCGCAGCCAGCAGCGCACCGAGTATGATCCACCAATACAATCGAAAAAAGCCGCTTAAAAAGATCAGAAGGCGCGTCGGTGCCGGTAGAACCTGATTCATTTCGGCGAAAATGGAGGTGATGTTGGGAACAATATAGGTGAGCAAGACAAATAAAACCAGTATACCAATGAAGCACATGAATATAGGATACGCCAAGGCAGTTTGAATGCGGTTTTTTAAGTCCTGTTGTTTTTCGGTGATATCGGCCAGCCGGTCCAACACAATTTCAAGGGTCCCGGATGTTTCACCGGCCCGCACCATGTTGACGTAAAGCTGTGAAAAAGTACCGGGATATTGCGACAAGGCCTGTGCAAAGCTGTTGCCTTCCACAATGGAATCTTTGATCTTTGCTAAAATACGTTTAAAGCCGTGGGATTTGGTCTGGGGCAACAACGCGCCCAGGGCAGATACCAATGGGAATCCGGCACTGATTAACGTGGCCAATTGCCGGGTCATCATCGCAGTTTCCGCGGGTTTTACCCGGGTAAAATAACGAGACAGATCAAACGACCGCGGAGCCTTTTTTTCTGCAATCTCCTGGGCTTCTTTAATGGAAACGGGGAATATGCCGGATGAGCGCAGCCGTTGACGGGCCGCCGGCGCACCGTCCGCGTCAATAATACCTGAAGTTGTCTTCCCCTTGGCATCGAGAGCCGTATATTCATATACTGGCATGTTGCCTCGCCAAATAAAACCTGTGTGCATCAGTATGGATGCTTAAGCTAATGTAGTAATAATATTATAGTCTTACGCGATTTTCAACCCAAATCTTCCTTTCTTAACCGCTCCATGGTTGCCTAAGTTCATAAACTAAAAGCCGAACAAAATAATCCATGACAATGAATGGTGTCTAAATTATCATACACACGTGCAAATTATTTTTAATCAAAATATATTGTCAATATTTACTCTATGCCTATATTTTCTAACATACTGAAATCTAATGATATAATAAATAAGACAATTTTTATTAAACTGGCATATAACTTGCGTAATTATTCCCCAAAATTTGAGCTAGGGGGAAATTGAGCTTAATTGAATCTTTCATGCTTGCGGCACATCCGGCTGAGGCTTCGGTAAAATGATATTCGAAAAGCGCAAACATCGTCGTTTTCTAACGCAAGACAAGGCTTACGCTGTTCTTGGAAATCATTTTACCAGAGTCGGCAAACTCCAAGATATCAGCATTGGTGGACTGGCATTTAGGTATATTGAAAACACCGAAGATTGTGTCCAGGGTTCCTCGACCGTAGGCATCTTTGTTTCCGAAGACGAATTTTATTTGCCGGATCTTGCATGTAGATTAGTTTATGATGCCCCTTTGTACGTGATTGACAACACTCAATATTCCAAAATATCGTTTAGAATAAACAGATGCGGGGTACAATTCAAAGCCATCAATGAATATCAATTG
>Ga0209536_100003630_pt1 | contig 24712 bp, 18 predicted proteins | sample DeeMarSeWOR28_12_FD_187461 | JGI IMG/M metagenome (GOLD analysis project Ga0209536, IMG submission 187461) | Marine sediment microbial communities from White Oak River estuary, North Carolina - WOR-2-8_12 (SPAdes) (version 2) | ecosystem: Environmental > Aquatic > Marine > Intertidal zone >...
GCTACTAAATACCCAACGACAATTAATATTACAATACCTGAGCAAATATCCATGTAATCATATGAATGGCATAGTCCGTGATCTGGAACTTTCTTATCCTACTGTGAAATGGCATATCGACCTTATGATAAAACAGGAATTCGTATCATTTAAAAATATCGGAAATAAAAATGTATATTATCCATATAATATGATCGCTGATAAAGATATTGAGTTGTTCACTTTTTTAAATAAGGATAAAGCAAGAATTCTGTACATTTTACTTATTGATAACCCAGGTTTAACTCAAAAAGAGATATGCGAACAATCTAAAATGAGCAATAGGACCGTCATTTCATACTTGAATGATCTGACCACTTATGGATTCATAACCGTCCGAAAAGATGGGATCTTCAGGAGGTATTATCCTAGCAATTTGATCAATGAATTGATGAACTCATACAGGGACCGTATGAACAATTTTCGGAAAGAGATTAAAAGAAAATTGATCAGAGATGGTCTAAATCCCGTTATTGTCCGGGCCCAGGATAATATGCTTCAAATTCAGATAGGCGATATGAAAGAATCATCGATCTTAGAACTGCAAGAGATGATGCATAGTGGACGTCTCACAGCAAAGCAACTAGTAAAGGACTTTCTACACAGAATTGACAAGATTGATAAGAACGGTCCAAAACTCAATTCTGTTATCGAAGTCAATCCTGATGCACTCAAAATTGCTGAAGAATTAGATCTGGAGCGAAATAAAAAGGGAAAACGAAGTGTATTGCATGGAATTCCTATCATGCTTAAAGATAATATCGATACTTCAGGAAAAATGATGACAACCGCCGGTTCGCTTGCACTGGAGGGAAATTATTGTACTGAGAATTCATGGGTGGCCCAGAAATTGGTGGATGCAGGTGCCATCATTCTTGGAAAGACCAACCTGAGTGAGTGGGCTAATTTCAGATCATTGAGGTCAAGCAGTGGCTGGAGCGGCCGGGGAGGTCAGACTAAAAATCCATACATCACCGATAGAAATCCTTGTGGCTCAAGTTCGGGAAGCGGAGTTGCCGTATCGGCTAACCTGTGTACTGCAGCTATTGGAACAGAAACAAATGGCTCAATAGTTTGCCCATCATCCACCAATGGTATTGTTGGTATAAAACCAACTGTCGGTCTTGTAAGCCGCTCAGGAATAATTCCCATTGCCCACAGCCATGATACAGCCGGTCCGATGGCAAGGACTGTTGAAGATGCTGCAGTAATACTTGGAACTCTAACCGGTCTTGACGAAAAAGATACTTATACAAAAAGAAGTGAAGGGAAATCTTATACAGATTATACCTCATCATTGAACGATGATGCATTAAGGAACAAGCGAATCGGCGTAGCAAAACATTTCCTTGGCTTTCATGGAGAGGTAGATAAATTGATGGAAATAGCCATTCAGGATCTGAAAAACCACGGATCAAAAATTATTGAGATTGAGAAAAATGAACTGAATAATGAGAGCAGCCCTGATGCATATGAAGTATTGCTATATGAATTTAAGCATGACCTGAATTTATATTTAAATAGCTGTAATTCAAATGTTAAAGCTAGGTCACTTGAACAATTAATTGCATTTAATCTTGAACATATAAGCCAGGAGATGCCTTACTTTGACCAGGAAATATTTATTGCGGCACAGAAGAAAGGTGACCTGAAAACCGATGATTATAAAAGAGCCCTGGAAAATGTATTGAAATCCAATGGCCCTGAAGGTATCGACAAAGTGATGGACAAATATGAAGTGGATGTAATTATAGCTCCAACAGGGGCGCCTTCCTGGCCTATAGATGTTATTAATGGAGATCATTTTATGGGGGGAAGTTCCTCACCTGCCGCACGGTCGGGATATCCAAATATTACGGTCCCCATGGGATTTATACACGGATTGCCTGTAGGTATTTCATTTTTTGCCGAAGCATTCAGCGAACCAAAGCTCATAAGTTTCGCTTATGCCTACGAACAAGCAACTAAACATCGCAAACCACCGAAATTTATCCCTACTTTTACTTATTAAGTAATAAACAAATTTCAACAATGCTCGATCTGAGACTTTTTGCAGGTAATTCATTTTTTTATCCCATTAAAGACAGTACATACTTATGTTTCAAAACACTCGAAAAGGAAGACAAGGATAAATTTATTGAAGGATTCAAAAAGCTTTCGCCAAAAACGATATATCATAGGTTTTTTGGATTCATGAAGGAACTTTCTCCAAAGCAGGTAGAGGAATTACTAAATGTCGATAAGAAAGATCATATAGCCTGGACCGCCTTCGATATTATTGGAGAAGAAGCGTATGGCGTAGGCGTTGGAAGGTTCAGAAGATCAGAAAAAGATCCTCGGGAAGCTGAACTTGCATTGACCGTGATAGATGAATATCAGAATAAGGGTGTTGGTACTGTCTTGCTTGGTATAATGTATTATCTAGCAAGTAAACTTGAAATAGAAATTTTTACAGGAATAATGTTGTCTGACAACAGCGGGTTGATTCGTAGGTTTAAAGAATTAGGGGCTGATATGAATCGCATTGGACATGAGTATGAAATGCGATTGCCTGTTCAAAAGGATTTCAATAAAATTCCAAAAAGCAGGTACACGAGTATACTTTTACCTATATTAAATTTTCTTGATGAGAACAACTTTTGCGTTTAAATAGGAACATTAAACACATCAATATGAATAAGTACTTCAAAAACGGGATATTAGTTGTACTGATTGTCTTTTCATTTTCAATAACAATTGCCCAGAAAATGAGTAAAGAATTGATCTATGTAGGTACGTTTTCTGAAAGGGAAAGCGAAGGAATATATGTCTTTGAGCTCCATCGCGAAACACGGCAATTAAATCTGATCCAAACCATTGAAAGTAAAAAAAGTCCAACATTTCTTGCCATCCATCCAAATGGGAAATATTTATTTTCAGTAAACAGGGAAGCTGTAGGAAGTAATAAAGATTGGGGATCTGTAACCTCCTTTTCCATAAATCAGAACACGGGAAGGCTCACTGTACTGAACGAAACAACTTCCTATGGTACAAGCCCGTGCCACATCAGCATTTACCCGCAGGGAAACTGGTTGTTTATTTCTCATTATGAGACAGGAAATTTGGTCATTCTCCCGGTCACTAAAAGTGGAAAGGTTGGAATCGCCTCGCAAAATCTCCAATTGACCGGTTCAAGCATTCATCCGGAGAGACAAACGCATGCACGTACACATTCCACTATACCAAGTTTTGATGGAAGGCATCTTTATGTAGCAGATCTTGGTATTGATAAGGTAATGATCTATAATTTTTACCCGAAAAACGGTACTGTTCAATCTGCAAAGCAACCATGGATCGAGGTTACTCCTGGAGCAGGACCACGGCATTTTACAATTCATCCAAATAGCGAATATGCGTTTCTTGCAGAGGAGATGACATCCACTGTTAATGCATTTAAGGTAGACCCAAATGATGGTTCATTGACTTCCTATGCCAGGCTTTCAACACTACCAAATGATTTTGAAGGTTATAATTCAACCGCAGATATTCACATCAATACCGCTGGCACAACACTATATGTTTCAAACAGAGGCCTGAACAGCATTGCAATTTTTGAGATCAACCCAGGAAATGGTGAAATTAAATTCAGAAAAAATGTACCGAGTGGCGGAGAATTTCCAAGAAACTTTCTCCTGGAACCACAGGGTCAATTTGCATTTGTCGCCAACAGAAATTCAGATAATGTGGTTTTGTTCGAGATAGACCAGTCCGGTAATTTAACAGAAACCGCAACCCAGGTTATGGTTCCTTCTGCTGTGTGCATAAAATATCTGGAAATAACCCAATAATTTACCTACTCATTTCATAGGCCTTTGTCGTCGTATAGTACTTGGCGATCATATTCGGAACTTCCCAGTCCGGTAATTTGCCTTCGTTCAGGTATTGAAGATACTTTTCAGTTACCTGGGTAAAATGAGCTTCATGTCCTACTTTGTATTTATCAGGGATCGAGATTATTGTTTGCCCATTTGCAGTTTCAATGGCAATGCCTGGATAGGAAGATTGTAAGTCGGCCACAGCTTTTTGCAGTATTGTCATGAATTCGTCGTCTGATGCAATACTGGTTTTTTCCACATACAGGATGGGCTGATAATTTTCTTCTTTACCTTGTCTGATGATAAGATTTGCCTTTGTTCCCCGCATTATCGAATAATGGGTATCCCCGGCTCCCTCTGGTGCTTCATAATTCCAGATCACCGAAACCTTGGCATGAACGCCATTCAGGGTATAATTAATTTCTCCATTGGAATATACATTCAGCACGGAATCTTTAATCAGGTCTTTTTCCAAATATTCAGGATAACCATCCAAATGAGTCACTCGATTAAACATCGAAGGAGTAAGTTCCGTGGCCCATCGTTTTGCCTCTAATACCTCAATATCATTTTCATAATCAATTATCTGCTCCGGAAAGCATTCCCATTGAATCAGATCTACAAGGTGTGTGGTCACATCAACAACCCCTTCTCCCTGCTGAGAAACATCAAAAAACCAGGCCGGACGCTTTATGGGATTCCCGGAAACATATTTGAAGAAATGATGTACGGATTCCTTGGTCACTGCAGGATCGTCCACTGAACCTTTCTCCAATTCGCCGAAAACCTCAGCTATCTGAGATAGTTCTTTCTGGATCATGGTGGTTATCTCATATCGCTCGGTCATTATATCGTAAAGCAAAACATTATTTTCCTTCGCCAGGTCAAAAGCTTCTTTCAGCATATCAAATTTTTCACTACTGATCACCATCGGTTTATCGGCCAGTACGTTGATCCCGGCTTGTACAGTATTTTTAATATAGTCGGTTTTCTTTGCATTATTACCGGAGACAACCATAATATTTCCGGGTTTATCCTGGATCATTTTTTCAAAAAAATCCGGCCCTGTATACACTTCTTCCACCCAGTGAGTTGGATCTTCCACGCGCGTATTATAACCTTTAATTCTATTTAAATGATCTTGCACATCTGGGCCATCCGGTGCAAACACATAGACTACCGGATCTACATCATCCAGTTGCATTTTCTGGACCAACGCAGCATGAAAATGCCCTGGATCCAGGGTCATCAGTTGATATGGTGCCTTTGAGGTATCATTTCCCATGGTTTCCTTTTTTGAAGAAGTACAGGCGTTTAGACTATATACAAACAGTATTAATATGAAAAATCTCATAATTTTCATAACAGATATTAATGGTTAAAGATATTCACTGCATAATTTGGTCTTGAAATTACAAAAAAACAATGAATAGCAGATTAAGAAAGTAAATTGATCCTTGAAAAAATATATTTGAGGTTTTCTTTGTTCAGTACCATCCTGAAGTAATCAGATTCTTCTAATTGCTCGGGTTCATATCCTCTTTTATTCAGGTATTTCTGACTTATTTTTTTATCAAACCAATGAACCAGCGCAATCTCATCCCCATTAATTTCCAGGCATGTCATTCCACGCTTCCCAACAACACATCCGGAATTGAAAAGACAAGGAATATGAAAGATGGAATGGTAAATATTGCTTTCAAAGCCAAAGGTTTTCTTTTTTGAAAAGATCTTCTTCAATTCTTTTTTATGACTTTTTATCAATTTTTTAAATAATTTTTGCTCATCTTCCTTCTCTGTCAGGCTATATTCCCGACACAGGTGTTCAATCTTGTACTTCAACCGCTCTGCTTTCGACAATGACTCAAAAAGTGGGCGATGCGTATGACCAATAATAGAAACGCGTTTCCTGTAACTGGCATGATGATATACTTTTCTTTCTATCGCGTACTGTTTTTTGCTATCATGCGCAACAGAATAGTTTTTTATCCGTAATGGATTTGCCAAATACTTTAACATATAACCAACAAGGTTATTGATGTTTTTATACATCATGCTAGCCTGATGTCCATGAAAAACAAGCAAATCCCCCCAATGAGATGTAAGGGTAATACTGTGGTGGATTCTAAAATCATAGGGTGTACTATGCGGTAAAAAAAGGCCAATATCATGATTGCCAATAAGTTTATACAACATTTTTCTTTTTTTGAATTCTTCAAATATTGAATAAACCTCAGTCCACTGTTTTCTTATTTTTTTTAAGGAAAATCGTTGCAGTTCTTCTATGTCTCCATTAAGTATAAGTGCATACTTATTTTTAAGATAGTACCCTTCTATTGCGGTTTTAAATAATTCTGAATTTTGCTTAAAATCATCTTTTGCACTTCCATCACCCATATGGAGGTCGCTGAAAATAACAAAACGTTGATCTTTATTACTTTCAATCCTTTCTGAGGAATCATACAGTTCGTCAAGCTGCCGGTATACTAATTTGATTTTTGCTTTTTTCAACTTTTCAGGTTCAAAAATTACCCGAAATTCTGTATTTCAAATGATTATGTCATTATCAGAATATTAAACTAACATTAATTATTTTACAAGTCATGCAATTAGGTTTGTGAAGACTTATTTTTGTGCAAATGATGAAATGGACAAATTATCATATGCACTGCCATTATTGTGACGGAAAAGACACAGTTGAAAATCATGTCATCAATGCTATCCGGAATAATGTAAAAAGCCTGGGATTTTCGTGCCATTGCCCGGTTCCATTTGAAAATGGATGGAGCATGGAAAAAAAAGACATTCCAAAATACCTGAATGAAATTGACGACACCATTGAAAAATATCGGGAACAGATCCAGATTTATAAGAGTCTTGAAATAGATTATATTCCGGGTGTGATCAGTCCCTCTGATGATTGGATAAGAAAATTGCAGTTGGATTATACGATTGGCTCTGTTCATTTTGTGGGTGCATATGAAAATGGAAGGCCGTGGGAAATTGATAGCAGACATACTGTATTTCTTGACGGATTGGGGAAAATATACCATGGAGATGTAAAATATGTAGTTAGTAAGTACTTTCAATTGATCAGACAAATGGTTCGTGAATCCTGTCCGGATATCATTGGCCATTTAGATAAAATTAAAATGCAAAATCATGGACTGTGGCGTGAAGATGATCCCTGGTATAAACATGAGGTCCTGGCAACACTTGAAGAAATCAGGTCTTCTGGTTCCATTGTTGAAGTCAACACAAGGGGAACATATAAAAAGCTCACGTTAGATCCCTACCCGGGACCATGGATTTTACGTAATATTGTAGAGATGAATATACCCATTCATATTAATTCTGATGCACATACTCCTTCGGAAATTATACAAAATTTTAATGACGCCGCTGAACTTCTTACAAGTCTTGGATTTAAGAAACTAAAAATATTATCTGATAAAAAATGGAGCCTGCAAAATTTCGACAAGAACGGATTGCAAACCGCCTGATAGACAGTTGATCCAGCAAAAATATTTAATATTTTTCTAAAATATAGTGCCTTTTTTTATCAATCTGATAAAGCCTGAAATTATTTTTAAAATTTTGCATCATTTTTACATAAACATTTAGAAAATTTAAATATTTATATTACTTTCATGCCCGATTTTCAAAAAAAGAACAGATTATCATTAAATTTCATAACTTGTGACATCTTGAATTTAGTAACTTATGGTCAAATGGCTATTAATCAGAAAGTTGTTGCAAACGAAAATGATCCGGAAGAGCATATAATTTTTATCATAAACAATAATTAAATAAAATGTGTGGAATTGTAGGAGTTTTTGACCTGAAGGTAGAGTCACAAAAATTGAGAACTCAAGTACTTAAACAATCAAAAAAGCTTCGTCATAGGGGGCCGGATTGGTCTGGGATTTATTGCGGAGAGAAAGCTATTTTAGCACACGAAAGATTGTCAATTGTAGATGTGCAATCAGGGAAGCAGCCACTATATAGCAAAGACAGAAAACATATACTTGCTGTTAATGGAGAAATATATAACCACCAGGATCTCAGGGAAAAACTCAACGGCTCCTACGAATTTCTAACTTATTCCGATTGTGAAGTGATCCTTGCACTTTATCGGAAAAAAGGCATTGATTTCCTTGAGGATCTTAATGGAATATTTGCATTCGCCTTATACGATGAGGAAAAAGATTTCTATCTGATTGCCAGGGATCACATTGGAATAATTCCGCTTTATATGGGATGGGACCATTATGGAAATTTTTATGTTTCGTCTGAATTAAAAGGGTTGGAAGGTTACTGCAATATAATCAAGGAATTCCTCCCCGGTCATTATATGACCAGTGATAATCCTGGTGAATTAATAAAGTGGTACAAAAGGGATTGGGTTGACTTTGATGCAGTAAAGGACAATCCAACCAGCATTGAAGATTTAAAAAATGCCTTGGAAGCTGCCGTCCACCGACAGCTAATGTCGGATGTCCCCTATGGTGTTCTTCTATCAGGTGGCTTGGATTCTTCGGTAGTATCAGCTGTAGCTAAAAAATATGCCTCCATGCGTGTTGAAACACATGATCAAACTGCTGCCTGGTGGCCTCAACTCCATTCATTTGCTGTTGGATTAGAGGGTTCTCCGGACTTAGCAGCTGCACGAAAAGTTGCCGACCATATCGGTACTGTCCATCATGAAATTCATTTCACCGTACAGGAAGGATTGGATGCAATCCGGGATGTCATCTATCACCTCGAAACGTATGACGTTACCACAATACGCGCGTCTACACCAATGTATCTGATGGCCAGGGTGATTAAGTCGATGGGTGTGAAAATGGTGCTTTCAGGTGAAGGAGCAGATGAGTTATTCGGAGGGTATTTATATTTTCATAAAGCTCCAAATGCGCAGGCATTTCATGAGGAAACAATTAGAAAATTAAGTAAACTTCATATGTATGATTGCCTAAGGGCAAACAAATCATTGGCTGCCTGGGGTGTTGAAGGCAGAGTCCCCTTCCTCGACAAGGAATTCATTGATGTGGCAATGAGAATAAATCCAACGGATAAACTTATTCAAAATGGACGCATTGAAAAATGGGTGGTACGCAAGGCTTTTGAAGATTACTTACCGAAAGAAGTTGCCTGGAGGCAAAAAGAGCAATTCTCAGATGGTGTGGGTTACAGCTGGATTGATACCCTCAAGCAAATCACCAACGACAGGATTACGGATGATCAATTGAAAAATGCCAAGTTTAGGTTCCCAATAAACCCTCCCATGTCAAAAGAAGAATATTATTACAGAAGTATTTTTGAAGAACACTTCCCCTCAGACAGTGCGGCATCCTGCGTACCGTCTGTACCTTCAGTAGCTTGTAGTACTCCTGAAGCGCTGGCGTGGGATGAAAGCTTGAGAAATACAAACGATCCATCTGGCCGAGCGGTTAAAAATGTGCACATTGAGAGTTATTAATTTTGCTCCTATTTTATTGAATTTGGTGGTTCTGGATTGATTTATATCTTTTCAATAGGAATATCTGATCTTGTATCAATTTCAGAACAATCATTATTTTTTAGTCATTAGAATTTATCTAAGGATCTAAAAAACGGTATTAGTCCAGGGTTTTGATGAAACAGTGTAAATTTGGGAGGCAAATATGTTCATTCGATTTGGCTACTTAAACTAGTTACTTGACTTATGCATGGCGATAGGTGAAAATTAAAGCAGTGGTAGTAAATTAGCATGCCAAATTCATCTGATTAACCTGACTATTATGAAAAAAGGATTCCTTATCACCGTCATTAATAATTTCTCCATTCTCTTTACACTTATTGGTATTGCTGCCACGATTTACCTGAGCTGTTTTTTTATACCAGATCAACTGGTAATTAAAGAAGAAATGAAGATAAACAGGATGAGCGATGAGCTGATATCAGATATTAGTGCCATACTAATAGCTGGAAATGATATCGATATTAGCGCTATACATACCATGATTGAAGGAAAGGAAATAAAGTCATCCACGGATTATCCATATTCGCTCAGAGAATTGCTGGTCCAGACCCAGCGATCAATTTATACAAATGAACTCATTCGGGGAAACACTAAGAGCGAGCTAAACGACAAATTAGAGGGTTTATTGAACACGCTTGCAAATACAACTTCATTTCAACATCAGAATGAGGTAAAAGACACTACCATAAATAATATTCTTAAAAACAATCAGGTAAAAATATACCTGGTTGCCGCATTGGGTATACTGATAAGCTTGACAGGTATTTATAGTATTTATTATCAATATCATCTAAATAAAAGAGTATATCTTAAAGCCCTTTTTGAAGAAAACAAAGCTGCTTTGGAACAACAAATTCGTGTAAACCTCAATTTTGAACTCGTTGTAGCCAATGCCCTGAAGAGTCTGAAAATGAAGTATAATGCATTCATTGATAAGCAAAACAAAGCTGATCTGAATATTCATACCGAATCCGGTAAAGTGATTTACATTAAATCCAGACACTGGCAATCAGGAGAACAAATTGACCGGGAATTCATTGAAAAATTTATACAGCTGATCATAGCAAATAAAGCACATGGAATATTCATCACCAATGTGGAAAGTAAGCAAGCATTGACCCTTTTTGATGAGCACAATAAAAACAAACCTGGCAATAAGATCTATATGATTGTTGGGGATACCATGGAAGAGCTAAAAGCTATGCTGATGAATTCCATGAATCGCATCGAAAAAGACAAATGATTATCACTGTCTGAAATTTCTTAATATTTGTTACTTCTCTCAGTAAAATTCACAGGGCTGTAATATCAGAATTTTAAGTTTTTGTGAATTCAATCGGCATGATTTTTTATATAATCCCTTAAAATGTAAAATGCAGGATTCGCCATTCCTCCGTGATCAAAACCATCGAGTTCATACAGAACGGTATTTTCATGGCCGATTACTTTCATCATACGGTACATATATGCATTTTCTTCGTATCTACCCAACATTTCCATTTCACGATCACCTGTGATCAAAATCAATGGTGGTGCATCTTTTCTGATGTGGTACATAGGGGCAAACTCATCAACTACTACTTTTGATTCGTCAATGCCTCTCTCCTCTCGTATAGTAAAATGAGTAATGGTATGCCCACTAAATGGTATTAATCCCGCAATGCTGTTCGCATCCAGACCATATTCCTGCAAATAGGATTTATCCAGGCCAACCATGCTGGTCAGATAACCTCCGGCAGAGTGACCCGAAATAAATATTTTATTCTTATCTCCTCCATATGCTTCTATGTTCTTTAAAACCCATGCCACCGATGCAGCGGCATCTTCAATGTATGCCGGACATTTAACCTTTGGATAAAACCTGTAATTCACAGCCACTATTGCAAAGCCCTGATCCCTTAATTGCTCAGGAATGAATTTATTCCCCGCTTTCAAACCACCGCCATGAAACCATACCACTGTACTGTAACCTTTTTTATTTTTAGGATAGTAAATATCCAACCTGCATCGCTCCTGCATATAGTCGGATATGTTTCTGCCCTCCCTGTATAGAATATCTTTCTCTTGTAAATAGGTGGCCTCATTTACCTGATTTTGAGTATAACCAGCAACAGCACTTGTAAGAAGAAAAAGAATCGTGGTAAAATTTCGGATCATATTAGTAAGTACTGAGCGGTGAAATGTTTTTGTGTTGAAACATAATTTTAATGTTAAGATCACAATTCCTTACAGGAATTAAAAATTATCCAAACATATGTCAATTTTATATGCATGTTAACGTTAATCTAAGTATTTTTGCGGATATTTTTGGTTTATATGTATAAAAGTCATCATGTCTACTATTTTAATTAATAAATTGATCTGATGATTTTTTAACAGGTTGAGAGAATTTATCTTTTTACGTCAGTTCTAGCACAGAGATAGGAACAGGTATTATTAAAGTCTTAAGGTGAAATATAATACCGGGAAATCAGGGATCAGTTATACGTATTATTTATTGAGGCGTTGAATTAAAAAGAATCATGACAAAAGTCTTAATTTGGGTCATTTCTATCATTACTGTTGGTGCAGTAGTAACAGCTGTTATCTGGAAAAATCCGCTGACTCCTTCCGTAAAAACAAACAATCTTGAAACAGCCATTGTCGAATTCGGTTCAGTATTAAAAACTGTTCCAGCTAAGGGAGTGGTAGAGCCTGAAAATGAGGTTTTACTTTTAAGTCCGGAATCTTCAGTCATTACAAGTATTCAAAATGGTGTCGGCAGTAGGGTGGAAAAGGGAGATATCATATTGCAATTGGATGATACACCAATTAGAGAACAAATAGAAGATATTGAAGATCAGATTGAAGTAAAAAATAATAATCTTGAAAAGACCATCCTCAATGCCACCAACATCCGGGTCGATCTGGATTACAATGTTGAAGTTAAAAAATTAGCTATCATTTCTTTAAAATCAGAAATTGTTGACCAGGAACAGCTCCTGGAAGTTGGGGGTATTTCACCTGCGAAATTCGAAAAAACCAAGCAAGAGCTGACACTTGCTGAAAAGGATCTTGAAACCATCCAGGCAAAAAATAACATACGCCTCAAACAATTAGCGGCTGAAGAAAAAGGATTGCTTCTTCAAATCGATATTCAACAAAAAGAGCTGGATCAAAAAAAAGAATTACTGAATAAAATGGCTATCAGGGCTCCATCCTCAGGAATAATTCTTGAAATCAATGGAAAGGAAGGTGAAAAAGTGAATACAGACCGGCTTTTGGTGAGGATGTCTGACTTATCTACATTTAAACTCAGGGCTTCAATTGAAGATATTCATAGTGATGTAACGAAAACTGGTCGTGGAGTGATCGCTTTACTTGATGGCGAGGAGCTTACAGGAAAAATAGGGACCATTAGTCCCACAATAAAAGAGGGAAAAATTGAGTTCGATGTTTTCCTGGACGAGAGCAATAATTCCAGGCTGAGACCAAACATGTCAATGGATCTCATGGTAATTGAAAATAGAAAAGATAGCGTGTTACGCATAAAAAAAGGTCCGGCATTTGAGAAGTCTAACATACATAATGTCTACGTAAAAAAAGGAGATAAAGCATTTTTGAAGGAGGTCAAAACTGGTCTATCCGGAAATGAATACTATGAGATTGAAGAAGGAGCTGAACTGGGAGATGAAATTATCATTTCAGATATATCTGCATTGAGGAAACTGGAAGAAGTTGAACTAAAGTAGAAAGGAAAATTTGACGTTATTCATGAACAAACTTACCATTTTTATTCTGTCATTTTTTGTATTTTTATTCACTATTGGCTATGCGCAAGACTCATCAAATGTTAAAACGTTAACTTTGGAAGAAGTAGTGGCCATGGCCATCGAACAATCACCTTCAATAAAATATCATCAAAACCGGAATGTAAATTACTATTGGCGATGGAAAAATTATCAGGCAAACTTCAGGCCCCAGTTGGGAATTTCGGGTGATTTACCTGATTATCAGCAGTCATTTGAGCCTATCACGCAACCAGATGGAAATATTGAGTTTAAGCAGATCTCCCGTCTTAGCACGACTGCCGATCTGGCATTAACTCAAATAATTCCTCAGACCGGCACAACTATATATGGCGCATCTTCCTTATACCGAGTTCAGGACTATAATAAGAATACAATAGAATGGTCGGGATCTCCATTTTATATCGGTTTTGTACAGCCACTCTTTGCGTACAACTGGTGGAAATGGTCTAGAAAAACTGAACCTCTGGTATTTGAAGAATCACAAAAAGAATATATCGAAGCAGTAGAACGTGTTTCCCTTAGCACGGCCAGAAGATTCTTTACTTATTTGAGTATTCAGACCAACTATAACCTTGCAGCAAATAATTTAAAGAACAGTGAAGACAATTTAAAAATAGCTGAAGTAAAAAGAAGACTGGGACAAATATCTGAAAACGACTTTTCAAGAATTCAGCTTTCCGTATTAAATGCAAAAAAAGCATTGAACAAATCAAGCATTGACCTGAAAAATGCTGATTTTGAATTGAAATCCTATATTGGAATGGATCAAAATACGAATATTGCATTGGATATTCCATTGGGAATGTCACTTTTTTACGTAGATCCAGACAAGGCGCTTGAAGAAACGTTGGCTAACAGAAAAGAAGGACCTGAATTCCAGCGACGGTTGATAGAGGCAGATCGAGACCTTACACGGGCAAAAAGAAACACAGGTTTGAGAACCACATTGCGTGGGAGTTACGGTACATCAAAAAGTTCAGATATGTTATCCGGAGTTTACGAAGAGACAGAAAAGCAACAAATGCTCCGGCTTTCATTGAATATTCCAATCCTGGATTGGGGTAAATCAGCATCAGCAGTAAAGCTAGCCGAGTCACAACGAGAGTTAGTCCTTTATGATGTAGAACGGGAACGATTGGATTTTGAACGTGAGGTAGTCGTACAAATCGAACAATTCAATCTCTTAAAAGATCAAATAGAAACAGCAAAGGAAGCAGACAAAGTAGCTGAAAACGGATACCTGATCGCCCTAAAGAAATTTCAGAATGGAGAAATCAGTATTACAGATTTAAATATTTTTTTGCAGGAACGTGAAAAAGCAAAACGAGATTATATTGCTTCAATTGAAGATTATTGGGTTTCCTATTTTTATATCCGAATTTTAACGTTATATGATTTCGAATGGAATCAAAAAATTTCCTATAGCAATCCATCATTATCGTTAAATTAGCCGTATATAGGAACCCAGAAACATTATTGCACTTCTTCTACTTCTGATTGATTATCCTTTGATTTCTTATTTTTCTTGCCAAAAGGCCAAATTTTCTTTTTCTTTTTAGGCGCTTGATCTGCCTCAAGATCTTCATCAGTAATCAATGGTTCTTCCTCCTTCAGATCCTCCAGAAATTCATCTCCTGTTCCTCCTTTTCGCGGGAGATATTTTCCAAAATGATGTAAATAGATCATTTGATCAATATTCTGAAAATCATCATCTCCCCTGCTCCTTGCCAATACTGAGGTGGAATCAACATAGATAACCGAATCTGATTCAGCAAACTCTCTTCGAAACTGCTCAAATGGATCTTCTATTTTTTTGTAAATAGAATTCATTGATATAATACGCATTTGCTTCAGTTTCTTTTCATCTGGAATATCCTTGGCTATTCCATATTTTTCTTTTTCAACATCCCAATTCTTTTTAGGAAGTGAATCAGCTCCGAACAATGAAAAGGTATTTCTGGTTTCATCAACATCCAAAATAAAATAAGAATGAAAGGCAGGACAAATCATTTTCTGCTGACAAGCAGATTGATAAAGAATTACAATAATGCAGATAATATTAAATAATACCCTTTTCATTAAGTTGTAGGCTTGGTGCGAATATCACCTTTTTATTTTAATACCAAAATACATGTACCGTTTTCGAGATTATTTATTCTAATAACCTCATTATTAATAAATTATTTTTTGTTTTGAACTAAAAAAGAATGGACAACCGATGAATTCACTCCTACCTAATACACATCTTTATTCAATTTAAGCACCAAATGTAACCTGATAAATCAATTATACTCCGTAAAGCTGAACTTTAATTGATTTTGGAAGCTTCTGAACTACCATATCATATGAATGATCGATAAGTTCCCGGATAAAGGAATCCGTGATCGTACCATCGATTTTTACCGTATTCCAATGTCTTTTATTCATATGAAATCCTGGTGAAATCGCAGTGTAACTGTCTCTTAATACCACTGCGCGACCAGGATCACATTTTAAATTCACACTTATAAAATAATCAACATTAGTAAGGGCAAACATTTTTCCCATTACTTTAAAGACAAGTGTATCCTCATCAAAGGGAAACTCTTCTGTCACCCCTTTTTTGGCCAGGCAATACTCCCTGAATTCTTCGATGTTCATTGAAACAGGTATTTGCCAATCAGGTAGATCAGGCCAACCAGGAAAATGACAATGGAAAGCTTGTTAATTCCATGCATCATTCTGAGGTTGAAATTTGTCTTTCGATTCGGATCTTTCTTTCTGAAGAAATAACCAAATACTTCACCAAATTGGAAATAATCCTGAACATTTGACCCGTCATTCGATTTATCAGCCATGATTTTATTAACTAATTTTTCCCGGTTCAACCCACGCGCCATCTTCCCTTATGATCTCTATCAATTCCTCCACTGCATTTTCCGATGGCACTCCTTTTTTCACCACATTCATCCCCTTATATAACGTAATTTTTCCCTTTCCAGATCCCACATATCCGTAATCTGCATCGGCCATCTCACCTGGGCCATTCACTATACATCCCATAATGCCAATTTTCACTCCCTTTAAATGATCGGTCCTGGCTCGTATCATAGCAGTTGTTTCCTGGAGATCAAAAAGGGTGCGACCACATGATGGGCACGAAATATATTCTGTCTTCGTAACACGTGTGCGTGCAGCCTGCAGAATACCAAATGACAACCTGTTGATAAACTCAATGTCATTTTTGTTTCGTTTAGATCTCCATTTCAGCATAATCCCGTCCCCCAGGCCATCAATTAACAGGCCGCCAATATCTGTTGAGCTATATAGGAGAAATTGATCTTCGTTTATTGCCTGATATTCTCTTTGAATTACAACTGGCAACTTGAAACCACAATTTTCTAATTCAATTAACCACCGTCTTTGCTCAGCTAATCCATGCTTGTTATCTGAATACAATAAAATTACCAATGGCTTATCCTTGTATATATTAAAATTCTCCAGATCAAGACTGTTTGCCTTCATGGAAATAAAATTGATCTTATTGTGCCATTTGTTCACTTGATCCATTTTTTCATAAGGAATAAGCGGAAATCTGGAGGTTATATCTGAAATATTCTCCCAGGTTGTGTAATCTACTATTTCTTTTAATCCGTTGGGCAGCATGAAAGGTATCGATTTTGACCCACTATAAATAAAATCAGCTCCCTGGTCAGTCATGTTAAATTTGTCAATCGCCGGATTGTAGATGTGGCCAATAATAGTGAGATCTTCATAACGGCTAATTGTGAAGTCTGACAAATCAATGATTACCCTTGGCACATTACTGCCACCAATGTTTTCAATTTCCTCCGAATCTCTTCTTTTATATACAAATTGATTTAAGGGATTGATATCAATTTCACAAATCGGTTGATGACCAGCACGGTTATTATATCGATTTACCAGGTTCAGTGCCACTGGTATCTCAAACTCGGGTTCTTCAGTTAAGGATACCCTGACTGTATCTCCCAATCCATCCTCCAAAAGCACCCCTATACCCACTGCTGACTTAATTCTTCCATCTTCTGCTTCACCAGCTTCTGTTACTCCCAAATGCAATGGATAAGGTTTTAAGCCTTCTTCATTAAGCTTTTGAACGAGAAGCCGATACGCCTGCACCATTACCTGAGTGTTGCTGGCTTTCATGGACAAGACAATATTAAAGTATTGCTCATCCTCACATATGCGTAAAAACTCCAGGGCCGATTCCACCATTCCTAATGGAGTATCGCCATACCTGCTCATGATCCGGTCTGAAAGTGATCCGTGATTGGTACCTATACGCATGGCTGTACCATGCTCTTTACAAATTTTCACCAATGGTGTGAACCGATCCCTGATACGTTCGATTTCTTCACGATACTGCTGGTCGGTATATTCAATTTGCTGAAATTTTTTCTTGTCGGCATAGTTTCCCGGATTTACTCGTACTTTCTCCACAATTTTTGCAGCAATCTCTGCTGCATTGGGTGTAAAGTGGATATCGGCAATTAATGGAACATGAAAACCTCTTTTCTTTAATTCCGCCTTAATGCTTGCTAAATTTTCAGCCTCTTTAATACTTGGTGCAGTAATTCTCACATATTCGCAACCTGCTTCAATCATGCGAATGGATTGTTCGACCGTTCCAATGGTATTCATAGTATCAATAGTGGTCATAGATTGCACACGAATGGGATGATCACCACCCAAAGGCAGATCTCCAATGTTCACTACATGGCTTTTTCTCCTGGAGTATCTGGTCAAACTTTCACAATAGGATTTATCAGGTCGAATCGCAGTCGTTGAACTAGTCATTTATATAAAATTAAACTGCAAAGTTAACCTTTAGCCTATTAATTTGTTTTGAATCAGGAAGTCTTTTATCCAAAAATTGAGATAATCCCGATATCAAAAAATTCGTTTTGATTTTATCTGGGCAAAGTTCATTGCAGTGTATCCGCCTACGACGGCACCAACTAGATGTGATTCCCAGGAAATACCTGGTTGATTTGGAAATAATCCATAGACTAAGCCACCGTAGAAAAATATGATTACAGCAGAAATAAATAAGGACTTGAAATCTTTTTTAAAGAAACCATAAAAGATCAAAAAGAACGCTATCCCATAAACTATACCACTTGCTCCTATATGAAGCGAAGGTCTGGCAAATAGCCAGACAAGTACGTTGGTCAGAAAATAGCATATCATGAATACCTTCACCGCGATGTTTTCATAAAAGAAAAAAAGTGTCCAACCCAGAAATAGCAGAGGGATGGTATTGGAAATGATATGGACGCTGTTCCCATGAACAAGAGGTGCTGTTAAAATACCCAAAAGGCCATGCAAGGTTCTTGGCATAATGCCAAAACTGGTAAAATCAAAACCCAAAAAAAACTGAATAGAAAATACCACCCACATCAAAAAGACAAACCGGAACAAAAATGTCATAAATTAAACCTCCATGTATTAGAAAATTTCTTTTTGCTACTTGCACTTACATTAGAATCCGATTTATTTAAAGAAAAACAGAATAAAATGCAGCTTTTTATGTGCGAGATCCGGAAGGGTCAGTTATCATTTTTAGATCAATATATTTTGATTCTGCATAAGATACTGAAAGTAACCCAAAAATACCGCCTGAAGCATGTGCAACTTTATTTGCAAAATCACGAAAGCTCAAATATAGTTGATAGGCAATGTCCTTTTCCAGTTTTGTAAAAAAATAATTGACTCTTTCTAATTTCTCCAGTAAAAATCTCATTCGCTGATCTTCATTTTTTGGCATTAATGTAATATACCCTTTCAGGTTCACTTCAAATTTTTTAGCCACTTTCCTATAATAATCAACAAGAATTGTACTTTCCTTTTCCTGTTTTTCCTTAGCAATTTTAATCGCCTTATTTATTTCAGTCCGATCAATTTTATTATCTGCACCCGCAATAAGGATTGACACCCAAACCGGCACAAGATATAGCTCTTCTTTTTCTTCTTCGGTGAGATTATTCAAAATACTAGACATCCTAAATCATGCTGTTTTATAAATAATAGTTTTATTCAACGGCAGTGACTTTTACTTTGATAGTAACTTTTAGATCAAAAGAACACGGCGCTTTGGTATATGCGCCATCCATATAAATTTTTACCGCATTATCAACAAGAAGAATATCAGCAATATCATCCGTAATCGAATTGCACGTGCTTATTGGAGAATCACCTGTATTAGCAACATGGGTTATGTTGTACGGGCTAAGTGGACATGCCGTTGATGATTGATTTTGGGATTTATTACCGAATCCTATTTCGCCATTGAAATAAATTTCATCTGGATTTGGCGCCGTATAATTTTCTACGGCAAAAAGCAATTCTGTTACTTCATATTTTGTAATCTTGCCCACATATTTCCCGATTTCAGCATCAGAAGTGGCGTCCAATAAAACGGAAGCAGTCATTTCATTTGTAGTAGATACTGAAACAGGTAAAGATTTAACAATCGTAGTATTAAAATCAATATCTGACAATTCTTCATCATTGTCACAGCTGAATATTGACAAAGTTAGTATTACTAAGAGGAGATTAATTCCAAATCTTTTCATTGATATTTGTTTATTTTTATGAATAATCAATTTAACTACTTCACTAATAACAATCAAGATGTAACTAATCTTGGATTCTTTAATTAATCAATGCTCATGAAGGGAGGATTTTGCTTCATATCACAACTCACAAATTTTTAACTTTTATTAACCGATGAAACAACCAATTCCAACAAATGCATGTCATCGTGCTCACTTCCTGTTACAGGATGTTGGGGATTTTCTGCATCATATTTCAAGACAACCACAAGATCCAAAGAAGGGACTACAGCAACAATCTGTCCACCATAGCCACTTGCAAGGAAAGTGGGCTGACCATCAACAAAGGTGATCCACCATTGATATCCATAACTATACCTTCCATAAATATTTCGTACGCGTTCCCGGGTTGAAGCTCTTATCCATTCTTCAGACAGAATCTGAGTACTGTCCCACATACCTCGATTTAGAAACAAATAACCAAATTTCGCCATATCTCTTGCCGTTAAATAAAGACAGGTTGCAGCAATTTCAATTCCTTTAGTATCTTTTCTCCAACTTTGTGATAGTGGTTTTATATAATCCCTCCATCGGTTGTATTCAACTGGCTCACTGAATACCTCAAATGAAATCCCAAGCGGATCGAAAAGCCGTTCCTTTGCAATTTGTCCAGGAAAAATACCAGTCTTGTAGTATGCAAGGGAGGTTAGAAAATGTGAATTAGCCGAACTGTATTTGAATTTTTTGCCTGGTGTGGTTTCAAATCCCCTGGAAAGAGCCTCCCTTACCCAATCATCCGAAGCCACCCAATTTTCCCATAAAATTCCTTCTTCTGACCAGGACAAACCAGTCGTATGAGTTAAAGCATGGTGTAGTGTTATTTCCTTGAATCCGGGATAGTCTGGCATTAACGTTGCCATTTGTTGATTAGTCGAGCTGACAACACCATCATCTACTAAAAATCCAACAAGGGCAGAACTAAAACTTTTAGTTACGGAATGAAGGTTTGTACTTTGATCAATACCACCGCCATAATAGTACTTTTCAAAAACAATGTACCCATTTTTAACAACCAATAGTGCTCTGGTCAGCAGGTCATTTGTAGCAAACTGATCAGCCAAATTCATTTTTTCCGGATCAATATCATGATCTTCCATTTGAGCAATTTCCCATCCATAAGTCGGCCAATAATGCCTTTCCTGATTTGGCCAATTGTATCCATCTTTTGGTACAATTATAGTTTGATCATTAGAGGGTTTACATGAAAATACGAACAACCATGGTAAAATGGATAGAATCAAAATCAATTTACAAAAACTCAACATCGCAGGTGCTATTTAAATTTCGAATACTTTATACAATTACTTTAAATTAATCAGTTATCACTTTTAGGAATCAAATCCATGCTGGTAATATATATGTAACTCAAAATCTATGTCCTTAATTCCTTTTTAAAACTGTATGGTGTACATCAGCACCGGCAATAATGGTAATTGTGTGGAATATTCAACATTATCAGTTGTCGAATTATACCACTGATCCAGCTGTGCAGCATTATTTGTAAAATTCTGAATATCCAATTTCAATTCCTGGCTGGTGCGTCGGTTATTGATCCTGTATGAAATTGCCAGATTGCCAGTGAAGATATCGTCGCCTCGTTCGGTAAATGCCAATTCTTCCTGGCTTTTGGTATACCCTGCTTCTCTCGAAGCTTCCAGGTCAATTGGCGTATACCACCTCCCACCGGCAATGGAGAATTTGGCATTCACACTAAGCACCTTATTTTTATCTCCCCTGGTCGAAAGCAGGAATTCTTTCCCTATTAATAAATTGCCCAGATAATTGACATTAAATCGAGAATTTCGCTCAACATTATCAAAAGCCCTATATTTTGAATCAAATAACGAAGTAGATAACATGTAGTAATAATTATTGGCAAAATACCGCTCCAATGTGAGCTCCAGGCCATAGTTGTATCCTGTTCCTGCATTTATCAATTTTCTTGTAGTATATCCTTCAACAGAGTTGATCAATGAGTAGGAACTGGTTGGATCATCCTCCACTGGAATATTGTACAAATCCTGATAATATACTTCTGCTTTTAGAGCCAGGTTGTTGGTTAACATATTATTATATCCCAATACAAAATGCCTTGCTTTCGAAAAGTCCAGGTTTTTATTTGGCATGGTTGGAATATCATGATCCGTGTTAACAGCAAAGTAATTGATCAACGACTCCATTTTACTGTGAATTCCAAATGCAGCTGACAACAATTGGGTTGGTGTAAATGCCCATTGCAATCCTATTCTTGGTTCTATAGCTTTATTTTTATTCAATTCAGTGCCCAAGAAATGAATTCCAGCGATTGCAGTAAATTCTTCTGTCAGGCGATATTTCCATGATCCAAATGCATGATATAATCCTGTATTTCCATTGGCATCCTGCTCCCTGACCAGACCATCTTCTTCTTTGTAAAATACATCTGAATAATAATTATAGAATTTTCTGTCATAAATAATCCCAAGCTGAACCTTGCTTTTTGCACTAAACTTATGATGAAGCGTACTGGTAAACTTGGTCGTGTAATTTCTGAAAAAACCATCATAATAAGTATAAAACTCATTATTATCGTCCAACTCCTCACCCACTCCACCTGTACCGCTCTCTGAAATTGAAAGGTTGGTTTCCAAATAGGTAGAATTATTGAACAGATATCGATGACCAAGTCCAACCACGCCCATATCAGCTTGCCAGTCACCTTTTTCAAGCACTATACTTTCATTTTCATCATCCGTTACGTCCTCCAGGATATGGCTTTTACCTCCTAATCCAAATACGGTAAATGTACCCATATTTCTGGTTGGGAACCTGAATTTAAAGGATAAATCCTGGTACTTTGGAACTCCACCAAAGTCAACCAGATTCAATTCATCAAGAATAGCTAGGGTGGAATAGCGGTAATTCACTAAATAAGATGCTCCTCCCCCTTTTTTAAATGGCCCTTCAAGCGTAATGTCCGTGCCTAAAACTCCCACAGAAAAAGCGTATTCCCGGTTTTCGTTGTTCCCGTTTCTCAGCCTCATATCAAAAACACCTGAAAACGCATTGCCATACTCCGCCGGAAATGCTCCGCTAAAAAAATCACTATTCGTCAGCATGGCACTGTTTAATGCATTGATTGCTCCTCCTGTACTTCCTTCATCAGCAAAATGATTGGGATTTGGGATTTCAATTCCTTCGAGTCTCCATTGTACTCCCTTTGGTGAATTTCCCCTGACAATAATAAAATTATTCCCCTCGGCAGCTGTATTATTCCCGGCAAATGCGGAAACCATCCTGGCAGGATCACTAAATGCTCCGGCATAGCGTTTCGTTTCTTCCACTGAAAATTGTCGAGCACTCACAACTGCCATCTCATTAAGAACTTCATTTTTATTTTGTTGTCTGGCAGAAATGATCAATTCATCCATTTTTACCACTGATTCAACCATGTCAATAGTTAAGATAAATTCTTTGGCGGAACTTATAAGCAAATTAGGGATGATTTTTTCTTCATATCCGATACAGCTTATTTTCAGACTCACCCTCCCAACTGGTACATGCTCAATCCGAAAATCACCTTCTGTATCTGTACTGGATCCCAACATTGGATTTGAATCAATGACCAGTATATTGGCCCCAATTACCGGAGCTTTAGAATCCTGATCGGTAATCCGACCGCGAATTGTCTGAAATAATTCCGCTGCATCGGCGGAAAGTGAAGTCAATAGTGCAAAAACCAAAAAAATGATTGTTAGGGCATAGAGTATCTTAAGCTTAAGTGTATGATACATGATTATGTTGTTTTAATTGATGTTAAAAAGAGGTTAAAAACGTATTCCTAAATTGAAACCCGGGTAAACTATAGTTCTGGTATTACCATGGATTTCATTATAAAAAGACAACTCGGGATCAATGAGGTTTCCACCTGGTTGACCTTCATTATTTTTAAGATTTGAAACATGAACATTTAAGGATGGTCCGCCATAGATTTGTATGGGGCCTAAATCAATCCAGGCATTTATTTTCAGCCGGTTAAGCAAATTCAATTCATTGGTCCACCATTCATTCTCATTGACATGTGTGGCAGTCAGATCAATATTTACTCCCCAGGCTTTTCCAATCGGTACCAGTGAACCCAATCCCAATCCAACTCCCCACATTTCTTTGGAATCCTGCTGCTTGAAGCCAATCGTAAAAATATTATACAATTTTGGCACCCCCATTTTATAGGTTGCATTGATCCAAAAAGCCTCATTAGCTTCAATCTCAAAGGCATAGTAACCATTTTTTACCACACTGATCAATCCCAACGGAACACCTCTTTCTACCGTATCTGCGATATTGATAAGAGATAATTGGAATCCATTTAATCTTTTTGCGTAGTTTAAAAATCCTGAAAGCTGCACGCCTTCCACCGATTCTGTGGAAATATTGACAAGCCCTGCAGCCTGGAATTTTGATCTTTTCCCCTGACTAATATTGACAATTCCTGAAAGCTGGGCCCCTTCTCCAGCTTTCCCGTTCAAATTGGATATACCTGCGATCTGCATGCCATGATTGCCTTCTGGCGTGATATTGGTTAATCCGCTTGCCTGAAATGCCCAGGATTCTTTGTTTACAATATTAGTGATGCCACTAAAATGTACACCTTTGGAAGGCCCATTTATAACATTAGTGATTCCTGCAAATTGAACGCCTGTTGTTAGTCCTCCATCAATGTTATATAATCCTCCCAATTGGAATCCCCTGGTAATACCAGTCGTCACATTTCCTAAACCACCTAACTGAAATCCAGTTACATCTCCTTTGGTTGTGTTGTGAAGTCCTCCGATTTCTATTCCATTCACTCCACCAGACATGCCCATCAAAACATTTAATGAAACATTA
>Ga0209536_100003631_pt1 | contig 24710 bp, 19 predicted proteins | sample DeeMarSeWOR28_12_FD_187461 | JGI IMG/M metagenome (GOLD analysis project Ga0209536, IMG submission 187461) | Marine sediment microbial communities from White Oak River estuary, North Carolina - WOR-2-8_12 (SPAdes) (version 2) | ecosystem: Environmental > Aquatic > Marine > Intertidal zone >...
CATAAAAAATATGCAAATAGTTTTTTATTATCTAAAAATGAATTTTTAAATAGAATTAATAGCAATAAAGCCTATATGCTACCCTCAATAGCAGGTTTTGGGATAAATAAATGGAGAAAATTTTTCACTGGAGTAGTTCGTGAGATAGGTGTGGAAATTGATACTCCCGTCACAGTAGATATTCATAGACTTATTAGATATCCAGGATCTTTACATGGAAAAACTGGTTTTAAAGTGCAAGAATTATCACCCAATGAACTTGTCGATTTTAACCCGTTAAATGAAACAGAAGAGAGATTAGATCCAATTGTTTTAAAAAGTAAGGTTCAAACTACCCAAAAAATAGAAATAACTGCGACAAATGTACCTGTGACTAAAATTAGTGGTGAAAAATTTGGACCCTATATCAAAGGTGACATTGAGGAGGTTCCCCACCATATAGCTGTCTTTCTTCTCTGTAAGGAAGTTGCGAAAACGGTATGAGTTAAAAATTTATTTATAAGAACACTAAAATATTCATTAAAAGAGATTATTGCAGAATCGATGGATATCGCGAAAGATTATGAGAGGCTTTACAATCATTGGCATAAAGAGTTCCAAGATACAAATTTAACGGAATTAAACGATAAAACTTTCATGTCGTATACCAAGATTTTAAAAGATATAAACAACCATCGAGAATCAGATAGTAGTCCCCTAAAACTTCAGATGTTTACTTCCTATAAGGAGAATTTTAACTTCCTCTTCGAAGATCTATTGAAAATACGGAAATTAAAAATTATAAATCTTGCTCTTGCCCTAAAAGATATTGTGTTCGAGAATGTGACAGAGGCTGAAAAGAAACTATATCAAAATATTGTGGGTTCGATTAAAGGATATGAGAAAATCAAAGCAATATCTATTTACGAAGGAAAAGAGTATCTAGAACCTGTGAGTGAACCTAGGGTTGAAGAGATTAAACCTGAGACAAGTAAAAGGCATGATCCAGTGACTGAAGAAAAAAAGCCGATTTTCCCTCAGGTAAAGACTGATCAAGAAGAGGATTCAATTGAATACACCTTGCTGGTATTTCTAAAAAAAACACCGCCATTAGTAGGTATTGATCTACTAAATTATGGGCCTTTTGAGAAAGAGGAAATTGCGAATATTCCCTCCCAGAATGCTAAAATTCTTATTCTCGAGAAATTCGCAAAAGAATTTGAGGTTTCTTAAGTCTACTTGAATTTTTCATCAAATTCTTCTTTAAAATATTTAATCCGATAACTTCCATATTTATCTGTTAAAGAAAATTTTGGAGGTCTAGTACTCACTAGACTTCCTCCGCAGTAACGACATTTAGATTCAGGATTAGCTAGGCCATATTTATTACAATCCTTACATTTTTGCAGATATTTAGTCATCGTTTTGGATTTGCATTAATTATTCAAGTTTTAATCTCTAATGAACTCAAAATTACCGTTATATTGTCCTGCTTTTTGGTCAATGATTTCTAGAGCATCAGATAAAATACTTTCCGCATCCAAATAATCTTTTGAAACAACTTCTAACCTATAAAATGGTGCAGCAATATAACTAATTTTAATATTACGTGTTTCCTTTGAATCAATAACTTTGAGAGCTTCGATTAATGATTCTTTAATTTGATCAATTCCGTTTTCTGAATTAATGCTAAGTTTTACCTTCCCTGAAATACTTACAGTCGAGATTTCTACATTCTCATCTACAATCTTAAGTAGTGCATCTTTAATCTCTTCGGAGACTCCTTCTATTTGGTTTAAAATATTCTTCCCATCTTCTTTAAGACTTTCAATTGTTTCTTGATAAGATTCGAAATAATCTAGAACTGGAAATCCAACAACTTTATATGCCTCATCCAGTGACATATTAATTCCTTCAGTTTCCGTAAGGAATTGTAACAAATTCTCGAACTTGACAGCATATTTCCATTCCTTTAATCTAATTTCTCGCTGAGCGGAATTTACCCTTCGTAATGACATATCAACATGACCTTTACTAGGATCGACACGTAATACTCTTAGTACTAACCTTTGACCAGGTCGAACAAAAGTTCTAATATTTTTTATCCATCTAGAACTGATCTCTGATATATGGATCATTCCTCGCGCAGTTTCCTCTGAAGGTAACCCTTCAAAATCAATTAAATCAACATAAACATATTGATTCTCAATATCTGTTACTTTAGCAACAACAAACTCTCCTTCCTTTGGAAATATCGCTCTACTTTTTACCATAATACCTAATATTAAATTATACGTTGTTGTTCTTTTTTGATAGTTCTTACAATAATTAACGATCTATTATTTTTTATTCTTATTATCTTCATTGAACTGAAAAGCAATTCTTGAAAAAAATTTTCATTATTTGTGTAGTTTAAATAATAAAGCCCTTAGAATTTAAGGGTAAATTATAGTAAAAAATATAAATCCATCGACATTTACAATTAACATCTAATAAAAATAATTTTATGTAAACAGTATAAAATTAGAATATTTTAATAATAAAAATAGAGGAAATTGATGAAAAATGGCTGATAAACCACATTTAAACCTGGTTATTATCGGACACATTGACCATGGTAAATCAACAATGATGGGCGCATTACTCATTGAAACTGGGGCAGTCACCGAAAGAGAGGCTCGTGAGTTAGAAAAACTTGCTAAGGAATATGATAGAGACTCTTGGTCATACGCCTTCGTCTTTGATAAATTAAAAGAAGAACGTCAAAGAGGGATTACAATTGATCTTGCCTTCAGAAAGTTTGAAACACCAAATAGGTATTTTACAATAATAGACGCTCCAGGACACGCAGACTTCGTCAAGAATATGATTACAGGTGCATCACAAGCTGACGCAGCTATCCTTGTCGTCTCAGGAAAGAAAGGGGAGATGGAGGTTGGAATTGCTGCAAATGGCCAAACTCGTGAACACGCTTATTTAGCACAAACTCTCGGAGTAAAACAATTAGTTGTTGCCGTAAATAAAGCTGACGTATACGATTATAGTGAAGATCGTTTCAATGAAGTTAAAGAATCAGTTGGTGATCTCTTAAAAAATATTGGTTTTAAGCTCAAAGATGTGCCATTTGTTCCTACTTCAGGTATGGCAATGGAAAACTTATCTAAAAAGAGCGAGAAACTACCTTGGTATGATGGACCAACTTTAATTGATGCAATCGATCAATTTGTTCTTCCTGAGAAACCTACAGGGAAGCCTTTAAGAGTTCCTATTCAAGATGCATATAGCATTAAGGGACAAGGTGTAGTTCCTGTTGGGAGAGTAGAAACTGGCATCTTAAAGAAGGGAGACACCGTCATTATCATGCCAACTGGCTTCAAAGGAGAGATTCGCTCAATTGAGATGCATCATGAGGAGATTCCGGAGGCTCTTCCCGGAGATAATATCGGATTCCTTATCAGAGGCCTTTCAAAACAAGATGCAAGCCGGGGAGATTGTATGGGACATCCAAGTGATCCTCCTACAGTCATTAATCCTAGTGGTAAGTGGACAGGACAGGTTATTGTAATCTGGCACCCTACTGCTCTCGCACAGGGTTATACTCCCGTTGTACATGCTCATACTGCACAAGTTGCTGCTAAATTCGAAAGCTTGGTTAAAAAGTTAGACCAAAAAACAGGTGCAGTGATAGAAGATGCACCTAAGTTCCTGAAACGGAATGAGGTCGCAATTGTTGAATTATCTCCAATCAAGAAAATGTGTCTCGAAAAATATGAGGTTATCCCAGAAATGGGACGATTCGCTGTACGGGATATGGGTAGAACGGTCGCAGTTGGAATTGTAAAAGATATTGACCCAGGAGCACCGGCAGTGAAAACTGTGAAAAAGTAAAGTAATATTTTTTTGAACTTTTTTATTTTATACCTTTTTTTAATTAATAGATAATTTTTTCCAAGAATCACTTAATTCAAATATCTATCCACAGTTTCATAATTTTTAAGATTTTTTCTTGATTTGAGACAGATCAGAAAAACTGGTGATGTCATCCCCTTAGTTTAAGCCTTAAATTGTAATCTCTCTTAGTAATTGAAGAGATTTTCCCATGACATGTCAATATTATTATAATTTTTGTACCTTCAATTGCCTTCTCTAATTAAGTTAGTATTAATCAGGATAGGTCGATTAATAGTTCTCACAAAAAAAACGAAAATTTGCTTTTTAGGTATGAGTAGTGTTGGAAAATCTTCATTATTATCACTGCTTAAGGGACGTGATATACTTGAAAAAGCAGATCCTACAGTAGGGCTGCAAATTGAAAATTCGTTACTTAATGGAAGGAAAGTAAATATTTGGGATCTTGGGGGTCAAGAGCGTTACAGGTTTATGTGGCAAGACTTTTTACGGGGTACCGGCTTAACAGTTATAGTATGTGATTCTACAGAAGAAAATGTTGCTCAAACAAAAGAAATGTATGATAAATTCTCACGTTATTTTGGTTCTAAAATCATAGCAATCGCAAACAAGCAAGATCTTCCTAATGCATTAAGTGCTGAAAAAGTTCAAGAAAAACTAGGTTTACCTACCTATGGAATGTCAGCAATAAGATTAGACTTACGCGGAAGGATAAAACGCATCTTAGAATATGAACTTGATGTGAATAAATCAAGTTAATGTTTATATAAACGTCCTACTAGATGTGCCACCCGAAGACATTCGGGTATTTTGGCATCTATACTTACTTTAAGTAACAGTGATTTTACACTTTCTACATCTATTCCTTTTGAATGAAAATAGATATGTGAAATCCCTCCAGCAGTTGGGACTTCTAATTGAAATAACTGTCCTGCATTGCTAATGGTTTGAAATTTTTTTCTATAATTATCAGGATACTTTTGTTTTAAAGCTTGAATTACAGCATCAAGGTTAACCTTGCGTTCATTAATTGCAATAATTGGTATTTTTAATTCGGAATAAATTTGATCTAGATCTATTATGTTAAAACCACCAAAAGTTATCGTATGCGTTAAGATGAATTGTACCGAATTGCTCAGATTTTTTACTAGATTAATTAATATTTTTGTTCCATCATTTCCGTCGATAGTTATATCTGCTTGTACAACATTTACCACGCGAACACCTTGACAAATGACACCTATTAGCTTAGTCTTAAGTGATTGAGACTTTAATTTAAAAGTAGCGTCATCAAATCCTACAGTTATGGGATTATTCTTCATTTTTTTTGATTTGCTCTAATAATCCTTTAATTTTAATAAGTAATTCAGTAAAAGCCTTTGTTGCTATTTCGTTTTCTTTACTTCTATTGGCAAGATTTCCTGATAAATTATCAGATAGGAGATTTATAATATCACTTAGAGCCATCAGGTTAGTAAGCCATACGTACGCAACCAACGCCTCCGCAGTATCTGCGAGATCATGAGCATCAGCTCGATTTTTTGCATAATTTTTTAAATTTGCATTTTTTATTGCTATAGACAATATTTTTTTACTCACTTTTACTCCAGTTCGAGTAATTTTATTGTTTTTATCCGTTTTAGTTAAAAAAACTGATTTTGCAGTAGAATACGCAAGATTAACGATTCCATCTCCTATTTTTGCTAGACCTTTATCAGTCCCTATAGCTTTTTGGGACTTATTAAGATTCAGATCCTTAGTTAAAAACTCATAATCCATTAAGCTAATTGAATTATGACTTCTTATAAAGTTTTCATAAAAAATAAAATTAGGAACTTAAACAAGTTTTTTGAACATTTTCTGTGCTTCGAGAACTTCTCCTCTTAGAGATTCAATTGCCCCATAAAGAATATCATTAATTTTATATTTATCACCTTCAACAAGACGAATAAATATTTGAGGGGCTTCTATTCCGGTAACCTTGTATGCTGCTGCGATAACTCCTTCATTGTTTAATAAGTGTTTAACGAGCATATTACAGAATCCATGGGATTGACCTTCAACGCTTAGTTCATAATCATTCTCTCTTAAAGCTTTTACAAGCTTTAAATCTAGATACTTATAGTCTTTGAATCTCGGTTCTTCTTCAACTTCATATATATCTTCTTCTTCAATTTCCAAATCTTCATCTAATGAACTGGGAATATCTTCTTTTTTCTTTTTATCGCTAACTTCTAAAAGATCACTGTCAAAATCATCCTCTTCATCTGAAAAATCATCCTCTAAATCATCTAGATCTTCTTCAAGTTCCTCTTCTGGTTTTACTGATTTCTTCTTTGCCATAATTTATCTCTAATTTGATAGGATTTGTTTAACCTAATCAAAAAAATTAAGAATGTAATAAATTTTTTTTGGTTTTGCCTACTAAGTTTATTTTCAAAGATATTGATTAGCAAGATCTTTCAATCGCTCTGTTGCTAAATTTTGCAGATCTCGGGAACCAAACAATGTAACTTTAATACTTCTTCCCTCAACACTAACATTAAAGCTGAGATAATTTATTTTTTTCTGAATATTTTCAAGAAATTCAACTAAATTATCAAGGGAGCCACTATTGTTATAAAAATGAATAACTTTTTTCCCTACTTTTCTCAATAAAATCACGCTGCGATATTAATAGTGTTTTGTAAGTAATGTTTAAAACCTTAGTGGTTGGCTAACGTTTCTGTAATCATTAGCCAATTTTCGTGTTTCTGTATTACCACATCTTTCACATCTTAATCTATTACCACCTATTTTATCGAGGGGTGTTCCGCAAATGACACAGTCTGCATAAAGAACACCAAGATCTTTACCACTCGTGCTCAAATTGAACTCATTAAAATTGAGACTTATTACGCGAGCTCGGATAATATCAGTAATTTGAAATGCTTCTTGTATCTTTTCAATATATCTTTCTGATATCTGGGAAACATGAACATTTCCGAAATAGCTTGAATTATAATGAAGTTTATTATTAATCGTGAAAAAATTAATACCAACAGAATATTGCCGGAGAAATAATATTGTTCCAATCACAGTATCCCCAACTTTAACAGTTTTTCGGTCCTCTTCTTGATGAGTTTCAACTTCAATTACTCTTTTTTCATCATCTATATTAACTACTCCAGATTTCGTAGCATAGATCTGTCCATCTTTAATGAAAGTAGATTTCTTGTCAGGAAGGAATTCTTCTACTACACCAAGTTTTTGTCCTGTTAAGACGATATCATTCTTTTTTAAGGTTTTCTTTTCCAATTTTACCAACGTTAATCTTTTAATTTCCCACTTTCTTTCTAAATCTAAGTAATTAGTATTAAATAAATTAAATAAATTTAATGTATTAATTAAAAAAGAGTTAACATTTTAACGGATGAAGATTGGAAAAAATGAACTAATTTCTGTCATCCAGAGCACTGAACCGTTTATTAAACCTAAAATTGAATTAGAACAATATTGTATCGACGCTACTAGTGCTGTGGATATCATTTTTTTCGCTGGTTTTGAATATAATGATATTACCAATAGAATAATTATTGACCTAGGCGCGGGAACGGGAAGATTATCAATTGTTAGTGCATATTTTAGGGCAAAATATATATTGAGTATAGATATAGATAGGAGTGCGCTAACGATATTAAAACGTAATATTGACTCGCTTGGATTAGAAGATATTATACTACCACTCTGCACTGATGTAAAACACTTAGAGTTTTCTAAAAACCAATTATTCAGCAATTTAAAAATTACAACAATAATGAATCCCCCCTTTGGGGTTAAAAAAAGGAGTGCTGATCGTATTTTCTTAGAAAAATCCTTTTCCTTTTCTGACGTTATATATTCAATACATCTAGCAGGAGATAAAACTCATAAATTCATAACTGAATTTTGTACACGATTTAATTGGCATATTGACAATTATTTTCCTTATAAGATGATCCTTGAAAAATCATTTGAATTTCATAAAAAGAAAGCGAAATATATTGATGTGATTGTTTTTAGATTTTTGCGAGATTTACCTTAATTTTAAGAAAAAATAGATGTTAATTTTATTGAAATTCTTTCCATGAATCTAAATTTTTTGGAAATTTAGCGTTTTGCTTAAGATATTCTTCAATTCTGAGAAGTTGGTTAAATTTAGCACATCGATCTGACCTAGATGTTGCTCCCGTTTTAAGTTGTCCTGTACAAAGCCCGACTGCTAAATCAGCTATGAAGGGATCCTCAGTTTCACCAGAGCGATGAGACACCATTACATTGAATCCATTTTGGAATGACATTTTGCAGGCCTCGATAGCTTCTGTAAGAGAGCCTATTTGGTTTACTTTAAGTAAGAGGGCATTCCCTGCCTTCTCATTAATTGCTTTTTCCAGTATTTTGATGTTGGTAACTGTTAAGTCATCATCTACAATTTGCATTGTTTCATCTATTTTCGCTGTTAGAGTGGCAAAACTTCTGAAATCTTTCTCATCAAAAGGATCCTCAATAGATTTAAAGGGATAATCACGAATTAGGTCTAAGTAAAATTGTACTAATTCTTCAGCATTCAATTTCTTACCATCAATACTATAAACTCCATTATCATAGAATTCACTGGCTGCAGCATCCATCGCAAGTACAAAATCAGTCCCCATTAAAAATCCTGCCTCTTCAATAGCATCAACAATTATATCAACAGCATCATAAGTTGAAGATAAATTGGGAGCAAAACCCCCCTCATCTCCAACATTAATAGAAGAAGGGCCATATTTCTTAAGTAATAATGATTTTAATGTTTGATAAACTTCAGCTACATTTTGTATTGCTTTCGAAAATGACTTAGCACCTATTGGCAAAACCATAAATTCTTGAATTGCTAGATTATTTCCCGCATGTGATCCACCGTTGATAATGTTGCATGACGGTAAGGGAAGTAAATAATCTTGACGTGTTTTACTAAAAGCCAACTTATGGATATGGGCAAATAATGGAACCTCAGATAATATTGCAGCCAATTTTGCATTTGCTAAAGACACTGATAATATTGCATTCGCACCTAAATTACGCTTATTTTCAGTTCCATCAATATTGATCATTTCTTTGTCGAGTTTTTCTTGGTCGCGTACATCAAAACCTATTAATTTCTTACTTATAATATCATTAACATTTGATACCGCCTTTAAAACATGTTTACCTTTAAAATCTGTACCTCCATCTCTTAATTCTAGTGCTTCTAATACTCCTGTGGACGCACCGGAAGGAACAGCAGCTCTTGCATATATTTCACCTGAATAAACCTCAGATTCCACTGTAGGGTTCCCTCGAGAATCTAGTATCCACCTTGATTTTATTTCTGTAATTTTAAAATCAGTCATTTTAATCCTTTTAGTTTTTTAATAGATATGAATATTAATATAGAATTAAGAAAATTTAATTCTTAAGATATGCTAATAAAATTTAAATTCATTTTCAAAAATATGACTCTTGAGAATAGACCATTTGTCGAAAAATATCGACCACGTTTTTTAGATGATATTACTAACCAAAAAAGTATTATCAAACGTCTAAAACAGTTTATTATAGATAAATCTATGCCTCATCTTATTTTTGCGGGTCCCGCTGGCACGGGGAAAACAACATCAGCACTCGCAATGGTTCGAGAATTATATCGAAGGAAAATGGCAGTTAACAAAACCTATTTAGAGTTAAATGCAAGTGACGCTCGAGGAATAGATGTAATAAGAACCTATATTAAAGATTTTGCGAAAGCCCGTCCTCCTGCGGATATACCTTTCAAAATCCTTATTTTAGATGAAGCAGATAATATGACTTCCCCTGCACAACAAGCTTTAAGAAGAACAATGGAAAAATATACAAAGAATTGTCGGATGATTCTAATATGCAATTATTCTAATAAAATCATACCACCAGTTCAATCAAGATGTGTAGTTTTCCGATTTTCCTCGTTAAGTAAAGATGATATAAAAGAAAGAATTAAGTTTGTGGCAGGGGAAGAAAAAATTGAGCTCACACCTGGAGGAATAAATGCTCTCGTGGATGTATCAAGAGGGGACTGTAGAAGGGCTATTAACTATTTACAATCATGTAGTACAATCTCAAAAAAAATCGATCAAGAAACAGTTCTACGGGTAGCAGGGGAGGTTCCCTCAGATAAAATTAAAATGATACTAAATGCCGCATTAGAAGGAGAATTACAACTCTCGATTAAATTATTAAATAATCTCATCAATGATTATGGGCTTTCTGGTCAAAATGTTATCAAAAACATCCACCGAGAGATCTATGAAACAAACATTACAGAAAGTGTGAAGATAGAATTGTCTAAATTGTTAGCTGAATTCGAATACCGATTAAGCCAAGGTGGGACTGAAGAAATACAATTACAAGCATTATTAGCTAAAATTGTTCTGTTGCAGGAGTCCGAATAATCGATGTTTAAATTTAAAATATGATTCTCTTTTAAAGAAGTATTTTTCCATCCTTTCCATTGATTTTTCGTCTTCTTTTAAAATGATAGTATCGTCATACACAACGTTCCATAGCACGACTCCTCTTGGATCAGCTGGTTGATACGAAATTTCTTCTAAAGGATCAAATAATTGAAGGAAATCTTCATAATCGATGAATCCCTTACCCAGATCTAAAATTTTTTTAACCATCCGTCGAATCTGTTGTCTTAGAAAGGCCCTACTTTTAAATTGAAAAAGCATGAAATCATCTTCAATCGACAATTCTACAGAATCAATTTTGCGTTCAGTCTTGGTTTCTTTCTCACTTCTTTTTGAAAAATTAACAAAATTATGGGATCCTTCTAATTGTTTACATGCTCTATACATTATGTCAATATTTAAAGATTCAAAGTTCTTTTGCATGGAAAGTGGTGTTGGCACTAGATATAAATAATGACGTAAAATAGCACTGTATCGAGAAGAAAAATCTAAAGGTACTTTTGAATAGGCCCACATTCCTATTTCAACAGGTAATATAGAATTGATTTCCATCAATATTGGTTTTTTCTCCAGAATGATGCTAAAACACGCACCGCGTGCAGATACTAACTTATCTGTTCTGCTGGCAAACTCAAATCCAGAACCCTCTCTATTTTTAATGTAATTTTTTTCACGCAGTGCGTTTAATATGCAATCCTCGATTGTTAGAAGGTTGGGTTGTCTTTGTGATCCATAATACTTCGTTTTACCTATGTAATAGAATTTAAGAAGATATCTACTCCTTTCCATTTAGTTGCTTCACTCTTTAATAAATCAATCAGTTTAAAATAAAATAATCCCAAAAAAATTTACGCTATTGTTATGATTTTGGATTTTACAAAATGTCGGGTTAAAAAAAAACATTTTAATCTTAAGGATATTTTTTATATTCAAAATTTAATTATGGATATTAAATTATCAATTTATTAAAATTTTAAAGGAAGAGATATGGCAAAGATCATCAATTCACTAAGAAACTTCCGTGATCGCATACGAACTGGGGTAAATATAAAAACTCGCAATGTTTTATTTTTCACCGCCATCTGCTTAGTAATTATTTTAGCCATCTTTCTAAGAATTACGCCTATTTTTAGAGGCCCACGATTAATTAAAGCATTCGATCCTTGGATTCAATGGTATAACGCAGAATATCTATCTGATCACACTCTATATGAGTATTTTAATTGGCGTGATTATAAAAGCTGGTACCCAGAAGGATATAATCGTGGTTCTTTACGTCCCGGTTTAACTTTTACGGTTGTAATAATTCAGAAAATAATTACCTTTTTTGGGGTACAAATTTCACTATACGATATTTGTTATTTCTTTCCAGCCATCATGGGTGGAGTTACCGTACTTGTGGCATATTTCTTAGGAAAAGAGCTCCTTGATCGGGGAACTGGGTTGTTAGCAGCATTTTTCTTAGCATTTAATCCAGGTTATGCTCAGAGAACAATGGCCGGGTTTTTTGATAATGAAACTATAGGAGTGTTTGCCGTTCTTATGACATTTTTGTTTCTCCTGAAAGCGATGAGAACTGGGAAATTTTTCCATGCTATGATTGGGGGTCTTTCATTAGGTTATCTCTCTTTGAGTTGGGGAGGATACCAATTTGTCTTTCTCGTTATACCAATTCTCTGTATTATCCTGATCTTTTCAGAAAAATACAACCAAAATATCCTTATTGCTTATGCTGGAGTAGAAGGAGCAGGATTACTAATTTTTTCTTTATATTCTAGCTTCAAATATGACGCTCTATTTTCTGATATTGAACTAGGTGGAATCTTTCTATTTACAATAATATTGATCGCATTTCATATTATTCAAAGAAGAAAAATAGATCATCCTGTTTCTTATCAACGCTTGATAAACTTTATAAAGTGGGGATTTATTCCAGCGGTTGTTATCGTTGCTGGTATTGTTTGGGTTGCCCCAGATATAATCCCTTTTGGTTTTGGGTCACGATTTCAGACTATCCTTAATCCTTTATTTCGTGATGAAGTAAGTTTGGTTGCGTCAGTTGCAGAGCAAATGCCAAGTCCATGGAGTGTGTTTTACTATAACACACTTATTCCACTAGTATTAACGCCACTTGGTATATATTTTTGTTTTAAGAGATTAAATGCACCCGAAGTTTTTTTAATTGTTTTTGTAATAATGATGTTTTATTTTACTGGTAGCATGATTAGGATTATTCTGATCTTTGCCCCAGCAGTTTCTCTTATGGGTGCGTATGGATTAGTAAGTGTTCTCCGCATTTTTGGTAGTTTCCTCGGAGAAAGGAAAGTTGGAGTAAGCAGAAAACGAAGACGACAAGTAAGGGGGACTGTAGGGAGTGCTGAGACTATTGTTATTGTTTTAGTTGTTGGTTTCTTAGGTATCGCACAGGTCGTACATGCAACAGATATTTCTATTGATCAGTTATCTTATAGTCAAATTTCTCCGGGTGGGGTCGTCCACGATTGGGAAGAAACTTTAACTTGGATGAGATCAAATTTAGAAGGGACTGATGTTGTCGTGTCTTGGTGGGATTATGGATACTGGCTCACACCAATTGGTAATGTGACCACCGTAAATGATAATGCCACAGCAAATCAAACAAGAATAGGTTTGACTGGAATGGCTCTGATGCAAACAGATGAAATATATAGTGCAAAAGCATTCCGTAGACTGAAAGCGGACTATGTTTTAGTATATTTTGGCTTGTTTCATTCAGGATTGGGTGGAGACGAGGGCAAATGGCCTTGGATGGTCCGTATTCCTAATGATAATTATGCCAATTATAAGCGACTAGGTTGGGAAGAAGATAATTGGGCAGAAGATGCAATATTTATTGAAGATGAATATCAAAATACTACTTCCGGATTAATGGGAGTTAAGTGGTTTCAGAGTCAACTAGTAAGGTTGATGTTTGCATTAGTTCCTACAAATCCGAATGATCTAGATCCAAGCGATATTAGATATCGGTATGCAACTCAAATTAATAACCAAAAAACCCAAGAAGGAACATTATGGAAAGATCATATCCCAGATAACGGAATATATAATTTCAAAATATTTGCACCAGTATATATTTCTAGATTTGGATTAGTAAAATTATATAGAATTGATTATACAGTATTAGATTCAAGCTTTTTTATCAGTGAAGCAGAAGTTATTGAGAATGGGTATGCAACGTTTAAACTAAAGAATACAGGTACAAAGGACTTGTTAATAAAAGACGTTAAAGTAAACGGTGTGAGTTATGATTTCTCGATGGGAAAAGGAGCAGCTAATAATATGATAAACAACAGTGATACTGATATTGTTTGGGTCGATTTAGATGGGGCATCACTTCAGAAAGATGATGTTGTAAAAATCAATGTTACAGCAGAATCAGAAGCACAGGCCGGTAATAAATATGAATTCTCAAATAGCACCGCGAATTTCTTTGTAAAACAAGCAGAACAGGGAGAAATTATGATTAACAAGGAACATTCTCTTGTACTTCAAAATGATGCGACTTCAAATGATATCTTCCTTGAAGTGAAAAATACCGGGGAGACTGTTGAAAAATTAGATAGATTTTATTTAAATGAAGATACAGTTGAAAATGAATTAAATCCAGATAACATACATTATTTGGATGGATCGCCGATTCTTGAACCAGGAGATATAGTCACTGTGCAGATTACCGATGTAGAAGCTAACTTTTTTCCTATTAGAAATTATAATAAAATTGGGGTGGCAACACCAAGTGGTATTTCTAGCGAAGCTTTATTTACATCCTCAAAAGAGAATTATTCAATATCTATTTTAGGTCAGGAAAGAATATTATCGCCAGAAGTATTAGCTGCACTCAGTAGCACTTATAAAAATCACATTCCGATTAATTTCAATAAAACTCATGCATTAACATTTGAGAATGGAAGTACAATAATTAGAATCAACGTAAAAAATACTGGAGATATTATATTTGGAATCGATTCAGTGTATTTAACAGAATCTTTGACAGAAGTTGATTTTGAAGATTTCTATACTGAGAGTGGGTCATATAATTTAGACACAAATGAGGAGGATTTCATTGTTGTTAATGCGACTAATTATATTGATTCCGTTGTTAATGAAGAAATACTGATTTGTGTGACCGGGAGTTTTGGGACGACGGTCACCTCTGATATTGGCTACATTCACTCTATTAAAGATCAACCTGATATCCAAATAATCGAGAATATCGAGGGAGTAACTACATCATTCATTTATGCTAATGAGACTGGAAAATTATTAATCAAAAATACGGGCGACCAGCAAATTACTCTTGACGAGGTTTATTTAAATTCCACACTAGCAACCAATATCACTTATCTTTATGGAAATCCTTCCTTAGGTGTGCAAGAATGTGCAATAATAAAATTTGATATCCCGGGATTAGTAATTAATAAGTCAGATGATGTTATAATTAATGTAACTACAACTTCTACAGCAAAAACCAGTGAGATTTTTGATGCTTATGTGGATTCCCTTTATTATAACATCGAAATTGATGATCCTGGGACATCTGTGTTTAATTCTGGGAACATGACAATATCGTTTACTAATCTCGGGCAACAAAATGTTACCCTGGCGTCGATCTACGTAAATAACACCTTTATTTCTTTACCAAATCTTTACACTTTCTTCAATAATTCATGGGTCCCCTTAACAAGTAGTTATATGGAAGCTTTCAATATTGGTATCGGAGATTCAATGGATATCACAATTAGAGTAAATGATCTTGAAATTATAATGGGAACAACGATAAATGTGGATGATGAGGTTGTAATCCTCGTTCGGACAGAGGAAGGTGCTGAGATTATCCACAGTGAAATAGTTAAATGAGTAAAAACAGTTTTTTTTACTTATCTTTTGTTTTAGAAAAAATCATAAGATATTATACTTTAGAATACCTAGAGACTTATCTCTTATATATTATTTATAATTTTCTTCTTACACTAAAGAATAAAAAATGAACCGAATATGAGTAAAGGTTTTCAAATAGAAACTGATTTTACACCTTCAGGAGATCAACCCTTAGCGATTTCTACCCTCGTTGACAACATTAAGAAAGGTAAAAGATATCAAACTTTGTTAGGAGCAACAGGAACGGGGAAAAGTTTAGATTATAATGAACAAATTATAATCATTGATGAAAATGATATTCTTTCAAAAATCAATATAGGTGATTTTGTTGAAAAAAACCTTAAAAAGCCTCAAATTATCAATGAAACTTCATTTCAAGAATTTAGAGGATATCGTGTTTTGTCCTTTAATACAGATGATTATTGTATAGAAGAGAAAAAAATTATTCAAATATCGAAACATAAAGAAGATGTATTATTTGAAATTACTTTGGATGATTATTCAACTATAAAAGTTACAGAAGATCATAACTGTTTTAAATTTTATAACTGTAAATTAGAATTATGTCAAACAAAAGATCTTAAAATTGGAGATTATCTTCCCACTTCTGAATTAATTTTGAAACCTTTAAATGACTCTTTTGAATATTTAAATCTGCTTGATTTTAATCAGTATGCTAAAGTAAATATAAAAACATTAATTGAAAAGAATTTAGGCTCAATAGAAGTAATCAAGAACGTATTAAAGAATGAGAATTTTGCACATAATTGGAAACTTGAACAAATCCTTTATGAAACTAAGGAAAGAGGGATTTCTGTTGAAAACTTAAAAATTATATTAAAGGAATTAAATCTAAATCTTCATGAGGTATTTTCTGATATAAAATTGATTACTAAAGAAAATGATTTACTTAATCCTTTGATCAAGATAGATGAAGATTTTTTAATTTTTTCAGGTCTTTATCTTTCAGAAGGTCATTGCACAGATAGATATATTTTAATTTCAAATTCAGATAAGAATTTACAAAACAAATGTAAAAATTTTTTTAAAAAATTTAATTTAAATTATAATCAAAGGAATCAAAACGATATCCAATTTAATTCCGTTCTTTTTTCAAATTTCTATAAAACTCTTGGAAAGAAAGCTAGAGAAAAACAAATACCAAATCTTTTTTATAATTTATCAAATAACAAATTAAAACCTTTTTTAAGAACTTTATTTGATGGTGATGGATGGGTTGAGAGATCTGCTGTTTGTTATTTATCTGCCTCAAAACAATTGATTTTTGATATAAAAAATTTACTGTTAAGATTTGATATAACATCAAGAGTTTCAAGAAAAAGAAAACGATATAAAACTAAAAAAAGTAATTATAAAGTGGGTACATATTACCAATTAAGTATATCGGGACAGGAAAATCTGTTAAAATTTAAAAAAAACATTTCATTTTCTCTAATTCACAAAATTGAGAAATTAAATTCAACATTAGGCAAAAAGGAAAACACAAATGTTGATTTAATCCCTAATTGTTCATACTATATTAAAGAATTAAGAACAAAACTAAATCTTTCTCAGTCGGAATTAGCTGATTATGTAGGATGTATTAGGCAACATATCTCACATATTGAAAATAATAGAAGATTTCCCTCAAAAAATGTATTTAAAAAAATTATAACACTTGATAAAAATTCGGGGAAGTTAGAAAACTTACTTCATTTTAATTATAGGGAAATCGTAGATATAAAAAAAGTGAAATCTACTAATGGATATGTCTTTGATTTGGCGGTTGAAGATAATGAAAATTTTTGCGCTGGTTATGGAAATATATTTGTTCACAACACATTTACTATTGCAAATCTTATTCAAGAAATTCAAAAGCCTACATTAGTTATGGCCCCAAATAAGACTTTATCTGCTCAATTATATAATGAGTTAAAGGAACTCTTTCCACACAACGCTGTTCATTACTTTGTCAGCTATTATGATTACTATCAACCTGAAGCCTATATGCCCGTTTCAGGCCTCTATATTGAAAAAGATTTCTCTGTGAATGAAGAAATTGAGAGGTTAAGATTAGCATCTGCACATGCAATAAGAACAAGAAAGGATGTTATTATTGTTGCCACAGTTTCGTGCATATATGGGGTAGGGGATCCCGAATATTGGGAATCTGTTACTCTACATACTGAAGTTGGTCAAAAAATTAAACGAGGAGATATCTTATCTAGTTTAATAAAGATTAATTATGAACGTAAAACTGCGGAGTTCAAACCAGGATCAGTTAGAGTTAAAGGTGATATCATTGATATATTTCCTGCATACACTGAGGTAGCAATTAGAATTTCCTTGTTTGGGGATGAAATCGAATCGATTCAAGAAATTCACCCCGTATCGAATAAAGTATTAAGAGAATTAAATGAGTTTAGGGTTTTTCCTGCCACTCATTTTATGATTCCCGAAGAAAACAAGATTAAAGCTCTTAAATTAATAGAAGACGAATTAGAAGAAAGAATCAAATTTTTCAAAAATCAGAAGAAATATGCTGAAGCTCAGAGAATAGAGAGAAGAGTGAAGTTTGATTTAGAAATGATGCGAGAAATGGGGTGGTGTAAAGGTGTTGAAAATTACTCGAGACCACTTTCCTTAAGAGATCCCGGAACACCACCAATGACATTAATTGACTATTTTCCAGAAGACTATCTAATTGTTGTTGATGAGAGTCATGTAACTATTCCCCAAATTCATGGGATGATAGGAGGGGATCGTTCACGGAAGAAAAATCTTGTTGAATTTGGATGGCGACTTCCTAGTGCATTTGATAATCGACCGTTAACTTTTGAAGAATGGGAGGAAAAAATTAGTAATATAGTTTTTATGAGTGCTACTCCCTCAGATTATGAGTTAAAGAAAAGCGGAGGTATTTCGGCAGAGCAAATCATCAGACCAACAGGTCTAGTAGATCCTGAGGTTGAGATCCGTCCTGCTAAGAATCAAATTGATGACTTATTATCAGAGATTAGAAAAGTAGTGAAAAACAATGGAAGAATTCTTATAACGACCTTAACAAAAAGAATGGCAGAAGATATAGCCGAGTACTATACAGCGTTAGGGGTGAAAATAGCATATTTGCATTCTGAAGTTGATACCGTGGAAAGATTTGAAATTTTAAGGCAATTAAGGGATGGTACTCATGATGTAATTGTTGGCATAAACCTTTTAAGAGAAGGTTTAGATCTACCTGAAGTTAAATTAGTGGCAATATTAGATGCTGACAAACTCGGATTCTTAAGGGATACCCGATCATTAATTCAAACAATTGGAAGGGCTTCTAGAAATGTGGAAGGAAGGGCAATTCTTTATGCTGACAGGATTTCTGAGGCTATGAGGGCTGCTATTAACGAAACAAACAGAAGGAGGAATAAGCAGTTAGCCTTTAATAAAGAAAATAAAATCACTCCACAAACAGTTAAAAAGAACATACTCAAGTCCCTCTCAGAAGAAAAAGAGTATAAAGAGCGAGAAGTTAAACGATTAAAACAAAGTGTTAAGGATAAAATCAGTCAATTAGAAAAGGAAGGAGATGCAGATATAATAATACAATACCTTGAAACCAAGATGTTTGTAGCAGCTAAAGAACTTCGGTTTGAAGATGCGGCTTATTTAAGAGACAAAATTAAAGAAGTCAAAGCGAATTATAAAATTTCATAAAGATCCCTCCTAATAATAAATTCATTAAGAATATTATATAAAATTCTAACCAAATTATCTTATTTTTTACTTATTGTGAGTAGTACTAAATTTTAATAAAAACAATAGATTTTCCAAACTATAACAAAAATTATAGATTAAGATGGATAAGAAAATCAATCCCATAATAATTGGTGCCGCTCAGTTTACTCAGCGTAAAGAAACAACCCAACCCCTTGACTCACTGAGTTTAATAGAGAAAACTGCGCGAAAAGCAATAGAAGATACACAAGCTAAGGACATAATTAATTACATAGATGCAATATATATGGTGAATATTGTCTCTTGGTCTTATGAAGATGCTCCCGGTGAACTCGGGAAGAAACTTAATATAAATCCTAAAGAAAAAAAATTCATGCCTGATGGGGGGCAGACTCCTCAAATGTTGGTTAATCAAGCCGCTGAAGCAATTGCCAATGGAGAACACCGTTGCGTTCTTATTGCAGGTGGGGAGGCTGCTTATACTATATGGAGGCGATTTAAAGGAATACGTCCTGAATATTGGCCAGAGAGAAAAGAACCAAAATATATTAACGGTGATAGGTGGGCGCTAAAAGCAACCACACATAACTATCAGTTAAGTTTTCCAACAACCGCTTACGCCATTTTCGAAACCGCTTTAAGGGCATCTTCCGGTCGTACCATCGAGGAACATAACAAATTCATGGGTAAGTTATTAGAACATTTTTCTAAGATCGCATCAACTAATCCATATAGCTGGACTCAAAAGGCTTTCACAGCAAAAGAAATTATTACACCATCCTCCGACAATCGTCTCGTTGTACATCCCTACACTAAACGTATGTGCGCGAATAACTCGGTAGATCAAGCTGGAACAATATTAATAACTAGTGAAGAAATTGCTGAAAAGCTCAACGTCGAAAAAAAAAAATGGATTTATATAATGGGAGGGGCGACATTTAGAAATATTGACGAACTCTATCAACGTCCACGATTGGATGATTCTCCCGCAGCAAGAGAAGGGGTTAAACTAGCTCTTGAACAAGCGGGTTTAGAGTTAAAAGATATTAATAAATTTGATTTTTATAGTTGTTTTCCGTCTATAGTAGAGATTTTTATGAATGAACTTGGTATAAAAGAAGATGATCCACGTGATTTAACACTTACAGGAGGACTACCATTTTTTGGAACACCCTTGAGTAATTATTCTCTGCATGCTATTGTTAACACTGTTGAGGAAATTCGGTCCAATCCATCATTGAAAGTAATGGTTATTGCGAATGGTGGATATAATACTAAACAATCAGTTGGGATCTATGGAAAAACTCCCTCCGCTCTGCAATGGGGTGTTCGAGATGATTCGAAAATACAAAAATCAATATTAGAAAGAGAGTTACCTGATCCAATTGAAAAAGCAAATGGTAAGATCATTGTTAATGGATATTCTATTCTCTATGAAAGATCGGGAGAACCGAAAAGAGGAACTGCTATCGGTACTCTTGAAAGCAATAGACGTTGTGTCGCTTTCATTACAAAACCTGAATTGCTTAGTCTTGCTGAGTCTCAAGAATTAGTCGGGAAAACGTGTATAGTGCAATACGATCCCAAAATGAAAAGAAATATAATTATCTTTATTGAGGCAAATAATTAATCAAGAAGGTATTGGCAATGAGGAAATTAATAAACCAATCTAAGAAAAAGAAGAGTTTTCTACCAACAAAATGGGATTACCTTAAAGGATGGTTTTTCTCTCGTCATGTAATTAAGCGAATGGAAAGAGTGGTTGATGAAGCTTTAGCGAATACTCCAGATTCTTATAATAATGTTGCCATTTTGATTGAAAAACACGCGAAAGACTATCCGAATGATGCTGCTATTCTTTTTGAAGACATTATGTATACTCATAAGGAATATAACGAATGGTGTAACCGATATGCCAATTACTTTCGAAATAAGGTTGGGTTAAAGAAGGGAGATATAGCCGTTGTATTCATGACAAACAGACCAGAGATAATGTTTGCAATATACGGTTTATCTAAAATAGGCGTTGTTTCATCTCTTATAAACACTAAACAAAGACAAAAACCTCTCATTCACAGTATTAACATCGATCCGGGAAAAATATTTATTATTGGGGAGGAATTAATTGAAGCTTTTGAAGAAGTTCGACCAGAACTTAATTTATCAGCAGAACAATCAAAACATTTGTATTTTGTCCCAGATACCGGAGAATTTGAGAAACCAGATGGATTCCAAAACTTATCTGAAATTGTTAAAAATGAAGATATATCCAATCCCCCTACATCAAAAACACTCCAATCTAAAGATCCTTATGCATATATCTTCACTAGTGGAACTACAGGATTGCCTAAGGCGGCAGTTATTACGCATGGACATACTTATGGTTCAAGTATTTATTGGGGTGATACCGTTGTTGGATTTAATCATGAAGATGTAATATATGTTACTACACCTCTTTTTCATTCTCATGCCATCAATGTCGCCTATGCATCATCATTAAGATATGGTTCTACTATCGCAATCCGTCGTAAATTCTCTGCTAGCAAATTCTGGGATGATGCTATCAAATTTAAAGCTACTAGTTTTAATTACATAGGAGAAATTTGTCGGTACCTTTATAATCAACCTGAAAAACTTACTGATCGAAAGCACTATATCAAAAAAATCGTAGGAAATGGTCTCAAGAATGAAATGTGGAGGGATTTCAAGAAAAGATTTGGAATTAAACAAATTTATGAATTCTATGGTGCTACTGAAAGATTTGCTCCCAATTTTGCTAACCGTTTTAATTTAAATTGTACTGTCGGCTTTACATTAAATCCCTATGCGATAGTGAAATTTGATATTGATACCAATGAACCGATTAGGGACGAAAATGGACATATGATAAGAGTAAAGGAAGGAGAACCAGGACTTCTCTTAGGACAAATTATCGCAGATGATGTTTTCATCTACACGAGTAAAGCTGCAGATGATAAGAAAGTATTTCGAAATGTGTTTGAAGAGGGTGATATTTACTTCAATAGTGGTGATATGATCAAAGAAATTGGGCATCTTAAGAAGATATATAAATTTGCTCAATTTGTTGATAGAATTGGCGACACATTTAGATGGAAAGGAGAAAATGTATCAACTGAAGAAGTGGAAGCAGTTATTAATGAATTTGACCAAGTAGAAATGAATTGCGTATACGGTGTGTTAATTCCTAATACAGAAGGAAGAGCTGGGATGGTCTCACTCGTGACAAACTCACAATCCAATAAGGAGTTTGATTTTTCAAGATTTTATTCAATGCTTCAAGAAGCTTTACCCGAATATGCTATTCCAAAATTTATCCGTTTTACTCCGGAGTTGGTCACAACAGCAACACTTAAAATACAAAAAGGAAATTTGAAAAAAGAGGCATTTGATTTTGATAAAGTTGAGGATCCTCTTTATGTACTCTTACCTAGCTCATCTGGATATGAACCCTTGACAAAAGAAATTTATAAGGGAATTTTAAATTCAAAATATAATTTCTAATTTTTACTTCTTAACCTATTTTTGTGAGGATAGTTTGTTTTTCCAAAGCGATTACTGGAAGAAACGATTTAGATCCAGTCAACTCCTTTTTTTATTTACCCTGATCCACCCGTTTTTATATGATGTAATTTGATGCTTTTTTCAGTGCAATCTCTGCTTCGTTTACACAATTTTCGATAATATCCGAAACACTTTCAATTTTTTCGACTAATCCAATGGACTGTCCAAGGGGTACAATTCCAGTTTGGACGTCACCTTCATAAATTGCATAATTTTTGAGAAATTCCTTTCGATATTCCTTCTCTAATTCCTCCTTACTCATTGCAGCCCTCTTATTTTTTAATGCCTGTTCTTCAGCAATCTTTTCTTCTTTGGATTTCACCATACCTTTTGCCATAGAGTATTCATTTCTCCACATTCGGATAATACTTAGATTGCCTGTTTTCACAATCGTGTCGTGAGCTTTCGCAGGAGGGATTATATTCTTATAATTATCGTGAAATTCGCTATCTTTAGAAGCAATAAATCGTGATCCCATATTTACGCCATCAGCTCCAGCTGCAAGGGCTAATGCTAATCCTGCTCCGTTTGCAAATCCTCCAGCAGCCAATTTTGGTATGTCCGGATATTTTTGGCATACTTGCTGTAATAAAACCGCACCCCCAACTCTTTCATATGCTTGATGGCCACCCCCTTCGAATCCGTTTACCACAAGCCCATCACATCCTGCTGCAACGCATTTATCTGCTAACCAAAGTGCAGGAGCAACATGGAAATGTTTAATTTGTGAATTTTCCCTCAATTTCTGAAAGTTCTTATTCTCGGGCATCCGACGTGCTGATCCCGCACTTGTTAGTGCGTATTGACATTGTTCTCTTAACCTATTATTATCTAAAATGTATTGCGAAATCTCGGAGATTAATCTATCTATCCCCATTTCTACCCGTGCAGTTCTTACATTGAACCCAAAAATCCCATCGGTGTGCTCAACTACATAATCAAGATTCTTTTTCATTGCAGTAACATAATCAGATTCAAGTCCAGTAGGCGATGCATTCGTATGAGATAACATCCCAAGACCACCAGCTTCAGTTACAGCAACACAAAGATCGTTTGTCCTAAACGGACCCATGGCAGCATTAGCGATGGGGTGCTTAATTCCAAACATTTCAGTTATTTTCGTTTTTAACATTACCTAGACCTTAATATTTTGTGATTAGAAAATATAAAATTGTTTTTTTATCTTGTGATTTCGGTAAAATCTCTATTCCTTTAAATGATTTCTCCAAATCTTTGTTTTTAATAAATTTATAATTAAATCCAACATTTCTTCGATTGATACTTAATTGAGGATGAGAATAATGGATGATGATGTTTATATTGTCGGTGTTGGAATGCCAAAATTTGGTAAATTTCTTGACAAAAGTATTAAAGATTTATCCGGTGTAGCATTACAAAGGGCATTCGAAGATAGTGGGCTTAAAGAGAGCGATATTGAGTGTGCTTGGTTTAGTAATTCTACATGGGGTGTTTTTCGTTTTCAACATATGATCAGGGGGGAAGTAGCATTATTCCCTCATGGAATTGAGAAAATTCCAGTATTTAATGTAGAAAACGCATGTGCGGGTGCTAGTACAGCACTTCATGGCGCCTGGATGGCAATAAAAGCAGGATTATATGATTGTACCCTAGCTTTAGGTGCAGAGAAATTATACAGTGAGGACCGAGCCCTAACGATGAGAGCCTTTAATGGCGCTACAGACATGGAAGTAAGCGAAAAAATTATTGCATATTTAAAAAAACAAGCTGAAGAACGAAAAAAAACAATTGCTAAAGATCAAGAAAAAAGTCCTAGTGACAAGAAAAAAGGAGGTCACTCTGCATTTATGGACTTTTATGCTGCTGGTGCTCGTTCACATATGAAAAATTATGGAACGACTCAAAGACATTTAGCTATTATCGCGGCTAAAAATCACAATAATTCAACTATGAACCCCCTTGCCCAATATACATTCCCTCAGACTGTAGAGCAGGTTATGAACGATTATGAAGTTGCTTTTCCCTTAACTAGGGCAATGTGTGCTCCGATTGGTGATGGTGCTGCTGCTGCTATTATTTGTTCCGAATCGTTCTTAAATCAGCACCCCGAGTTAAAAGAAAGAGCAA